>QMCE01001305.1_pt1 | contig 13627 bp, 8 predicted proteins | sample 1821851 | NCBI WGS metagenome assembly QMCE01 (sample SAMN09453174, study PRJNA476694) | Termite gut metagenome, whole genome shotgun sequencing project. | isolation source: worker | host: Odontotermes sp. | place: South Africa:Pretoria | collected 2016-01-28 | reverse complement strand
CCCGACGCTCCCGCCCCGGACGAAGGCGAGGGGCTCCCCGGCCGTGAAGAGGACCGCGTCGGCGGTCGTCGTGTTCAGGGGGTCGCTGGAATCGGTCACCTGGACATCTTATCCGCCCCTCCGCAGGCTGTCGCGCGTGACTCAAGAGCTAAGTTACGCTACCGTAGATAAGGTCTGGCCGGAACGAGGGCTGCTGAAGACGAACGAAGACGAACGAGGAGGACCCGTGGCTCACACATATTCCCTGGGACTGGATGTCGGATCCACCACCTTGAAGGCGGTCCTCCTGGCCGACGGCGCCCTCATCCACCAGGAGTACCGTCGCCACAACGCCGACGTCCAGGCCGAGCTCATCCGGCTGGTCGACGACGTGGCCCGGGCCCACCCCGGCATCGAGGTGGCGGTGGCCATCACCGGCTCCGGCGGACTGGGCATCGCCCAGGCCCTCGACGTCGAGTTCGTCCAGGAGGTCATCGCCGCCACCTACGCCGTCCAGCGCCACTACCCCGAGGTCGACGTCGCCATCGAGCTGGGCGGCGAGGACGCCAAGATCACCTATCTCAAGCCGGTGCCCGAGCAGAGGATGAACGGGACCTGCGCCGGCGGGACCGGCGCCTTCATCGACCAGATGGCCATCCTGCTGAAGACCGACGCGCCCGGCCTCAACCAGCTGGCGGCCGGTCATCTCCACCTCTACCCGATCGCCTCCCGCTGCGGGGTCTTCGCCAAGTCCGACCTCCAGCCCCTGATCAACGACGGCGCCCGGCACGAGGACCTGGCCGCCTCCATCTTCCAGGCCGTCGCCACCCAGACCATCTCCGGACTGGCCCAGGGCCGGCCCATCCGGGGCCGGGTCATCTTCCTGGGCGGGCCCCTCCACTTCCTGCCGGAGCTGCGCCGGGCCTTCGAACGGGCGCTGGCCGGCCAGGTCAGCGACTTCATCGTCCCCGAGGCCGGCCAGATCTTCGTCGGCCTGGGGGCGGCGGAGAAGGCCGGCGCCACCGTCATGAGCCTGGAGGAGCTGGCCCACCGTCTGGCCGAGCGCCGCCACCTGGTGCCGGTCTCCGGCCGGATGGACCCCCTCTTCGAGGCCCGGGCCGACCGCGAGACCTTCGAGGCCCGCCACCGGGCCGCCAGCTTCCCCCGCAAGGACCTGGCCGACGCCCGGGGCGCCTGCTTCCTCGGCATCGACGCCGGCTCCACCACCATCAAGGCCGTCCTGATCGACTCCGAGGAGAACATCCTCTGGTCCCACTACGCCGGCAACGAGGGCGACCCGGTGTCGGCCGCCATCGGCATCGCCACCGAGGTCCGCCACGCCCTGCCCGGTCCAGCCGTCATCGCCCAGTCCTGCGTCACCGGTTACGGCGAGGGCCTGATCAAGGCCGCCCTCCACATCGACTGCGGCGAGGTCGAGACCCTGGCCCACTTCCGGGCGGCCGACAAGATCGCCCCCGGGGTCACCTCGGTGATCGACATCGGCGGCCAGGACATGAAGTACATGCGGGTCTCCGACTCCGTGATCGACTCCATCGCCGTCAACGAGGCCTGTTCCGCCGGCTGCGGCTCCTTCCTCCAGACCTTCGCCGAGTCGATGGGGCTGACCATCGAGGAGTTCACCCAGGCGGCCTGCGAGGGCCGCTCTCCGGTCGACCTCGGCAGCCGCTGCACCGTCTTCATGAACTCCTCGGTCAAACAGGCCCAGAAGGAGGGCGCCAGCGTGGCGGACATCGCCTCCGGCCTGTGCTACGCCGTCATCCGCAACGCCCTCTACAAGGTCATCAAGCTGCGCGACCCCGGCCAGCTGGGCGAGAGGGTCGTCGTCCAGGGCGGCACCTTCCTCAACGACGCCGTCCTGCGGGCCTTCGAGCTTTTGACCGGGCGCGAGGTCGTCCGACCCGACATCGCCGGCCTGATGGGGGCCTACGGGGCGGCGCTGACGGCCAAGGCCAACTTCGTCCCGGGCGTGCCCGGCGCCCTGCTCTCCGTCCCCCAGCTGCGCCAGATCCACGTCGAGACCGAGACCACCTCCTGCCAGATCTGCCAGAACCACTGCCAGTGCACCATCGCCACCTTCGGCAACGGCGAGCGCCACATCTCCGGCAACCGCTGCGAACGGGGGGCCGATCCGACCAAGGAGAAGTCCAGCCTCCCCAACCTCTTCGACTTCACCTACAAACGTCTCTTCAGCTACCGGCGGCTGACCGCCAAGGAGGGGGTGCGCGGCGACATCGGCATCCCCCGGGCCCTCAACATGTACGAGAACTACCCCTTCTGGTTCACCATCTTGAGCCGGCTGAAGTTCCGGGTGGTCATCTCGGGACGCAGCTCGCACGAGCTCTTCGAGAAGGGCATGAGCTCGATCGCCTCCGAGAACGTCTGTTACCCGGCCAAGCTGGTCCACGGCCACATCGAGTCCCTGCTCGACCGCGGGGTGACCACCATCTTCTACCCCTCGGTCAACTACGAGCAGAAGCTGATCGAGGGCTCCGACAAGAACTACAACTGCCCGGTCGTCGCCTCCTACCCCCAGGTCATCCAGAACAACCTGGAGCGGATCCGGGGCGAGGGCGTCCGCTTCCTCAACCCCTATCTCAACCTGGCCGACCCCGAGAAGCTGGTCCACCGGCTGGTCGAGGTCTTCGCCGACTGGGCGGTCACCGAGGAGGAGGCCCGGGAGGCTGTGACGGCCGGCTACGCCGAGGACGCCGCCTTCCGGGCCGACATCCGCCAGGCCGGCCTCGACGCCCGGCGTTACTGCGCCGACCACGGCGTGCGGGGCATCGTCCTGGCCGGGCGTCCCTACCACCTCGATCCGGAGATCAACCACGGCATCCCCGAACTGGTCACCAGCTTGGGCATGGCGGTCTTCACCGAGGAGTCCGTCCTCGGCGACTCGGTCCTGGAGAGGCCCCTGCGGGTCCGCGACCAGTGGGCCTACCACACCCGGCTCTACGAGGCGGCCGCCCAGGTCACCCAGGACGACACCCTCGAACTGGTCCAGCTCAACTCCTTCGGCTGCGGGCTGGACGCCATCACCTCCGAACAGGTCGCCGAGATCCTGGAGGCCAAGAACCGGGTCTACACCGTCTTGAAGATCGACGAGATCTCCAACCTGGGCACCGCCCGCATCCGGTTGCGCTCCCTGGCGGCGGCCGCCGCCCAGCGCCGGGCGACCGACCGGCCCCAGCGCAGCCACGCCCTGGTCCGGGTGCCCTTCACCAAGCAGATGAAGGCGACCCACACCCTGCTGGCCCCCCAGATGGCGCCGATCCACTTCCGCCTGGTCCAGCCCATCTTCCGGGCGGCCGGCTACAACATGAAGGTGCTCGAACACGCCTCCCACGAGGACGTCGAGACCGGTCTGCGCACCGTCAACAATGACGCCTGCTACCCGGCCATCATGGTCATCGGCCAACTGGTCCACGCCTTCACCTCCGGCGAGGCCGATCCGGACACGACCTCCCTCCTGATCACCCAGACCGGGGGGATGTGCCGAGCCACCAACTACACCGGCCTGCTGCGCAAGGCCCTGCGCGACGCCGGCTACCCCCAGGTCGCGGTCATCGCCATCTCGACCTCCGGCATCGAGTCCAATCCCGGCTTCAGCCTCAGCCTCGGCCTGATCCACAAGGGGATGCGGGCCCTGGCGATCGGCGACCTGCTCCAGGACCTCCTGTTGAGGGTCCGGCCCTACGAACTGGTCCCGGGCTCGGCCAACGCCCTCTACCACCGCTGGGACACCATCGCCCGGGAATGGCTCGGCACCGGCCGGACCCCCTCCTACGGCCGGGCCCGATTGACCTACCGCCGCCTGGTCCAGGCCCTGGTCGACGAGTTCGACGCCCTGGCCCTGACCGACGAGCCCCGCAAGCCCAGGGTCGGCGTCGTCGGCGAGATCCTGGTCAAGTTCCAGCCTGACGCCAACAACCATGTCGTCGACGTCATCGAGTCCGAGGGCTGCGAGGCCTCACTGCCCGGACTGATGGAGTTCATGCTGACGGGCCTGCACAACACCGAGTGGAACATCGAGAACCTGGGCATCGGCCAGAAGTGGCACCGGGCCAAGATCGCCCTGCGCTCCTACATGGAGACCTACCGCACGCCGATCCGGCGGGCCCTGGCCGCCGCCAACGCCCGTCATCAAACCCCGAAGTTCGCCGTCCCCGGCTCCATGGCCGAGTTGGCCAAGCGGGCCCAGCAGGTGACCAGCTTGGGCAACCAGGCCGGCGAGGGCTGGCTGCTGACCGGCGAGGTCCTGGAACTGATCCATTCGGGCGTGCCAAACGTCATCTGCGTCCAGCCCTTCGCCTGCCTGCCCAACCACGTCGTCGGCAAGGGCATGTTCAAGGAGATCCGGCGCCAGCACCCCGGCGCCAACCTGGTCGCCATCGACTACGACCCGGGCGCCTCCGAGGTCAACCAGCTCAACCGGATCAAGCTGATGCTGACCACCGCCCACATGGTGCACGAGGGCGAAGTGGCCCTGCCCGATCCGGCGCCCCAGGGGACTGACCGGGCAGACCAAGAGGAGACCGTCCTGGTCTGACGGCTGGGACGGCCGGTCAAGGGTGCAGACCTCAGATCTGGTTTGGGCGAAGACCGTCGCCGGCCTCCCCTGCCCTTGTGTCCACCGGGAGGGTGGTCAGTCGGGGAAGCAGAGCCCGGACTGGCTCACCAGGCGTAGGCTTCGGGCGCCTCGCCCCCGGGGCCGGGGAAGATCTCGTCGAGCCGGGTCAGGGTTTCGGGCGTCAAGGTCAGATCGACCGCCTCCACCGCGCTGGTCACCTGGTCGGCCGAGCTGGGACCGATGATCGGCGCCGTCACCGCCTCATGGCTCAACAACCAGGCCAGGGCCAGGGTCGACTCAGCGACGCCGAGTTCCCGACAGAGCTTGGCGTAGGCCTTGAGCTGGTCGCGCTGGTCGGAGTTCAGCCGTTGCGAAGCCTCGGCGGTCCGCCCGCCCCAGGCCGGGGCCAGGGCCCTGCCGGACAGGAGGCCGCCAGCCAGGGGGCTCCAGCAGAGCAGGCCGATCCCCAGGTCCCGGGCGGCTGGCAGGACCTCCAACTCCGGCAGGCGGCAGACCAGGGAGAACTTGTGTTGCTCGGAGACTAGGCCGAGGAAGTGGCGTTGGGCGGCGGCCGCCTGGGCGTAGCAGAGGTGGCGGGCCCCGAAGTTGGAGGACCCGATGTAGTCGACCGTGCCCGACTCGACGATCGGCTGGAAGACCCCCCATAGCTCCTCCCAGGAGACGCCCGGATCGACGTGGTGCATCTGGTAGAGCTCGATGTGGTCGGTCTGGAGCCGGGCGAGCGAGCGCTCCAGGCTCCGGCGGATCTTGTAGGCGCTGAGGCCGGGCGCGTCGTTCGGCCCGTCGGCGGTCTCCTCCATCGGGTTGTAGACCTTGGTGGCCAAGATGACCGACTCCCGGCGGCCCTCGCCCAGGGCGAACCAGCGGCCGATGATCTCCTCGGTCAGGCCACGTCGGTCCGGGCCCCCGTAGACGTTGGCGGTGTCGAAAAAGGTGATCCCCTCCTCCAGGGCCTTGTCCATGGTGGCGAAGGCCTCCTTCTCAGGGGTGGTGCCGCCGAAGTTCATCGTCCCCAGACAGAGGCGGGAGACTTTCAGGCCGCTGCGGCCGAGTGAGGTGTAGTGCATGTTCCTAGTCTAGAAGCTGACCCCGTCAGGTCAATTCTTGTGAAACAATTGCCATCCCCTGACCCGGACACCAGGAGTCAGCCCCGCAGGCCCTTGAGCAGGGGGCAGGCGGCCAGTTCGGTCTGGTCGAGACCGGACAGGAGGACGGCCAAGGCCTGGGCCGGGGTGATCTCATCCGTCGGACGGACGACCTTCTCGGCCGCCTGCCTGGCGGCTTGGACCACGAAGGCCGACCGGGAACTGCCCAGGAGGTCGGCCGCCTGGGCGATCAGGTCGTCGGTGGCGGCGTCGAGCCGGGTCTCGAAGCGACGGGTGCGCAATTGTTGTGCCATGCCATCATTGTACGGTCCCTGTACGGAATGGGCAAGGCCCCAGTCGATGGCCGCCGGATCAGTAGACCATCCGCATGGCGGCCCGCACCTCGCCCAGGGTGGCGTCGGCGATCTGGTTGGCCCGCCGGTTGCCCTGGGCCACCACCTCGGCCAGGTAGCCCGGGTCGGCCACCAGCGCGGCCCGGCGTTCCCGATGGGTCCGCAGCCGCTCGTTGAGGGCCTCGGTCAGAAGCTTCTTGAGGGCGCCCGAACCACCGTCCCCGATCTGGTCGGCGATGGCCTGAGGCGACTGGTCGAGGCAGAGCCCGGCGATGGTGAGCAGGTTGGACACCGCCGGACGGCCCACTGGGTCGAAGCTGATGTGACGGTCGGAATCCGTCACCGCCTTCTTGATCGCCTTGGCCGTCTCGTCGGCCGTCATGCCCAGTTCGATGACGTTGCCCTTCGACTTCGACATCTTCGTCCCGTCGGTCCCCAGGATCATGGAGCCGCCCGTGCTCAGAAGGGCGTCGGCCTCGGGGAAGACCGGACGATCCGGATCGGCCCGGCCGTACCGCTCGTCGAAACGGCGGGCGATCACCCGGCAGAGTTCGATGTGGGGCAACTGGTCCTTGCCCACCGGCACCAGATTGGCCTTGCAGAAGAGGATGTCGGCCGCCTGGTGGACCGGATAGGTCAGCATCAGCCCTGACATCGGACGGCCGTCGGTCTCCTCCAACTCGGCCTTCACCGTCGGGTTGCGCCGCAGCTCCGCCTCGGTCACCAGGGAGAGGAAGGGCAGCATCAACTGGTTGAGCCCCGGCACCGCCGAATGGGTGAAGATGGTCGAGCGCTCGGGATCGATCCCCGCCGCCAGGTAGTCGGCCACCAGGGAGTAGACCCGCTGCTTGATCGGGCCGACGCCGTCCCGGTCGGTGATGACCTGATAATCGGCGATCAGGACCATGGTGTCGACCCCGAGGTCCTGGATCCTGACCCGGTTGAGCAGGGAGCCGAAGTAGTGGCCGATGTGGAGGTTGCCGGTCGGCCGGTCCCCGGTCAGGACCCGGAAACGGGCCGCGTCCCGGTCCAGGGCGGCCTCGATCTGACGGCTGCGGGCCATCGACCGCTCCAGGGTGGCGGAAAGTTCGGCCCCGGTGCCCTCCTCGTCCATCTCGTCGCCCACTGTCATAGCTGACCACCCCTTCTGTCGATTTCCTCTTTGATCTTGCCATAAACCGCCGGATCTGTCAGACAGGCCCCGAGCGGGTTCTTGGTCTTGCCGGCGCCATGGTGGTCGCTCGATCCGGTCGCCACCAGGCCCAACTCGTCGGCCAGGGCGTGCAGGCGGCGCCGGTCCGGCTCGCTGTGGTCGACGTGGTCGGCCTCCAGGCCGAAGAGGCCGTGGCGCCTGGCCAGATCGGCGATCAGCTCCCGGGTCATGAAAGCCTCGTTGCCCCGGCCCCAGGGATGGGCCAGCACGGCCACCCCCCGGGCCTGGTTGACCAGGTCCACCGCCTCGGCCACAGTGGGGGTGTAACGCTCGACGTAGGCCGGGCCACCGTCGTGGAGGTAGGTCCGGAAAGCCTCGTCCCGGTCGGCGACGTAGCCCCGGGCCACCATGGCGTCGGCCACATGGGGCCGCCCGATCGAGGTCGCCCTGGCCGCCTGGGCCTGGACCTCCGCCAGTTCCAGCGGCAGGCCCAGACCGGCCAGCTTCTCCACCATCAGCGGCACCCGCTCGCGCCGGGCGGTCCGCACCTTCGCCAACATGGCCTCAAGCACCGGATCCGCCGGTGAGCAACCGTAGCCCAGGAGGTGGACCGGCCTGTGGCGGCCTCCCGTCTCCACATGGGTGGAGATCTCCACCCCCCGCAGGACCTCCAGGCCGATCAGGCCGCCGGCCTCCTGGGCCTGATCGATCCCAGCCATGGTGTCATGGTCGGTCAGGGCGATGGCGTCCAAACCGGCCATCCGGGCCGCCCGGACCAGGTCGGGGACGGCCTGGGTGCCGTCAGAAACGGCCGAGTGAGTGTGAAGATCGATCCTCATATGTTTCTCTCCCTGGTCAAGCGTCCGGCCCGGTCCGGTCCACAGTACGCCAAAGCCGGCCTGGACGCACGCCCCGGCGGCCGTCGGATCGGAGGGGACACGCCCTAGAATGGGGGGCGACATCTTTGAGTAAGGAGCCCACATGGCCACACCACACATCAACGCCGAGCCCGGGGATTTCGCACCCGCCGTCCTCATGCCAGGCGACCCGAAGCGGGCCGAACGAATGGCCGGTCTGATCCTCGACCAGGCCCGCCTGGTGACCGACGTCCGGGGGATCCTGGGCTTCACCGGTATCTACAAGGGGGAGGGCGCCGCAGCGGGCCAGCCCCTGTCGATCATGGCCTCGGGCATGGGCATGCCCAGCATCGGCATCTACGCCACCGAGCTCTTCCGTTTCTTCGGCGTCGAGCGGATCATCCGGGTCGGCACGGCCGGCGGGGTCTCCCCCAAGATCAGCGTCGGTGACGTCGTCGTCGGCGTCGGCGCCCACACCACCTCCTCGATGAACGAGCTGCGCATCCCCGGCACCCACTTCTCCGCCGTGGCCGACTTCACCATGGCGGCGGCGGCGGTGCGGGCCGCCGGCGACCTGAGGGTCTTCCCCGGCACCATCATCTCCTCCGACCACTTCTACTTCACCATCCCCGGCCAGCTGGAGGCCATGGCGGCCCATGGCGTCCTGGCGGTCGAGATGGAGGCCGCCTGCCTCTACGGCGTGGCCGCCGAGTTCGGCAAGGGCGCCCTGACGGTGCTGACCGTCTCCGACCATCTGACCAAGCCGGGGACCGACATGACGGCCGAAGAGAGGGAGACCCGTTTCCAGGACGCCCTGAAACTGGCGGTCGCCGCCGCCTTCGCCTGAGCGGCCGGCCCCCGACATCCGGCGGGCGACGAAGAAGACGAATCCTGGTGGGGGCGGGCCTTGACCCGTCCCCACCAGACGATCAGGCCGCCGTCTTGGCCGTCTCCTTCTTGGGACGGGCGTCCACCCCGGCCTCCCGACGCTGCTGGAGGGTGATCTCGGCCGGCGCGCCGGTCAGGGGGTCGTACCCGTTGCCGGTCTTGGGGAAGGCGATCACCTCGCGGATGGAGTCGAGCCCGGCCAGCAGGGCGACGATCCGGTCCCAGCCGAAGGCGATGCCGCCGTGGGGCGGGGCGGCGAACTTGAAGGCGTCGAGCAGGAAGCCGAACTGTTGCTGGGCCTCCTCGGCGTCCAGGCCCATGACCTTGAAGACCCGTTCCTGGACGTCGCGACGATGGATACGGATGGAGCCTCCACCGATCTCGTTGCCGTTGCAGACGATGTCGTAGGCGTAGGCCAGGGCCGAACCGGGATCGGTGTCGAAGGTGGCCATGCACTCGGGCTTGGGCGAGGTGAAGGCGTGGTGGACGGCGGTCCAGGCGCCGGCCCCGACCGCGACGTCGCCCTCCGCCACGGCCTCAGTCGAGGGCTTGAAGAGGGGGGCGTCCACCACCCAGAGCAGGCTCCAGGCCTTCTGGTCGGTCAGACCCAGACGCCGACCGATCTCGGAGCGGGCCGCGCCGAGCAGGGACTGGGAGGCGGTCCGTGCCCCGGCGGCGAAGAAGATGGCGTCGCCCGGCTTGGCGCCGGTGCGGGGAGCCAGTTGGGCCAGCTCCTCCGCGGTCAGGTTCTTGGCCACCGGCCCACCCATGGTCCCGTCGTCGGCCAGGGTGACATAGGCCAGTCCCTTGGCCCCGTGCTGCTTGGCCCACTCCTGCCAGGCGTCGAACTGGCGCCGGGGCAGCGAGGCGCCACCGGCCATGACGATCGCCCCGACGTAGTCGGCTTGGAAGACCCGGAAGGCCGTCGCGGCGAAGACGTCGGTCAGTTCGTGGATCTCCAGGTCGAAGCGCAGATCCGGCTTGTCCGACCCGTAACGATCCATCGCCTCGGCGTAGGTCAGCCGCGGCAGGGGGGTGACGAGGTCGACGCCGATCAGGGCCCAGAGCGCCTTGACGATCTCCTCGCCCAGGGCGATCACGTCTTCCTGGTCGACGAAGCTCATCTCGACGTCGAGCTGGGTGAACTCCGGTTGACGGTCGGCCCGGAAATCCTCGTCACGGTAACACCGCGCGATCTGGTAATACCGTTCCATGCCGGCGACCATGAGGAGCTGCTTGAAGAGCTGGGGGCTCTGCGGCAGGGCGTACCACTTGCCCGGGTTGAGGCGGGAGGGGACGATGAAGTCCCGGGCGCCCTCGGGGGTGGAGTGGGTCATGGTCGGGGTTTCGATCTCGACGAAGTCATGCTTGGCCAGCACAGACCGGGCCGCCTGGTTGACCTTGGAGCGCAAACGCAGGGCCTGGGCCGGCGCCGGCCGCCTGAGGTCGAGGTAGCGGTACTTGAAGCGGATGTCCTCGCCGACGTTGACCCGCTCGTCGATCGGGAAGGGCAGCGGAGCCGAGGAGTTGAGGATCTCGATGTCAGAGGCGACGACCTCGACCTCGCCGGTGGCCATGTTGGGGTTGACCGTGTCCTCGGAGCGGGCCTCGACCACCCCGGTGACCGCCAGACAGAACTCACTGCGCAGCTTGTGGGCGCCGAGGACGTCGACCAGCTCCTCCCGGATGACGCATTGGGCCAGGCCCGAGGAGTCCCGCAGATCGATGAAGACCACGCCGCCGTGGTCCCGGCGGGAATTCACCCAACCGGCCAATGTGACCTTGTCACCGATGTTCGCCTTGCTCAGAAGGCCCGCCAGTTGGGTGCGAATCATGCCCTTTTCCTTTCTCGTGGCCGGCGCATAGACGGTGCGCGGCCTGGTAGGTCACTCTATCATCGGCTGGGGACGGCCACCCTTGAGGCCACCTGCCGCCATCAGGCGAGGCCGACCGGCTCGACCGCCCGCCGACCCGGTCCCGGGGACTGCCATCCGTCAGAAGGACGACCACGGCCACGGCAGATCCCGATGGGGGGACACCCCGGCGGCTCCACCATCCGTCAGAGGGACGACTCCTCCGCCTGACGGATGACCGGCCTCAGGTCCGCCGCCGGCGGCGACCACCGGTCGGCCTCGGCCTCCGACTGGTCACCGCTGCGGATGTCCTTCACCTGCCCCTTGAGGCCGCCGAACCAGACGAAGGGGATCCCCCGTCGGTCGGCGAACCGGATCTGCTTGCCGTAACGGGCGGCGTCGGGCGAGACCTCACAGGCGATGCCGCGGGCCCGCAGGGCGCAGGCGACCTCGTCGGCCTGGTCCCGGCTGTCGTCGGAGTCGACCGCCACCAGCACGGCGGAGGGCACGGCGCGGGAGGCCACCAGGCGTCCCTGGGCGATGAGGGGGGCGAAGACCCGGGTGATGCCGAAGGAGATGCCCACCCCGGGGTAGGTCCGCTTGCCGTCGCTGGCCAGGGAGTCGTAACGGCCGCCGGCGCAGATCGTGCCCAGGGCCTCCCGGCCTTGGAGTTCCAGCTCGAAGACAGAGCCGGTGTAGTAGTCCAGGCCGCGGGCGATCTGGCAGTCGATCATGACGTTGTCGGGGAAACGGCTCTTCAAGGCGGCGAAGAGGCGCCGGACCTCGTCGACCCCCTGGTCGAAGAGGTCGTTGCTGATGTCGAAGGCGGCGACCAGATCGCCGAAGTCGTCCTCCCGGGTCTGGATGGCGGCGAAATCGAGGATCTTGGCGACCCTGGCCTGGTCGATCCCCTGCTCCCCCAGGATCTCCGCCACCGCCTGGGGCCCGATCTTGGCCAACTTGTCGACCACCTGGATCGCCGCCAGGGGGTCGGCCACCGCCAGGGCGGTGTAGAAGCCCTGCATCAGCTTGCGGTTGTTCAGCCGGAGCATGACCGGCGGTATCCCCAACTCCTGGTGGAGCCGGGCGCAGGCTTCGAGCATGACCAGGACGACCTCGCCGTCGTGGTGGAAGTCCAAGCGGTCCTGGCCGACGATGTCGATGTCAGCCTGGTAGAACTCGCGGTAACGGCCCTCCTGGGGACGCTCCCCCCGCCAGGCCGGCTGGATCTGGTAGCGGCGAAAGGGAAAGTTCAAGTGGCCGGCGTTGTCGAGGACGTACCGGGCGAAGGGGACGGTCAAGTCGAAGTGCAGCCCCAGCTCGTCCTGGGCGTCGGCCTCGGCGTGGAGGCGGCGCACGACGTAGACCTCCTTGGTGATCTCGCCCTTGCGGCTCAGTTCGGTCAAGGGCTCGAGCGCCCGGGTCTGGACGCCGGCGAAGCCGTGCAGCTCGAAGACCTCGCGCAGGATGTCCACCGCCCTCATCTCGACCATTCGGCCCTGGGGCAGGAACTCGGGGAAACCAGAGATAGTAGCCATTCTTTTAGCCTATGCCCTCGGAAGGAAAGATAACGATTCAGACCCAAGTTCTCCGATTGACGGTCTGGACAAGCGAAATTCCCGGGAATCGGGCAAGATAGGGAGCATGAGTGAAACCCCACGGCCTTCCGTTTTCGGTCGCGTTGCCGACGACGGAACTGTCTATGTCCGGATCAATGACGGTGAACGAGCAGTCGGCCAGGTGCCGGACGCCACCCCTGAACAGGCGCTCGCCTTCTTCGAACGGCGGGGTGAGGCTCTCGAAGTCGAGGTCGACCTTCTGTCCCAGAGGATCCGCAAGGGCGCCTTGAATCCAGAAGAGGCCCGGAAGTCCATTCACAATCTCAAAAGCTCCATCCTCGACGCCAACGCCGTCGCCGACTTGGACGGTCTGGCCGCCCGGCTCGATCCCCTTCTGGAAGTGATCGACAGCCAGGCCGCCGTCAAGCGGGAGGAGAAGGCCAAGGCCGTGGCGGCCGCCCGGACCCGCAAGGACGAGATGGTGGCAGAGGCCGAGAAGATCGCCGAGAGCAACGACTGGGGTTCCGGGGTCCAGAAGTACCGCGACCTGCTGGACGAGTGGAAGACCCTCCCCCGGCTCGACCGGGCCACCGACGACGAACTCTGGCACCGCTTCTCCACCGCCCGGACCACCTACACCCGGCGGCGGAAGTCCCATTTCTCCCAGCTCAGCGCCCAGCAGGAGGAGGCCCGCCAGATCAAGGAGGGCATCATCGCCGAGGCTGAGACCCTGGCCCAGTCCGAGGATTGGTCCGCGACCGCGGCCGAGTTCCGCCAGCTGATGAACCGCTGGAAGGCCGCCGGCGGCGCCGGCCGTCACGTCGACGACGGACTGTGGGCCCGTTTCCGCGCCATCCAGGACGACTTCTTCAACCACCGCTCGGCGGTCTTCACCGCCCAGGACGAGGAGTTCCGCGCCAACCTGACCGCCAAGTCCGACCTTCTGTCCAAGGCCGAGGCCGAGATCCTGCCCGTCACCGACGTGGCGGCGGCCCGGGCGGCCTACCGGGACTTCGTCCAGGCCTTCAACGCCATCGGCCGGGTGCCGTCCGACCAGATCCGGGCGGTCGACGCCCGGGTCCGGGCGCTCGAATCAGCCATCGATGAGGCTGACAAGCGGGAATGGGCCCGGACCGATCCCGAGACCCGCTCCCGGGCCCAGGAGACCGTCAACCTCTTCTCCGCCCAAATCGACAAGCTGAAAGACCAGTTGTCCAAGGCAGAGGCCAAGGGCGACAAGTCCCAGATCGCCAAGGTGTCGGCCTCGATCGAGACCTACCAGGTCTGG
>QMCE01004341.1_pt1 | contig 13628 bp, 9 predicted proteins | sample 1821851 | NCBI WGS metagenome assembly QMCE01 (sample SAMN09453174, study PRJNA476694) | Termite gut metagenome, whole genome shotgun sequencing project. | isolation source: worker | host: Odontotermes sp. | place: South Africa:Pretoria | collected 2016-01-28 | reverse complement strand
TTACAAAACTTCAGTTTTGGGAAAAGTTACCTTGCCTTTTTTTTATTCTTTTTTTCTCTGCCGCTGTGTCCGCAGGAGGCAGGTAATTTTCTCTTTCCCGTAATTTTTCAATTTGACAACAGAGACGATGCTTTCAGGCAGTACATAAGCGATGTTGAAGGCAGCAGAAGACGTCTGCGCGCTCCCAACATCCGCCCGGAAGAAGCCGCCGAACACTTAACTATTTATCAATATACCGTGAAAGCGGGCGATACTGTTTTTTCAATAGCTGCCCGGTGCAATATACCGTATTCCGCGATTACAAGTTTGAACAGATTGAATGGTCCTTTATTGCCTGATATAGGCAGATCAATTCTGCTGCCGTCAAGTCCCGGGCTTTTTGTTCCCGTCAATGTCGAATCGGAACTGGAAAAACTCATTGGCGCGGCGCGGCCGGCGGATCAGGAATCTGTCGAATTAAAAATTACCGGAGCGGGCAAACTTGAAATTTTCCGGTTTTTCCCAGCCGCCGATTTTACGCCTACGGAAAGGGCTTTTTTCCTTAATTCAAATTTTCGCTTTCCCCTTAAAACTTTTCGCCTGACAAGCAGTTACGGCATGAGGGCGAATCCCGTTACTGGAAATATAGTTATGCATAAAGGGATTGATCTTGCGGCTCCGTCTGGGACGGAAGTTCTCGCTGTTTCGGACGGGGTTGTTGAGGGCATCGGATACGATTCGATATATGGAAACTATATAGTTTTAAGCCACACAGGAAATCTTTCCAGTCTTTACGGACACTTGCAAAAAGTCGAAACAGTCTTGCGGGCGGAGGTTAAATCGGGTACAATTATAGGAAGGGTAGGATCTACAGGTCAGTCTACGGGACCGCATCTTCATTTTGAACTACGCCAAAACGGAAAAGCATTTGATCCTTCTGGAAGACTTAGACGTTAAAAACGGAGTGTTGGTGACCGCAATATTATTGTTGTTATTTTTTTTATTCCCAATCCGTCAAGTGCAGGCGGAATCGTTCCGCGCTGTTGTTGAAGGCAGTGTTGAAGTTACTCCCGAAAAGCCTGAAGGCAGCGAAATTTCCTTGGGGATATACGGCGCGGTATTTATCAATTTAGGAAAGCAGACACGTTTTTTAAAAGGCGTAGAAATAGAAGTTTCCGCTCCGCAAGTGTGGCTGAGGCACCGCGGTTCGCTTGTTATGTACGTTTATAATAATCTGACTCAGGTCTCCGCTTCCGGTATAGCCGATCTTGACGGGCAGTGCATTGCTTTTGAGCCGCTGCCCGATAAACTTAGAATTGTCTATCAAATACCTGTGCGGGAAGGGCATGGTTTACGGACAACTACCGTTGTTACCGTTCCTTCCGCTGTTGCGCCGGTAAATACTTTTCCGGCTTTGTTCAGGCTCATGCCCGTGATAAAAGGACTCCCCGAAGAACTTGACACAATGCGGTTCAATCTTATTGTCCGTCCGATTTTAAGCGATGAAGGCGCTGTTAAATTGATTGTAAACTACCCGCCGCAGCTTATAGGAAAACCTTTTACTGTTCTTATCGATGAAGTACTGCTTGAAAACTTTTCCGAAGAACTTGTGTTGAAAGAAGGCGAGCACCATCTTTTAATTCTTTCGGAAGATTACAGAAATGAAAGCAGGCGTTTTGTTGTGGACAGGGCGAAAGTTTTAGATTTGATAATTGACCTTCAAGACCCGACTCCGCTGATAATATTTGAAGGACCTGAAAACGCTTTTATATTTTTGAATGATACCCCTGTTACGCAGACCAGGGAACCTGTCGCGGTAGAGCCCGGGCAGCATGAGGCGAAATTCCAAGTCGGCGATTACACAATTATAAAAACACTGAACATACAGCGCGGAAAAACTTACCGCGTCGCTATGGAAGTAGACATTGACGTTCAAGAAATGGAGTAGACTAATTGACAACTTAATGGTCAATCAATCAAAACGAGCCGTCTTTAATCTTTTCAATTTCATCGCGTAACGCCGCCGCCTGCTCAAACTCAAGATTTTTGGCGTGTTCAAACATTTCTTTTTCAAGAGCTTTGACTAACTGTTTGCGCTGCGCGGGAATTAAAACATTGTAAGATTTTTTTAGGACTTCAATTGTGCCTTCCGCGGCTTTGTCCGCTTCTTCAACATGGCGGATTGCCTTTTTTACAGTCGCGGGCGTTATGCCGTGTTTTTTGTTATACGCAATTTGAATCTCGCGGCGGCGGTTGGTTTCGGCAATCGCTTTTTCCATCGCGTCGCTCATGCGGTCGGCGTACATTATTACTTTTCCCGCGGCGTTGCGCGCGGCGCGCCCGATTATCTGCACAAGACTTGTGAGCGAACGCAAAGTGAGCGAACGCAAAAAGCCGATTTTGTCCGCGTCTAAAATCGCGATGAACGAAACCTCCGGCAAGTCTATGCCTTCGCGCAGCAAATTGATCCCGACTAAAATGTCAAAATCGCCTTGGCGCAGCTGCGTGAGAATTTCCACCCTCTCGATAGTTTCTACTTCGCTGTGAATATAGTTTCTACTTCGCTGTGAATGTAGCGGACTTTTAAGCCGAGACCGCTTAGATAATCGGTAAGGTCTTCCGCCATTTTTTTTGTAAGTGTAAGAATCAGCGAGCGTTCGCCTGCTTTTATCCGCTTCTGCACTTCGCCGTAAATGTCTTCCATTTGCCCTTCGCTCGCGCGCACTTCAATTTCAGGGTCGAGAAGACCGGTCGGACGGATTAACTGCTGAACGACCCGCACCGACTGATCAATTTCGGTTTTGCCGGGAGTGGCGGAAACAAAAACAGTTTTGTCCAGCCGCTCGACAAATTCATCGTAGCGAAGCGGGCGGTTATCCAACGCGCAGGGAAGGCGGAAGCCGTAATCAACAAGGCTTTGTTTGCGGCTGCGATCTCCTGAGTACATTGCGCCTAACTGCGGAAGCGTTACGTGACTTTCGTCGATAAACGTTAGATGTTCTTTCGGCAGATAATCGACTAATGTGTCGGGGGACTCGCCGGGTTTCCGCCCTGCCAAAATAGCGGAATAATTTTCGATGCCGGAACAATAGCCCATTTCGCTTAACATTTCTAAATCGTACTCGACGCGGGTTTTCAGCCGCTCGGCTTCTAGTATTTTGCCTTGGCTGTTAAAATACTCTAATCTGTCTTTAAGTTCCTGTCTGATTGGCAGAAGCGCGCTTTGCACCATATCCTGAGGCATGACAAATTGCTTGGCGGGGTAAATAAGCGCGCTGTCAAGGTCTTCCAGCATTTCGCCCGAAACCGGATTAAAGCGGCGGATACGCTCAACTTTGTCCCAATCCATGTCTATGCGGTAAGCCTCTTCCATGTAAGCAGGAAAAATTTCCAATGTGTCGCCGCGGCGGCGGAAACGTCCGCGCTCGAAAACAGCGTCGTTGCGCTCGTATTGCAATTCCACAAAGCGGCGCATAAGCGCGTCAACATCGATGGTTTCGCCTATTGCGCAAGTGGCGTTCATTTTTTTGTAAATGTCGGGAGTGACCATGCCGTAGATACACGACACTGTCGCCACGATAATTACGTCTTTACGTTCCATCATACTTCGCGCCGCGGAAAGCCGCATTCGTTCTCGGCGTTTATGGAAGCGTCTTTTTCAATATACAAATCGCGGCTTGCGACATACGCTTCAGGCTGATAATAATCGTAATATGAAACAAAATATTCAACCGCGTTGTGCGGAAAAAAACTTTTGAACTCGCGGAAAAGCTGCGCGGCGAGAGTTTTGTTGTGGCTGACAATTAAAGTCGGCATTTGCACTTCTTCAATAATTTTCGCCATTGTAAAAGTTTTGCCCGAACCTGTAACGCCTTGCAGCGTTTGGTATTTGTCTCCCGCTCTGATGCCGCTCGACAAAGCCGCGATTGCCTCGCCCTGATCGCCTGCCGGTTTGAAAGGGGATTCAACTTTGAATTTTTGCATACATTTGTATAGTAGCATATTATTTCCGTATTGGCAATTACAAAAAAAATATTTATAATAAATGTGTTAGACAACTCAGGTTAGTTGTCATAAACTAAAATATTAAGATATATAATGGAGAAAATAATGCAGCTTACAATGCCGAAAGAAGTTCAGGAAACAATCGCAAAAGAAGGAATTATCGCGGTTTTGGAAATGGAATCCGAAGAATACGCGGTTCCGACAGCAAAGGCGCTTTTTGACGGAGGGATAACCGTAATTGAACTTGCTCTGCGTACTCAGGCGGTTTTTCCTTCAATCAAGCTGATAGCCGAGGCTGTTCCGCAAATGTTTATCGGTATCGGAACAATTATTGAAGAAGGGCAGGCGGCAATGGTAACAAAGGAAAGCGGCGTCCGCTTCGGCGTTTCTCCGGGAATAAATCCGCAAATTGTAAAAGAGGCGATTGCCGCAGGGCTTCCTTTCGCGCCCGGAATTGCGACGCCGAGTGAATTGGAAACAGCGATAACGCTTGGCTGCCGCGCGGTAAAATTTTTCCCCGCGGAAGGCATGGGGGGATTAAGTTATCTGAAAAGCATTAACGCGCCGTACAATCATTTGGGAATTAAGTACATTCCTTTGGGCGGCGTTAATGTGAACAACCTTGCCGATTACGCGAAATTTAGTCCGGTACTAGCAATCGGCGGCAGTTGGATAGCGCCCAAAGATTTAATCAAAGCTAAAGACTGGAAAGAAATTACAAGGCGGGCGCGTGAAGCGAAAGATATTTGGCATAACAGCAGAAATTAATGATAATAGGTTGTTATCAAACTTTTGAATAGTTGATGTACGTTCCAAATTTAATATTTGTATAGGAGAAATTATGGATATAGATTTTGGAGAATATAGATTTAGTGATAATAAAAACTTAATATCAAAAGACAAAGTATGTGAATTGTTAAAAACTACTTATTGGGCAAACAACCGTAAAAGTGAAATAACAAAAAAAGCAATTGAAAATTCTATTTGTATTGGAATATATCTTGATAAAGAAATGATTGGTTTTGCAAGAATTGTAACAGATTACGCGACAATGTATTGGCTTTGTGATGTAATTATTGAAGAAAAACATCGTAAAAAAGGTTTAGGAAAAAAGTTAATAGAGTCAATAACGGGAGACGCGCATGGATTATATGAAAAATATGGTTTTAAAAAAGTTGGTGAAAAATATATGAGGAAAGATTAAGATTTTCGCCGCCGAGGCGGCAGTCTCCTAAAAGTCGTCAAACTGTTTACTGTATTGAAACATATTTGTTTCTGCAATATTATCTTTTAAGGCTGTTGTATGAAATTTGCATTATTGCCAAAAGCTAAAAAGCTGCGTAAAAAAATCAATCTTACATCGATTATTTTGCTGGGGTTCTTTGCCGTAATAATAGCGGGAACTCTGCTGCTTAAACTGCCTATTGCCTCACGTAACGGACAATCCGTTCCCTTCTTAACCGCGCTGTTTACAGCTACCTCGGCAGCCTGCGTTACCGGATTGGTAGTAGTCGATACAGTTCTAACGTGGAGCTTGTTCGGGCAGGCGGTCATTTTGCTCTTGTTTCAAATCGGCGGTTTGGGCTTCATCTCAATTACAACCGTATTCTTTTTTATAATGAGCCGGAAAATTCAGCTTTCTCAACGTTTGCTGATAGTAAAATCGTTAAGCCTTAATGACAGGCGGGGTGTTATCGGGCTGATTCGTCATGTGTTTATTGGAACATTTATATTTGAAGGAATTGGGGCGTTTGTTCTGTGGATTCGTTTTATCCCTGATTATGGTTTGTTGAGCGGTTTGGGTATGGGGATTTTTCATTCTGTTTCCGCTTTTTGCAACGCGGGCTTTGACCTTATGGGAAATATAAAACCCTTTTCCAGCCTAAACGCGTACTCGGGAGATAAAGTCATTGCCATTACAATTTCTATGTTAGTATTTTTTGGCGGACTTGGTTTTTTCGTATGGGAAGATGTTTGGCGTACACGCTGTTTTAAAAGACTTCATTTACATTCAAAGATGGTACTGACCATTTCATGCGGTTTAGTATTATTAGGCTGGATTGTATTTTATCTTACCGAAAGAACAAACCCCGCAACAATAGGCAGAATGGATTTTTTCGATGCGGTTGTCGCCAGTCTTTTTCAATCAATCATGCCGCGTTCAGGAGGTTTAAGCTTAGTAGATCAAAGCTCTCTTACAAATGTGTCAAAGATGGTTGTGATGTCTTTTATGCTTATCGGGGGCTCGGCAGGTTCGACAGCCGGAGGAATAAAAAACGTAACAGCCGGTATTGTGTTTTTAGCGGCGATTCGTTTTGTAACAGGCAGAAAAAGAGTAGCGGTTTTCGGACGCAACATACCGGAACCTCAGGTGGTGAATGCTTTTTCTATTCTTATTATGGCGTTAACCATTTGTTTTGCGGGTACAATTACCATTGTGCTTATTCAGCCTGAATTTTTAGTTTCCGATGTATTGTTTGAGGTGGTATCGGCAGTAGCTACATGCGGGCTTTCTAACGGAATAACACCTAGCCTCGCGCCTGTGTCAATGGTAATTATTATGCTGTTTATGTTTCTTGGACGCGCAGGTATTATGACAGTTGGTATGGCAGTATTTTTGAGACGTAACAAAACTGAAAAAACAAAGTACCCTGATACTTGGGTTATGATGTGAGTAATTAGGAGGGAAAAATATGAGTTCGTTTTTAGTTATCGGCATGGGACGGTTCGGCAGTTCTGTAGCTACTGAATTGTATGAATTAAAACATGATGTTTTAGTTGTTGATGAGAAAGAAGACAATGTAGCCAATGTTGTTAATCATGTAACGGAAGTTATTATCGGCGACGCGAAAGACGAGACAGTTTTGCGTTCGCTGGATATTTATAGTTTTGATTGTGTAATTGTCGCAATGGCGGGGACAATAGAGGACAGTGTTTTAACTACAATTATGCTGAAGGAAATGGGAGCTAAAATGATTGTATGTAAAGCGCAGAACGAGTGGCACGCCAAAATTTTAACACAGATTGGCGCGGACAAAATAATCCGCCCTGAGTCTGATATGGGAAAACAGGTTGCTCTTTCGCTGGTGCGGAAAAATATAATCGATTATTTTGAAATCTCGCCGGATTACGGCGTCCTTGAAATAGTTACGCCAAATCAATGGATTGGTAAGAACATTAGGGAAAACAATCTGCGCAGCAAATACGGAATCACTGTTATTGCTATTCGCAATCCTGAAACGGAAAAAATGATTTATTCTCCGATTGCAGATGAGCTTCTGCATGAAGGAGATACTTTAACATTGATTGGTTCCAAAAAAGATTTGGAAAAAATCAGCGACTTGAAATAACAGGTACTTCATTTTGAAGAAACCTCGAAAGACCGTTAAGGTCTTAACGAGAGAATGCTTTTTCATTACGCCGAAGGCAAATTCCCAAAATATTAATACTGACATTTTTCACGATTTTAACAGGCAGCGGCAGATTTTTTCAATTTTTTTCCGGTCTGCTATATCCGGTTATCAGCTCCCCCTTTTTGGCTTACCAAGATTATATGTGTTTATTGAAAAATTTGTGTTGACAAAGCTGCGCTTTAGAGCCATAATAAATTGACGATCACAACGGTCTTGCAACGATCAAGAAAAGGAGAAGATGTCATGAGGGATAAGGTTCATCTGTCAAAGAAAGAGGCTGCCGCAATTTGTGAACAACTCAAATCGGCGAGCGGGAAGGTAACATATAACCGTCTTACGCAAATTGTCGCATTGTCTGACGATACAGGAAATGTCCCCCTAAAAACCGTTCTTGATACACTGTATCCTGAGCTTCCACAGGATAAGGCTCTGAGTAGTTTCAGGCAGTTTCGTCATAACCTTGCCGATATTGCAAACGCAGAAAAGATACAGTTTTCTCTTGAGGTCGATACAAACAAACATAAAGATACAAAAGACAGACTTTGCCGGTTTGAAGGGGAAGACAAAAGTATTGCCATAATAAACGCATACTCTGAACAAGAGACAGCAGGTACTATCAGATCAGCACAAGAATTAAAGCGGATCAGTGATAAACTGCCGCTAAAATATTTTATTTCATACGCACATAAAGATGAAAAATCAGTAGAAAAGCTTATGGAGCTATTATTGCCGCGTTTGGGGCTTTCAGGAGATTTTACCTTTACCCCGTGGAGAGATACAGCTATTCTCCCCGGAGAAGAATGGAAGGAGGAGATACAGCGGGCATTGAAGGATTGTCATTTTGGACTTCTCTTTGTATCTCCTCATTTTTTTAACAGCTCATATATAACCAAAGAAGAACTTTGCCGGTTTATAAGAACAAAAAACTCAAAATCAAAAAACCTGAAATATCCTGTTTTTGTTGGACTTACGGATGTTTTTTTTCACGAATCTGTTGATCTTAAAGGTGTTGAAAAGCGTCAAATCTTTCTCAATGAAAAGAGAAAATTTTTTAATGAGTTGACCTCAGATAAACTCAAAAACGAATTTGCTACATCTTTGTGTGGAAAGATTTTTGAAATAGCGAAAAAAAACTTCACAAAGAACAAAGACGCAGTCTCTCCTCCTCAAAAAAAAGAGGCTGACATTGAAAAAGACTTTTCCTCCTGTGCCAGAGACGAACAATCCTATCAAAAAAACTGGAAGGAAGATATTCTTGAATATGGAATAATTTGTGATTCTGGAATTGTTCCGCCTGATGTTATTCAAGGGAAAATGGAAAAATTACAGCCAGAATCTGATGAGCATAGGCTTGAAGCCCTGACACAACTTGAGTTATGGGCAAAAGATATAAACGGTTCTCCTTATTGCGCGTTGCTGGGTGATATCGGAATCGGTAAAACAACTACCAGCAGGTTTTTTGTACAAAGGCTTCAGGAAGAATATCAAAATACAAAGGAAGGTATTATTCCTGTGTATCTTGATCTCAGGCATTTAGGAGAGAGCATAAAAAAAAAACCTGTGCTGGAAGATATAATTAATCACATAATAGCAGCCTCATGGAAGGGCGGTACAGACGCGGCGAAACCTTCCGTAGAAATGATATTTAGTCTCGTTCAGAAGCAGAGAGGATTGGTTGTTTTTGACGGTCTTGATGAGGTATTGGTACATTTGTCACCGGCGGAGGGACAGAACTTTTTTCACGAACTCTTGAAGATATTGCCTCAAAACATGATACATAAAAGTAGGGATGGCGGTAAAAAAACGGGGCGTATACTGTTTACCTGCCGTACCCATTATTTCAGATCACTAAGGGAACAGAAAAATTACTTTACAGGGCAGGAACGGGATAACATTAAGGAATCTGATTTTACGGTATTTGAGTTATTGCCCTTTGATGAATCCCAGATAAAGCAGTACATTGAATTGACTGTTCCTGAAAAGAACGCGGACACAATAGTGCAGATGCTTAAGTCAGTACACAATCTCTCGGAGATAGCTTCCCGTCCTTATACGCTGAGTTTGATAGCAAAGGAACTTGATGTAATTGAACAATGGCAGAAAGAGGGAAAGAAAGTAAGCGCCGTTTCTCTGTACCGCCATTTTGCGCGTTCATGGCTGGAAAGGGATGCGGGCAAACATCAGATAGCTCTTAATGATAAAATTATCCTGATGGAATATCTCGCGGGAGAACTCTGGAGAAGCAGTTCCAGAACGTGGAGTGCGGATACATTGGAACGATGGCTTATACGGTTTATGTCAGAAAGGAGAGAATTCAGCGTTCAGTATGATCTGATACATCAAAAAGAGTTATTCAAAGAGGATTTAAGAACAGCGACATTTGTGGTGCGGGAAAATGAGGACACTTTCCGGTTTGCCCACACTTCGCTTCTTGAATTCTTTCTGGCGTCATATATCTATCGCGCTCTGGACGAGGGAAATCCTGAACGGCTGAATATCCCCCGGATAAGCCGCGAAACGTATGATTTTCTGGGACAATTAATTACGGAATCAGAAAGTAAGAAAAACATCATGGATTCCATAGTCAAAGTTCGTAAGGGATATATCCCCATGGTCAGTGAACTATTATTTGATTACTGCCTCTATGCCAATGACCATAATTATCCTTCCCCGCTTTTGGCAGGTTTTCAGCTTCCGGGAGTTGATTTTTCCGACCGAAAATTCATATACACCGGGAAGGCAAAATTGAATGTTACAGGAATTAATCTTGCAGGGGCGAATCTGAGACGTAGTGTATGGCATAATGTTATGCTTGAAAAAGGCGGCTTTACACGCGCTAAAATGACTCAAGCGGAGTTTATTGATTCACGGTTAGTTGACGCGGATTTTACAGGGGCGGATTTGACTGCCGTTGTATTCAGAAAGTGTAATTTGACAAGAAGTGTTTTTACAGACTCGGAGATTTACAAAACATTATTTTTATATACCGATACTGAAAACAGCAAGGATTTTCCCGCATTTATAAGAGAGCAGGGGCTTATAGTTGGCTCGACAGCCGGCAGAGATGCGGATATAAGCAAAAAAGAATTACAAAATCTGATTGGTCTTAACACAAGTATAGAAAGCTGCGTGTACTCGCCGGACGGAAGCCGTATTATTACTGGAGGATTAGGCGGTACTGTGCAGGTGTGGGACGCTTATTCAGGTGACTTGCTCCTGTCTGTCAAAACTGAATCACGCTGGGTAAAAAGCTGCGTGTACTCGCCGGACGGAAGCCGTATTATTACTGGAGGATTAGGCGGTACTGTGCAGGTGTGGGACGCTTCTTCAGGTGACTTGCTCCTGTCTGTCAAAACTGAATCACGCTGGGTAAAAAGCTGCGGGTACTCGCCGGACGGAAGCCGTATTATTACTGGAGGATTAGGTGGTACTGTGCAGGTGTGGAACGCTTCTTCAGGTGACTTGCTCCTGTCTGTCAAAACTGAATCAAGCAGGGTAGAAAGCTGCGTGTACTCGCCGGACGGAAGCCGTATTATTACTGGAGGAGACGGCGGTACTGTGCAGGTGTGGGACGCTTCTTCCGGTAAGGAAAGTTTGTACAGGTATTATCCCTTGTCGGAAGAGAGATGGTTTGTGCTGAATACTAAAGAGGATACTATTCAATCGTGCGGAAGCGAAGCATGGAGGGTTCTTCGCTGGAATACGGTTAATACAAAGACAGGGGAACATTATATTCTACCTGCGGAGTATTTCGGCGCGCTTCCTGTAAAGATTTGAAAACTATAAAACTTTGAAACAGGAATATATTTTGTTAGGCAGAAATATTTTAAGAAGAAGGCAGGTAAGCAGATATGAAACTAATCCGTTCAAAAGTATTGGGCTTTTGCATGGGAGTGCGGCGAGCGGTCGCCTTAACAGAAGCCGAAGTAAAACGTGTTAAGGAATCAGGCGGACGAGTTTTCACCCTTGGACCGCTCATTCATAATCCGGAAGTTTTATCCGATTTAAAAAACAGCGGAGTGGAAATCCTGGATAAACCGCTGCCGCCGAATCTTGAAAATTGTTCCGTAGTTATCCGCGCTCACGGAATTGCGCCTAACATTGAAAATGATTTGCGAAGCAGGGGAGCGCGTATTATTGACGCTACCTGCCCGAAAGTTAAAGCTAGTCAATTAAAAGTAGAAGAGCTTGTCCGCTCAGGCTGTTTTGTTTTTCTTGCGGGAGAAGCCGACCATGCCGAAATAGAGGGGATACTTGGCTATGCTGATTTTGACGGCGGCAGCAAAAAATCCTGCGCTGTTGTTTCAAATGCCGAGGAAGCGAGAACTGCCGCAAAAAAACTCTATGAAGCGGACTTTTTCCAAAACGCGGCAAACGGTATCAGGACTGCGCTTGTCGGGCAGACAACTATTTCTTTAGAAGAGTACAATGTTATTGCAGACGCGATAAAAAAATATTTCCCCGCTGTTGAAGTTATTCAAACTATTTGCAGCGCGACAAAAGAACGACAACAGGCATTGCGCGAATTGTTGTCTCAAGTAGAAGCGGTAATAATCGCCGGCGGCAAAGAATCCGCCAACACCCGCCGCCTTTTTGCGATTGCGGAGGAAAGCGGCAAACCATGCTTGTTGGCAGAAACCGCCGCCGAAATACCGTCCGCTTTCCGTTCTTACAAAAAAGTAGGCTTAAGCGCCGGCGCTTCCACTCCCGATTCCGTTATTGATAAAATAGAACAGGAATTGCTCCGTTAAAAATTGGATGCGGCGGGGAACAATCACCCGCGCCCGCCAGGGCGAAGATGAAAAACACAAAAATGTTCCGGCGCAGAAAAATTTAAAACATTATTAAAAAATGAGGCTAGCTTCAGCTAGCCGACCGCGCCGCGGGCAACCGAAGACAAAGTGCGGGTTCGACTCCCGAATAGGGAAGTAATTATAACATTAAAAAAAACATAAACATTAGCAGAGTAAGTAAAAAAAATTGGAGGTGGCGGGGAACAATCACCCGCGCCCGCCAGGGCGAAGATGAAAAACACAAAAATGTTCCGGCGCAGAAAAATTTAAAACGTTGTTAAAAAATGAGCTAGCTTCAGCTAGCCGACCGCGCCTCGGGCAGCCGAAGACAAAGCGCGGGTTCGACTCCCGAATAGGAAAGAAATCATAACATTAAAAAAACATAAACATTGGAGGTGGCGGGAGTCGAACCCGCGTCCCAATACGCGAAACATAGACATCTACAGATTTAGCCGTTTATTAAATTGTCGGGACAGGCTTGGCTAAACGGCAAGCGCGTTCGACCTTGCGGTCGTATCCGTATTCCGGGAAATCTTATCATGCTGCCTCCGAAAACGACAGCATAACCAGCTCTGATTGCGACGCGGAAGCTGTTCCTCAGAGCGGCGGAACAGTTCCACGCGATTACGCAGCTAAGGCGTATTCGTAACTGTCAGTGTTGGCAGTTAAATTTTTGCCCAATCAGGAGATGAGCGCTCCATCTGCAACCTATACCCCGAAGACGTACCAGTCGAAACCGGTGCACCCCCTCGAATAATAATATACGATAATACGAAATGTTTTTCAAGTAGTTTTCATTCTTTTAACAAACGAATCGACGCTTCAAGATATAAATATTTCGGCATACATTTTGGCAGCTTTAGTAATTCCGATTTCTAAGCAATGTTGTTTTCAAGCAAGCGTACTTTGGATTTAGGGTAATTTTTAAGTAAATCGCGGTACTTGTTTTTTAGTGAATACTTAGGACTATTCTTTTCTATTTATTTTTTAATAAAATAAACATGGTAGAAATATTTTGCGTTACTGCGCTCGGCAGCGGCGGAGCGAGAGACTGCATATACCTTTGGAGAACACTATGAATGAAATTATCGAAAAAATAAGCAGGCAATTATTTACAATGGAGTACGTTTTTTCGCAGAAGCCTATCGTCATAGGCGGTATGGCAATGGAGTATTATGGTATGCGAAAATCAGGAACAGACATTGATTTAATAATATGTGCCGGCGATTATCAAGCATTAGCAGAACGTTATCCCAATAAACGCAAAGATATATATGGAGATTTAGGTATAGTCATAGAACCGTTTGAGATTTGGCGCAGCATTGCGCTTTTGGATTATAATTTCTATAAACATGAAGCTGTAGAATTTAAGAAAATTAAAATAATATCTCTTGACAGATTGCTTTTTACACGTGTCTGCGCAATGGAAATTGAAAAG
>QMCE01001303.1_pt1 | contig 13631 bp, 13 predicted proteins | sample 1821851 | NCBI WGS metagenome assembly QMCE01 (sample SAMN09453174, study PRJNA476694) | Termite gut metagenome, whole genome shotgun sequencing project. | isolation source: worker | host: Odontotermes sp. | place: South Africa:Pretoria | collected 2016-01-28 | reverse complement strand
TTCGACTGTACGGGGTCACTTTGTGCCCCAACCGATTTCACAACCGGTAGCTGTTCTTCCGAACTCCTCTACTATACCAGTAACCGCGTTCTTTTCTTTATCATATCTTCGACTGTCACCCGTGTACCTGTGATTGTCACTTTTACACTGCTTTCGTCATTGCGAGGAGCGTTAGCGACGAAGCAATCTTGTCAATGGCTGGATTGCTTTGTTTTGCTCGGAAGGACGAGTGGGGGTGACGGAAGAACAAACGTTTGCGCGTTTTCGCGCAAATGTTTTTCTGGAGGCAGGGGGAGCAGCGTCAATTACAGTTTTGCATAACGGGGAAAAATGCGTGTGATGACGGGAAATGCGCTCCCCCTTCTGAGTTTTTTCGGAGAGCGGGTTAGTCGGCCCAGAGTCCCCATTTTTCACGGCGGGCGTTTTGCTCCAAAGCGCGGAATTCTTGGGCGAACTGGAAAGTATAGCGGGTGTAGGCGAAACTGTAGCCGCGCCGGATCAATTCAGCATTGAAACAGCCTTCTTCATTGTAGATATAGGCCAGAAGCCGGCCATAGCGATCCCGCAAATCCCAGTCAAACGCGAGGAGGACGCTTCTGCCGAGAAGCCGCTCCTTTGTATAATCGCTGGCCGCTTTGCCGAAATCTTCGACGGGCTTTTGGGGGTGAACTGTTTCCGGCGTGTCCACTCCAAGCATACGGATTGTTTCAACAGCTCTCAGTTCACCGGGCGGATTGAGGATGCGAACCCTTACCGTGTCGCCGTCTACATGATCGATTACTTCGGCTTGTATCATCTGGCTCGTATCGGCAGCGCGGGTGTTCGTGAGTCCGGCGGTGTTTACCCGGTACAGCCCGCGATCGTGAGACCGCGAAATTTCTTCCGGGGCGTTATTTTCGCTCGGCGTGTTGTCCAAAACCGGCGGGGAGCACATTTGGCACGGGCCATAACCGGAATGGATTGCCTCACTCAGACTAATCCCGATTTTTGATCGCCTGAGCGCCGAACAATTTTCACGGTGATATTTTGATCCCGAATTGGAAACATATACCAGAGTTTGCCCGTCCGCCGCGACAAAAAACAGCGCCGCAAAAAGAAGCGGCGCTACGCGAATCAACACACCCGGCAATTTTTTAAAGCGCCGGACAAAACCGGCGGTATGATGCCTTTTTATTTTTTTGCCAGTTCCGCGACACTTGTCACCAGTCCCGCCAGGTTTTGAATGTCGGACGGAATGATGATTTTGGTTGCCTGTCCTTGAGCGACTTTTTGCAGGGCTTCAAGGCTTTTTATTTTTATGAGCGCCGCGTCGGCGTTTACCGATTTGAGCATCGCGAGGCCGTCGGCGGTGGCTTTCTGCACGTTGAGAATCGCCTGCGCTTCACCTTCGGCTTCACGTATGGCGGCTTCTTTGGTGGCTTCGGCCTGAAGAATTGCCGATGCTTTGTCCGCTTCGGCCTTGAGAATTGCCGACGCTTTCTGTCCTTCGGCCACGAGAATCGCCGACTGCTTTTCACCTTCGGCCTTGAGTATCGATTCGCGGCGTTCCCGTTCCGCGCGCATTTGTTTTTCCATCGCCTCCTGAATACTTTTCGGCGGCGTGATGTTTTTTACTTCAACGCGGTTTACTTTAATGCCCCACGGATCGGTGGCTTCATCAAGCACAAGGCGCATTCGGTTGTTGATCATGTCCCGGCTGGTCAAACATTCGTCAAGCTCCAGCTCGCCGATAATATTCCTCAGTGTGGTAATGGAAAGATTTTCGATAGCGTTAAACGGATTGATAACGCCGTAAGTGTAAAGTTTGGGATCGGTAATCTGCAAGAAAATTACCGAGTCGATCATCATCGTTACATTGTCTTTGGTAATTACCGGCTGGGGGGCAAAGTCGGCCACCTGCTCTTTCAGCGTGACGCGGCTGGCAATGCGGTCGAGAAACGGCAGCTTGATATGAATGCCCGTGCTCCATGTGGCGCAATACGTCCCGATACGCTCAATGACGTAGGCGTTCGATTGGGAAACAATTCTGAGATTGGAAATAACCAACAGCAGAACAAACGCGATCAGCACAATAAGCACTGCATTCATAAGACACCTCACTTAAAAATAAATTACACGGAAACTTTTATTCCCGGATATTCCGCATGGAGACCGCCGCCCATTTGCCGGCGAAACAGCCGCAACTCCGTCCTGTCACGCTGTCTTGTATTATGATAATCTTTCTTTTGCCAAATTGCAATATTCTTTATCTATTTCAATGCCGATAAATGATCGGGCATTCAGGCAACCGCAGGCAACTCCCGTAGTTCCACTGCCGCAAAACGGATCGAGAATAATGTCGTTTTCCTTTGTTGACGAAAGTATAACACGTTTCAATAAATCCAATGGCTTTTGAGTAGGGTGTTTCCCGTATTCTTTTTCACTGTTTTTAGAAGTTGGTATTGACCAGACCGATCGCATCTGCGCATTTTCTTTTTTAATTTTGTCTTCGGGGAATGTTCCGTTTTTCATTTCTTCATAATTAAATGTATGTTTTGCTTTTTTATCTTTGCGCGCCCACAGCAGCGTTTCATGTGACGCGGTAAAAAAGCGGCAGCTTAAATTCGGCGCGGCGTTGGGTTTGAACCACGCAATATCATTGAGAAAATGAAAATTATTTTTTTGCAAAAGATAGCCGCATTGATATATACTGTGATAAGTGCCTGAAATCCATATTGTGCCTTCCGGTTTCAAAATACGGCGGCAAGCGGAAATCCATTCATTGTGAAAAAATGTGTCTGCTTCAAAACCATTGCTTTTATCCCATTTACCTTTATTGACATTTACCATTTTTCCATTTTGGCATGTAATCCCATCATTCGATAACATATAAGGCGGATCGGCAAAAATCATATCAATAGAATTTTCAGGCAGGGAACATAATATTTCCAAACAATCGTTATTAAATAAAATATTTTTTTTCGATTGAAAAAACGGAACATATTTTTGCAAAGGATAGAAAATAATTTTTTCAAATTGATTTTCAGAATGCGGCAATTTTTCAACACGATCAGAATATCGCTGTTCAATTTTCATTGCTTTGAATTGTATAGCCCTTTAATCCTTTGCAAAGATACCGGTTTGCAATTCCACGATTCAATTTCAGGACAAATCCTGCGTGGTTTCCGCTGGGCTGATTTTGTTTTCGCCGGTTGATTCGACAATTGGCTCAGGGGCGGGCAGCGGGCGGACTATTGCCTGAACGCCTTCGATTCGCGTTATTTCGCATTTCACGCCTTCCGGTATTTCAGCGGAATCTTCGGAACGCGCCGACCAGAATTGACCGTTCAGTTTTACTTCGCCTTTTTCAAATTCGCCGATTTTTCTTGTTACCAGCGCGTGCTTTCCGATGAGGCTGTCAACGTTAGTTTTTTCTTTGCCCAGCTTAAGTTTTTTGACGGCAATGGGACGGGTAAAAAAAAGCAGCGCGGCGGAAATCACCAGAAACAGCAATATCTGATATACCAGCGGTATGGGCAGAAATGAAAGAAACACCATAACCAGCGCGCCCAGCGCAAACCAGATTGTCGTAAGACCGAGCGTGAACGCTTCGATAAGCGTAAAAAGAATAGTAAGCCCCACCCACATCCAGCGGATAGAAACAAAGCCAAAACTAAACAACATATTGCAACTCCTGTCTAGGTGTCTAGTAAAGCAATGTCAAGAACGCGCATTGCCTTTTCATCATTTCGGGGGATAAACGCTCAAAGTTATTTTATCGTTGGCGATCTCATTATCCCATGAAAAACCGGAAATATTCGAGAATTGCCATACCGGTTTTTCCGTGAAAACGCTCGCCATCTCAGTCCCCGGCGTGGAGGCATCTTTGGCGGCGTCCACCGTCACGGTATTCGGCATTAGAAATCCGTGTACTTCTGTCACCGTGATTTCCGATGCCGTGTAATTTTTTATTGTCACTTCGTAAGATTGCCTGTCTACAAAAAGTATATCGTATATACTGTCGCCCGAAGAACCTGCAAGCTTCCATGTGACGAAAGGCTTGTCGATATAAGTGATTTCACCGCGCCCCCGCGCATCCGACGGCAGAGTTATAGAATTTGTTGGTTCCTCTGATTTGCCCAATACATAAAGCGGCGAACTTTTTTCCGCCGTTCTGAATTGCAGAGTCTTGTCTGTTTGGTTGGTGTAAGTATACGCCTGATAATCGCCGTTGCCGCAAGAAACGCAAAACAAAACCACGGCGGCGGCCAATAATATTTTTCTTTTCATGCTGACAATTTTACCATAAAAAGACGCTGTGTATCAAGGAAAAAAGCGGCTATTCGCCTCCGGCGAATAGCTTCGGAGTTTTCGCTGCGCGAAAACTCCACATATTTTTTACGCATTTATTACCAATGAAAGGGGGGCTGTTTCCACACATCTCCCGCGTACAGCCGCATCTATCGCCCGCCCCCCTTACGCTCCAGCCGCAATGCGGCTTGCGCTATCCCCCGGTTTTGGGAATGGGGAGTAGGGAGTAGGGATTCTGCTGTTCGCTGACCATACGTATTACTTGGAAAAGTCAATTTTGTTTGCAAGCGCAGTATGAAAATATTATGATCAGATTTCAAATCGTACTCCCCACTCCCTACTCCCCATTCCCCAGTGAGCACAAACAATGTATAACCGGAAAAAAATGCGCCCAAAATTTTACAAAATTATTTTTTTTCTATGTGCCATGAAAGGGAGCAATTCCATTCACCGGGAAAATCGGGTGATGTGATTTTTACGCTGAATCGCATGGATTTATGCCGGATTGCGGCCCCGAAGGACGCATCCCAGCGGTTTTCTTTTTTTGCGGCGGCTTCGAATCCCCATTTTGTTCTGAATTGAAAAATTCCCGCAGGCAATAAAAGTTCGCCGGATGTCTTGGCGGAATTGAAAGTATACGGATATTGCGGCAGCGGATACGGCGCGGGCGTGTCACCAGCGGAACATTGGCCTTTTACGGAACACGAAAAATTTATTCCCAGCGGGCTTTTCACGCCCAACGGCAGCAGATTGAGGGACAATCCCAGCGTTCCGTCTATGCTGTCAATGATCTTTTCGTGATTCGAAGCGTCACGATTCGCGCCGAGCGACACGCGGTTTATTCTGAGGGGAAATGTTTTTTCGCCCGCGCTTGTTTTCCATACGGCGGCGGGGAAGCGGTAGTATGCGGCGCTTGAACTGCGGGTAAATTTTTCGCCGAGGCCGGGACTTCGCAGGGTTGTGTTCAACCGGAACAGGCTTGACCGCTTTCCTTTCAATTCAAATTTTCCGGCTGTTCTGAAACCCGCGCCAGGGCTTGAGCCGTCCCTGCCGGTAAAATTTTTTCCCGCGCCGTCCGCCGCAAAGGACACAGACCACGCCCCCGGCTTTTTTTCAAACGCGGAAACCGGCGGGGTTATTCGTATTCCCAGATTTCCGTACATATCGCGGCCAACGGCAAAAGTTTCCGAAAACGCCCAATCGGAACTCAATAACCAGAACGGCGATGCCGCCAAAAATCCTGCGGCGTACAGTTTGAATTCCCGTTCGGGCAGCGGCGGCGGATCGGCAAACCACGCGGAAGTTTTCCGGGCGGGAATTGTTGAGCCGGTATAAAAAGCTTCCAGCAGAATCCGCGTTGACGCGCCGATTTGCGTGTCGATGCCGCCCGATATGTCAGGCGAAAATTCACTGGCAAGGGTTTGCGCGGAGACGAACGCCCGCATTGCCGTTTTGGGAAAAACAGCCAGCGGGGGACTCGAAAGGTACGCATATACTTCAGGCTTTTTCGACTGCGACGGTGTTGTCCTGAGATCGGCGATAAGCGGCTGGTGATTTTCGGCAAATGGCGCGGATCGAATCCACGGGCCGCGTATCCGGGCGGACAATCCCCACTCGTCGACAATGCCGTACAATAAACGCGAACCCGACGGCCGGTGGTACAGGCCGCCCGAAAATCCGGTTGTCGCCTGGGAGACATCTCCCCAGGGCGGCGATAACGAAAAATCCATCGGGCGTTTGTCGACGATGAGTCCTCTCAGCTGTAATTCCGGGCGGGGAAATCTGAGGCGGACTTCGGCGCGGTTGACCAGGCTTTTGCCTTCTTCCCATGTACCCGCCGACAATAATCCCCATGTCAGAAACGGGCCGGATTGCCGGGAAATATTTTCCGCCGCGCCCGCCGCATGAATACCGCACAGCGCGAGAATAACACAGAAAGAGAAAATCTTCATACACTATATAAGGCGCGTAGATGCGTGGCGCTTTAATTAATACGCAAAAAATTGCTGTTTTTCAAAAGAAATTTTTCCGCGCTCCACGATTTTTTCTTTAACAAGAGTGGGGGTGACGGAATAACAAAAGTTTGCGCGTTCCCGCGCAAACTTTTTTATGGAGGCAGGGGGAGCAGCGTCAATGGCAGCGACAGTAGCCGAAAATGTTTATGCTGGCAATTTATGCGCTCCCCCTATTTCAAAATAAATTGGGAAGACAGCACTTTAAATTAATACGTTTTTTATTTATAATGCCGCTATGTTTTCAATCTCAGTGAGCCCCCGCTTTGGCGAAGTAGATGTTTTGGGGCATATCAACAACGCGGTTCCGGTATCATGGTTTGAGCTTGCTCGTACCCCGTTTTTCAGAATGTTTGATCCTGAACTCAAACTTGACAAATTAAACACGTTTCCGTTGATTCTGGTGCATACCGATTACGATTATACTGCCCAGATGTATTTGCGGAGCGAGGTAGAAATTCGTTCGTGGATTGCCAAGATCGGAAATACATCTTTTACGATTTATCATGAGGCGTGGCAAGAGGGGCGGCTGTGCGTGAAAGGTAACGCGGTGATAGTTCATTATAATTTCAATATAGAAGAACCAACGCCGATTCCTGATGATAAAAGAAAATTGCTGGAAGAACATCTGCTTGAAAAAAAAGCGTGACGCGAAACTAGCGGCACGTTACGGCGGGGCAGCGCTTTAATTCGTTGGCTGAATGTTGTGGAAGAAATTCCATGATATTGCCAGCGGGCAGTATCGAGATAAGCGCGATTTCCTGATGCTGGTGATTTGTGTATGGCAGCGAGCAAAACAACAGTGACAGTGTGGAACTTTACAGGTTTGCGGCGTATGTGTACAGCGATTTAATTTCTTTCAGCGAGTTGTAAATAAAGCGGCCGACGGGAGTCGAACCCGCGTCACGAGCTTGGGAAGCTCGGATAATACCGTTATATGACGGCCGCTTGGATTTTTTACATTAGCTGATTATGCTTTCCTTGTCAATTCCCTTGCGTGGGGCATTGCATGACGAAGAACGGAATTGAGATGTATTTGATTATCTTTTCAATTCCGCCAAACTTCATGCCGCGCCTCTGATATATGCTTTTCATAGTGAACAAATGCTAATATAATTTCAAGCCGAAGCGGAGACTTGCCGTTTTTTGCCCGGATTTTAGCATAACACTTAAAGATGACACGTTATACAATCTCTAAGTGTTTGTAAAAAAAGCAATCTGAAAACACAATTATCTCAGAGGAATGATGAACGTCCAAGATTTGAACAGTATTTTCGGGAGAAATATTAGATTCTACCGCAACATGAGACGCTGGAGTCAGGAAGAGTTAGCCGAAAAAATGGATGTTTCAAAAAATACCATTTGTGAAATTGAAACCGGCAAAAAATTTGTCCGGGCGGAACGCCTGGTTCAATTTGCCGATATTTTTAATACCGATATTTATAAGTTTTTCATGCCCGAAGAAGTTCTCCGCAATGACACTACCGGCCTATTGGCGAAATTCGGCGAGGAAGTAAAAGACCGGGTAACGGACATGATAGACGAATATATGCAGAAAATACGAAATTAAATTGAATTGTTTTGAATTTGCGGATTTTCAGTCCGGCCGGGTTGCCGGGCAAATCCAATATTTCTTGCGGCGCATTTTTTGCCGCGCCGCTTTTTACCGGATTTTAAATGTTTGATATTTTCCTGAATAACTGATTTCTTCGTGGCGCACGGATTCGACCCATGATCCTGGCGGCCCCCGCCTGAGCCATTGGAGCAGCGCTTCCAGTTTTTCGCCGCCGCCTTCGGCAATAACTTCGACATCTCCGTCAGGTAAATTCCGCACCCAGCCGCGCAGTTCCAGATGGCGGGCTTGTTCACAGCATGTCCAGCGAAAACCTACGCCTTGCACCCGCCCGCTTACCAGCGCGTGAATAGCGCATAATGCGCCCGCATTATTTTCCGTAACGTTTTGTTCCGGCGTTGTCATGTCAAAAATCTCCTTCGGCGGAATTTTGCTCGCAGAACATTTCAATTGTCCGGGAAGAAAAGCCTTCGCCTTTCAGCATAAATTTCAATGCGCGGGCAGGGTCTGTCTGTCCGGCTATTTTCCGAAACGATTTAAGCTTTTGAATTTTTTTCACGTAACGAGTTAAAAGGCGGTATTCGGTGTCGATGTCCAGCGCGGCGTTCAAACCCGCTTCGGCATCCTCCCGGTCAATGCCGCGCGCCCGCAGGGAAGAAAGCAGCCGCCGGGGACTGTCCGCCCGCCGGTTCAGCCGCGCCGCCAGCCACAGGCGGACAAAGCGGCGGTCGTCAAGCAGCGCCATTTCCTCAAGCCGCGAAACAACCTGCCGCACACAAGCCGGCTCGTGCCCCCGCATATCCAGCTTACGCGATAATCCCGCGAAAGTCTGTTCCGCCCGCGCTATCAGCCTGAGCGCGTTTTTCTCCGCCCGCAGACAGTAAAACGCAAACCGGAAACCGTCTGCTTCCTCATCGCTTATTTCCCGCCCTTCGCATATCCCTGGAGTGTACAAACTCTCATCAACAAAAACGGGCGGCAAGTAACAGGGCTTGAACGAAAAAAAAGAACCATCAGAAAGCTCAACCCGCATGAGCTCTCCGCTGGTTCCTGATTTTATCGAAACAATAGTCATTGGGCTTACTAAACCCGCGCTTCAAACTACGCCGAAAGAGAAAACCGCATAACGGCATCTCTGTCCGGCAAAAACCTCAAAGAGATTTTTACCCTAACGTTTGGAGAACTGGAAGCGCCGCCGCGCTCCGGCAAGACCGAATTTTTTCCGCTCAACCATACGGGAATCGCGGGTCAGATAACCGTTGCTCCGCAGACTGGTATAATTGGTGTGATCTACCTGGCACAACGCCCGCGCAAGACCGTGACGGCATGCCCCGGCTTGTCCGTGAGAACCTCCGCCGTAAACATTGATCAAAATATCGTACTTGTTCTCGTTTGCTGTAACCATCAGAGGCTGACGAACCATTACGGCGTGCTCGCCTTGGGGGAAATATTGGCCTAATTCTTTGCCGTTTACCGAAATTTTACCGCTGCCGTCCCGGACATATACCCGCGCGACAGAAGTTTTCCGTCTTCCGGTTCCAATTCCAAGATTCTTAACCATTCAAATACCTCACAAATCAATCGCCGTTGGATTCTGGGCGGCATGGGGATGCTGTGCCCCGGCGTAAATTTTAGCGTTTTTGGCCATTTTTCTGCCCAACGGCCCTTTAGGAAGCATACCCTTGATGGCGTTTTCCAGCGGCGCAGTCGGATGTCTGGCAGCCAGTTTCGCAAAAGTATCAGTTTTCAGTCCGCCAGCATAACCAGAATGGCGATAATACAGCTTTTGCTGGGCTTTTCTGCCGGTAAGCACGGCCTTATCCGCGTTAATCACCACAACATAATCCCCAACTTCCTGATGCGGGGCGTAAATAGCCTTTGTTTTACCCCTGACAACGGAGGCGACCTTAGCCGCGATACGACCCATAACCTTGCCCTCGGCATCAATCACGAACCATTTCCGTTCGACCGAAGCGGGTTTTACAAATACTGTCTTCATTTCATTAAACCTTCTCAATTTCTGTAACAGAGTGAAGTTCTACAATGTCAAGAAAACAAAAAAAAGTCAAGGGGGTGGCTCATCGGCACAGCCGATGAGCTTCGGAGTTTTGCCATTCGGCAAAACTCCACACGGTTTCCATACATCAATAATAATAAAAAAGGGGGGCTGTTTCCATACTTTTCCTTGCCCACAGCCGCGTTCCCCGTCCGCCCCCCTTACGCTCCAGCCGCTTCGCGTCTTACGCTATCCCCCGGCTATCCGGCTTCGCCGGATAGTGGGATTGGGGAATTAAGATTTCTGTTTGTTGTATAGCTTAAGAAAGGGGAGACACTTTTCCCACGGTCATTGCGAGCAAAGCGACGCAATCCAGCCATTGACAAGATTGCTTCGGCGCTAACGCTCCTCGCAATGACGAAAGCAGCGCATGAGAGACAGTCACCTGAAAAGCCGCGTGTTGTATAGCTTAAGAAAGGGGAGATACTTTTCCCACGGTCATTGCGAGCAAAGCGACGCAATCGAGCCATTGACAAGATTGCTTCGGCGCTAACGCTCCTCGCAATGACGAAAGCGGCGCATGAGTGACAGTCCCCTGAAAAGCCTAGCGTGGCTGCGGCAACGCGGTTTGTTGACTTTTGCAAGAAATTGAGCCTAAATATATCTTCAGCGTCCTGTAAATCTTCGGAACAGGAAATGGCATCATACCTAAATGCGATAAGGAGGTAAAGTTGTTAAAAAAGATAATTTTCATTTCAGTAGTAGCCCTTTTGGTAGTGTCGTGTAAATGGGAGTACAAAACCATAACGATTACTGGTGTAGAACAAAAAGCGAGGGCTGATTTTCTTGAAAATAGTTTTTTTATGTCAGACAAAGACATGAACGAACTTGGCACAGAGGGCTGGGAATTGGTTGATGTTTACGAGAAGCTCGAAACAGTGCATCCAAACTTCGGTGATGACAGATATACCACCGGGATTCAGCCCAACGTCAGAACATCCGAAATCAATTTTGTTTTCAAGCGTAGAAAATGGTAATCTGTTTTAGGTAACGCATTAGTGCCGGACGCTTGAAAAGGCGAATCAGGGGGATAGGCGCAGCCCGCGATAGCGGGCGGAGCCGTAAGGGGGGACACGATAGATGTTTCTGTGTGCCGGTGGCAGTATGGAAACTGTCCCCCCTTTCTTATGGTTTAATTGCTGTTGTATGCGGGTCTGACGCTGGTGGCGCTGTACGTGATGGCGTAATCGCCGGTGTTTCCGGAAAGAACCGGGCACACCCTGATATGGACAGTTCCGCTTGACGCAGCGACAAATGACAGCGGGTCGTGCCAGCCCAAGTCGCCGTAATCAATTATAGTTCCGTCGGTATACCATGCGGCAATTATGACATCGAGGTCTTTATCTCCGTTACTCTTATATCCGTCATTCCACCAGAGGTAATACTGTGTCCCGGATATGACTTGCATTGAATACCAGTTTGCCGCGCCGGAATCTTTTGACGAAATATTGCCGTTTGTCCATTGGTTTTCCGTCAAAGCGCTTACATCGGAGGGAGCATACGGGTTGGGAATATCTCCCAGATTTATGGTTATCTCTGACACATTCTGATCGCTGACACTTATCCTTTCGTCATAAACTTCTTCAAACAGGTTGATCGAGTTGGCTGAATAACCGCTTATTGTGAGTGAAACATTGCTGGCGGTATTTGAAGTTGGTATTGTCAGTGACCATGCGGCTCCGGCGGCGGGCGAGGAAAGCGTTCTTGTGCTGCAATATTCATATTCACCAGCTTTCCGCGCTTTGATTATTACATTGGGAACGGGTTTCCCTCCATAGGTAACGGTAAGGTTTCCGCTCAGAGTAACTGATTTTATGCTGACCAAACCGATATTGCCGGCATCCGCATAGCCGGAATAGATTATTTTTTCTACTGGAATATCTATGACAAAACTACTATCGCCGCTGAGGGATTGAGACGTGACAGACAGGCGAAAGTTCACGATACATCTTTTTACCTCGATGAATCCGTCATCTGCATACAACGGAATAGTCCAGTCGAGTGTCGCGCTTGATCCGGTAACTTCACTCAAGCGTATCTCACTGTCACCGGATTCAAAGTACTTCCCGTTGTTGTTGACATAACCATACGTTGAGATAAACACTTGGGGCGCGGGACTGGGAATATCTGTCAGCGTAATTGTGCCGCTGATTTCGCCGGTTTTTCTGTGGGGATCAGGCTCCAAGCTTTCGATGTCGAAAGGAAATTCGGTGTAGAATATTGTCGCGTTTTTTACGGTATCGGTTCCGGTAAAGGGGCGGGTCAACGCTTCGTCTTTATATAAAGTTGTTCCTGATTCTGCTGTAAATTGCGCGTAGGTCTTTCCTGTTAGCGCCTGAAATAACTGGTCAAGAGTTATGTTTATATTAGCGGGAAGAGGAATAGGAATGATATCGCCTATGGTGTAGGAAAACGTCATTTTCCTGAAACCGGTAAAATCTTTTACTGGGTTGGGTGTCGCGCTGAAATCAATTTTCGCTGTTGATACGAAAATGTTGGGCACACTTTCAATCGTAAAGCCCGCGTACAGCTGGCCGCCGCCAGTCCAGGGGGAATTGTCTTGGTATAACAGAATGGTGGCTTCGCCGTTTGTTATTTCTCCATCTCCCCCGATGTTAGGCAGTTCTTCAGGTGAAGTTGATTTTCCGGGAATAAGGTCGTCGAGATTCTTGATTACGCCGCCATTAATATGTTTTCCGTTGTAGGCCGCTAGTCCGGTAATGCGTATGGAATTATGCAGCGTACCGGGGCCGTTGGCGGATACCGCGCTTTCAAAATCTCCGGTTGCGGCGATAATGGCCGACAGCGCGTTGTCTATGCCGTTTTTTGTTGTGTTGGAATCATTGGCTGCGGCAATTGCGGTGGTGAAGGCCGTGTTGAAGGGTGTCCACTGCGCTGTGGAAGCCCATTTCGAGCCGAATGCCGCTTGCGCCGCGCTTGCGGCTGTCTGAACGCCGGCTTTTGCCTGATCCGCCGCGATAATGGCAGCAAACAAGGCGGCTTTATTAGGAGGCGTTCCGCTGGTTTTCTCCTGATTGAAATTATTCAAAGCCGTGTTCAAAGCAATGTACAGGGCGTCACGAGCGCTATCGTCCGCGTTTGCGGCTTCGGCAATGGCGGCGTTAAGAGTGTCTTGCGTGGCCTGACTGACCCATGATTTTGCGGGGCTGACATCATCGCCGTTTGTGCTGACTTCAACGCCTATTTTTGCCTGATTTGCGGCGGTTATCAGCGCGTCAAGAGCGTCCTGAGTGAAGTCTCCGGTTTTTGTTCCCTGTTTCCGTTCCTCGTTAAAAACGGTAATCGCGGATTGAAGCGCTGTGACCGCATTATCAACGTCTGTTTGGTTTGCCGAATTTTGCGCGTTTTTCGCCCCGGTTATGGCCGTCTCGAATTCGGTCATCACTGTCTGGGTAACCCAGTAAGTTCCCTGCGCGACATTTGCCGCGTCATCGCTGACAACTGCGGCGGATTTCGCGTTCTCCGCTGTGGTGATTTTGGCGGCAAGCGCGCTTTTGTCTACTGGCGCGGCTGTTCCCGGCTGTTTTGCGGCCCGGAAAACGTCAAGAGCTGTCTGTAATGTTGTCAGCACCGCGTTTATCTGCGCCTGTGTCGTATTGGCATTGTTGTAGATTGTTTCAGCCGCGAATATGGCTGTTTCAAAAGTGTCTTTTGTATTTTCAGAAACCCAGTATGTTCC
>QMCE01001301.1_pt1 | contig 13637 bp, 11 predicted proteins | sample 1821851 | NCBI WGS metagenome assembly QMCE01 (sample SAMN09453174, study PRJNA476694) | Termite gut metagenome, whole genome shotgun sequencing project. | isolation source: worker | host: Odontotermes sp. | place: South Africa:Pretoria | collected 2016-01-28 | reverse complement strand
GGTCCGGCACCCGTGTTGACATTCCCCGCGGGTCTTGTCTCGCGGAAATTCGGGGATAGAATCGAAGATGTCGATTGGCGCCCCAATTTCATAAAGCGCGCCGTGCAGAGCGGCCGCGAGATAGTGCCGGTGTATGTCGAGGGTGGGCTCTCGAAGCGATTTTACCGCCTTGCCCGGTGGCGAAAAAAGCTGGGAGTAGGGGTCAACATAGAACAAATTTTGCTGCCGGACGAAATGTTCTCCCAGCGCGGCCGGCACTTTCGGCTCGTTTTCGGCGAGCCTATCGCCCCCCAATCACTTGCGGAATTTGGCGACTATTTTGCTCTGGCACAAAAAGTCCGCGAAATGTCGTATGCCTTGGCGGAAAAATAGAGTATCTTTGCGGGAGTATGAAAATTTTGAACAGTTTTGGTATCGAAGCGCGGGCGGGGCGGCTCGTTGAGTGGAAAAATACAAACGAGCTAAAAGGGGCGTTCAGCAAAGAAATTGCGGGCTCACGGTGGATGGCATTGGGTGGGGGCAACAACATTTTGTTTACCCGCGATTACGACGGAGTGTTGGTAAAATCGGCCGCGAAAAAGATAGAAATTATCGAAGATACTGCCGACAAAGTCTTCGTGCGGGCCGATGCCGGGGTCGATTGGGACAAATTTGTGGCGTGGTGTGTGGCGCGAGGGTTGTGGGGTGTCGAAAATCTTTCGGGCATCCCGGGCACGGCGGGGGCGGCACCCATTCAAAACATAGGTGCCTATGGGGCCGAAGTAAGGGATGTTATCCGCTCGGTGGAATATTTTTCGGTCGAAGAGGCGAAAGTGACAACCATCGCAGGAAAAGATTGCGGGTTCGGTTACCGCGACAGTGTTTTCAAGCGCGATTTGAAAGGCAAAGTGGTAATAACGGCCGTCGATTTCGAGCTGTCGAAAACCGCGCGACCCAATTTGAAATATGGCGCGTTGGCAGAAAAAGTCGAGGAGTTGGGCGGTGCAAATTTAGAAAATATTCGCCACGCTGTCACAGCTATTCGTGACAGCAAATTACCCGATCCGCGAGTGATTGGCAATGCCGGCAGTTTTTTCAAAAATCCTGTTGTGGACACTGCCGTAGCGCAAAAACTGCTTGCTCAATATCCCGAAATGCCCATCTATCCCGCAGGCGAGGAGGGAAAAACAAAGCTGGCGGCCGGGTGGCTCATCGAGCAAGCGGGCTGGAAAGGACGCAACGAGGGCCATGTGGGCATTCACCCCGGACAAGCGCTCATAGTGGTGAATTTGGGCGGCGCAACTGGGCGCGAGATAGTGGAGTTTTCGCAAAAAGTGCAGGCCGCCGTGTGCTCAAAATTCGGAGTAGGTCTGGAAACAGAAGTGAATATAGTGTAGGTTATGTTATTATTAGACCGGTTCGAACAATATATAAAGGAGAACGAACTTCTTGCTCCCCACGATCGGGTGCTTTTGGCAGTGAGCGGCGGGGTCGATTCTATGTCGATGCTGTCGTTGTTTGCCCAAAGCCATTGGACAACCGGCGTGGCGCATTGTAATTTCGGGCTACGGGGCGAGGAGGGCGACGAGGACACTGCGCTGGTGGAAAAAGAGGCGGCGCGCTATGGCTTGACATGCTACACGCGCAATTTCGACACGCTTGGCGAGATGGAGCGCACGGGCGAAAGCGTTCAGATGGCGGCACGAAGGTTGCGTTATGATTGGTTCGGCGAGTTATGTGCCGAGCATGGATACACCGCCATCGCCATTGCCCATCAGGCCGACGACGTGGTCGAGACATTTTTCATAAATCTTTTTCGCGGCACGGGGTTGAGGGGCCTGACGGGTATAAATGTGACCAACGGGCGGGTGGTACGGCCGCTGCTTTTTGCCACGCGCCACGAAATTACCGACTACGCAACCCGCAACAAGGTGCAATATCGCGAAGATTCATCGAACCGCTCGACCAAATATCTGCGCAACAAAATTCGCCTGGGCTTGATGCCCCGACTCAAAGAAATTGCTCCTCGGTTTTCCGAAACTATGCGTCGAAATGTGGATCGTTTGACCCGAACCCAAAGTTTTATCGATGCTGCAATTTCCAAAATTCGAGCCGAAGTCGAGACGCGGGAAGGTGAACAGATAATAGTAGACACCACAAAAATCGACTCCGCTTTGCCGGCCGATTTTGTGATCTACGAGTTGCTAAGTTCGGGCTATGGGTTCAAAAGCGACGTGGTGGAGGGCATCGTCGAAGCGCTCGAAAAAGATCATTCGGGTCGCCGTTTTTACTCGCGAGACAGGGTTGCTTTCACCGACCGCGGACGCATAATCATCCGGCCTATTGCCGAAGACGACCCATGTGAAGTGACAATGGGCGAAGGCGTGGCGAGGGTTCATGCCGGCAATGTGGTTTACTATCCCCAGCGACTGGATATCGACCAAGTGGAGAGCCTCAACGTAGGCGAAAATACCGCACTTTTGGATGCCGATCGTTTGACATTTCCGCTCATGCTCAGGCGTTGGAAGGATGGTGACCGGTTCACTCCACTGGGAATGCAGGGGAGCAAAAAAGTGAGCGATTATCTTGTGGATACAAAAGTTCCTGTGCCCGAAAAAGCGCGACAATTTGTGCTGGTCAATGGCGACGGCGAGATCGTTTGGCTCACGGGCCGCCGCGTGGACGAGCGGTTCAAGGTGACGGGCACGACCGAAAATGTACTCAAAATTGTGAGGGAAGTAATTTAACAAAATGGCAAAAAGCACCATAAAATTCCGTGATAGCGTTGCGGCGTTCGAGGCGATGAAAAAAGATATCGCCGCTCGAAAATTTGCACCCGTTTATCTGTTGATGGGCGACGAGGGCTATTTCATCGACGAACTTGCCGACCGCTTGGCCGAAGATATTCTCGACGAGGCCGAAAAAGCGTTCAACCGCGTGGTGGTCTACGGCAAGGACTCCGACACGGGGGCCATCATAAACCTCGCGCGCCAAATGCCGATGATGGGTTCCTATCAGGTGGTCATTGTGCGTGAGGCCCAAAGCCTGCGTAAGATCGAAGAGTTGCAACTCTACACCGCTTCGCCCTCGCCTTCTACGATTTTGGTGCTGTGCCACAAAGAGAAAAATCTCGACAAACGCACTCAGCTCTATAAACACACTCAGGCCAAAGGCGCGGTCTTCGAGTCGGTGCGCCCGCGGGACTATGAAATTCGCGAATGGCTGGGTGCTTTGGTGGCGCAAAAAGGGATGAAAGCCGACCTCAAAGCGCTCGAAATGTTGGTCGAATATTTGGGTACCGACCTGTCTAAAATCTCCAACGAGCTCGAAAAACTTCTGCTCTCTTTGCCCGAAGGGACGACTAATTTGACCCCCGAAGACATCGAGCGGGGTACGGGGTTCAGCCGCGAGTTCAACAATTTCGAGCTCAACAAAGCCGTAGCCACACGAAACGAAGCGCGCGCAATGGCCATAGCCGAAAATTTTGCCCAAAATCCCAAAGACCACCCGTTGCTCGTGACAGTGATGGCGCTTTTCGGCCACTTCAAAGAGATTTTTGTCGTCAATTATTGCGCTTGGTTGGCGCGCAACAAAGGCACATCTATGCCTTCCGATATGGAGATGATGTCTCTTTTGAGGCTTTCGTCGCCGTGGTTCGTGGGCGAGCTCAAAAAAGAGGCCGCCTTGTGGCCCAACAAAATTACGTTCAAGGTGTTGGGGCTGCTGCGCGAGTACGATGCCAAGAGCAAAGGAATGAACGCGGGCGGAATGACGGACGGCGAATTATTGCGCGAGTTGTTGATAAAACTCTTTCTTATCCGATGACCCGGTTTGTGTATCAGCGTGTTCACGTTGCGGGCGGGCGGGCGTTACATTTGGCCGAACATCTCGACATTGCCGCGCGTGCGATCGATCACATTTACGGTTTCGAGCCGCTGTTCGACGAGAAAGAGGTGGCGGGAAAAATCAGTGGTGGCCGAGGTGGTGAAACGGTGCTTTTGTATTTTATCCCAAAAGATGGCGAAAACGATTGCGAGATCACGGTTGAAAGTGAACGTGTGCTTTTAGAGCGCGGTTATACACTTTCGCCGTTGCGGCCTGTGGCGGTTAGCTATGATTATTCGATACCTTATGGCGGTTGGCCGACGGGTTTTCAGCTTGCGGCGCGTGCATTTTTCGACGATCTGGCGCTCAGGCAACACAAAGTAACGCGATCTGTCCACAGAGAGGGCGAAGTCGTGCTTTCGTGCGGCGAAGGGCCCCTTTTCGGCATTCGGGGCAAGACAATTTTTACGGCATCGCTGATTGACGGTGCGGTCGATAGCGTGGAAAGAAATTTGGTTATCCGGGCGGCCGAAAAGGCTCGATTGGATCTTCGCGAAGAGCCCATTCTGCACCCCGAGCTGAAGGAGTTCGACGAGCTGTTTTTTGCCGATGCGGCGGGTATCACTTCGCTGGCCGAGTTGGATGGTGCAAAATTTATGAGCCTCGTAGCGCATCGCTTGGTCGAAAATTTTACGTTGTGATTTGCGCGTAAAATTGCTAACTTTGGGGCAATCATTTTTTAGTAGTTAAAGCTATGTTCTATTCTTTGGGGAAATATCTCGAACACCTCGACATTCCGGGAGTGGGGATGATGAGCTATTTGTCGTTCCGCGCCGCTGCTGCCATAATTATCGCACTTTTGATAGCCACGGTTTTCGGTAGCGGGGTCATCAAACTTTTGCGCCGCCGGCAGATAGGCGAAGACATCCGCGACTTGGGGCTCGAAGGGCAGGTACAGAAAAAAGGCACCCCCACGATGGGTGGCCTGATTATTCTCGCCGCGGTGCTTATCCCTATGGCGCTGTTCGCAAATTTCCAAAACGTCTATGCCGTGCTGATTGTGGCCTCGGTCGTGTGGCTGGGGCTTATCGGTTTCGGCGACGACTACATAAAAGTTTTCCGCCACAACAAACGCGGTTTGGACGGCAAATTCAAGATCGTGGGACAAGTCGGATTGGGCATTATCGTGGGCACGGTGATGTGGCTCAGCCCGCAAATAGTCGTCAAAGATGTGCGCTCGCCCCACGCCGACGAGGTTGTGCTTTTTTCGGACGAACACACCCTGCAAAGCGGCGAGGCGGAAAAAACCACCAAAACTACCGTGCCGTTTGCCAAAAACACCGAGCTCGACTATGGCCTCTTCACGGGCGAAAAAGGCGACAACGGCCCGCTCACTTGGACACTCTATATTCTCGTTGCGATATTTATTATCACCGCGGTGTCCAACGCCGCCAACCTAACGGACGGTCTTGATGGTCTCAACACAGGTGTTGCGATACCGATTGTGGTCGTTTTGGGCGTGTTCGCATACCTGAGTGGCAACATAATCTATGCCGACTACCTCAACATAATGTACATTCCGGGCGCGGGGGAGTTGCTGGTCTTTGCCGCGGCGATGGCAGGTGCACTCATAGGGTTTATGTGGTACAATGGCTATCCGGCGCAAGTTTTTATGGGCGACACCGGCTCGCTGGCTATCGGTGGAGCCATTGCGGTGATGGCGCTGTTGATACGCAAAGAGCTGCTGTTGCCGGTGATGTGCGGCGTCTATCTGGTCGAAACGGGCTCGGTTATTATCCAGCGCGTGTGGTTCAAGATCACTAAAAAACGTTTCGGCGAGGGGCGGCGGGTTTTTCTGATGTCGCCGCTGCACCACCACTATCAGAAACTCGGCTACCACGAGAGCAAAATCGTCATCCGCTTCATCATCCTGTCGATCCTGCTCGCCGCCGCAACGCTCATAACTTTGAAGGTGCGATGAGCAACAAAAAAATAGTCATCCTCGGAGGAGGAATTTCGGGATACGGAAGCGCGGTGCTGGCCCAAAAGCAGGGCTTCGAGGTGTTTTTGAGCGATTTGGGGAAGATCGAACCCAAGTATAAAAAACTTTTGGATAAATGGAATGTCCCCTATGAGGAGGGCCGGCACACGGAGTCGAAAATTTTGGACGCCGACGAGGTTATCAAATCCCCGGGCATTCCAGACACCGCGCCGATCGTGAAAAAACTCGCAGAGCAGGGCACCCCCATAATTTCGGAAATAGAATTTGCAGGACGATACACAAACGCAAAAACTATTTGCATCACCGGCTCGAACGGCAAAACAACCACCACGACTTTGATTTACGAAATGCTCAAAGACGCCGGTTTCAACGTGGGTCTCGGCGGCAACATCGGCGAGAGTTTTGCGTACCAAGTAGCAATCGAACAGAAAGATTGGTATGTGTTGGAGTTGAGTAGTTTTCAGTTGGACGGCTGCAAAGATTTTTGCGCCGACATCGCCGTGCTCACCAACATCACACCCGACCATCTGGACCGCTATGGCTATTCGTTCGACAAATATGCCGAATCGAAAATGCGCATCACCCGCAACCAAACCGCAGAAGATACATTTATATATCAACAGGACGATCCCAAAACGACCGAGATGGTGGGCCGTACAAATATCGCCGCTCGGGAAATAACTTTTTCGGGGCCTGACAATGAATCGGCGGCATCAGCGGCGGCATCGGCAGCGGGAGTTTCCGGGGAGAGCATAGCCCGGACTCTGAAAAATTTCAAGGGCATCGAACATCGCATACAATCGGTGGGCACAATAGGCGGCACGGAATACATCAACGACAGCAAAGCCACCAATGTCGATTCGGTGCGATTCGCGTTTGAGAAGATGCAAAAACCGGTGGTGTGGATAGCTGGCGGTACGGACAAAGGCAACGACTACTCGGAGTTGTATAAATTTTTGCCGAAGATCAAAGCTCTCGTTTGTATGGGGGTCGATAATGCCAAATTGCTGGAATCGTTCCAAGAAAAAATACCTACATTCGACACTCACTCTCTGGACGAGGCGATGAAGTGTGCACAAAAAATTGCGACCAAAGGCGATGTAATTTTACTCTCGCCCGCTTGCGCAAGTTTCGATCTGTTCCAAAATTACGAAGACCGCGGACGAAAATTTACCGAATGGGTACAGAACAACAAATAAAAAAACGCTTGTCGCTCAGGCCCGGGGGCGATCTGCCGCTATGGATCATTGTCATTATTTTGGCATTCGTGTCGCTGCTGGTGGTCTATTCGTCGCTGGGCGGCTCGGCGATCTCTACAAACAATGCGAGTGCACACTTCGGGGTGCTTATCCGCCAGGCAGGCATCGTGTTGATGGGCCTTGTGGTGGTCTATTTGGTGCATAAGATCAATTATCAGATCTACGGTAAGGTGGTGTGGGTGGCATATGCGCTGGCGTTGGGGTTCACGCTGTTGGTCTATTTCATCGGCGAGGTCAATCCCGATGCCCCCGATGCACCGCGCTGGATACGCATTCCGGGCATCAATTTCACGTTCCAACCCTCCGATTTTTTGAAGGTCGCAACGGTTATGGTCTTGGCTCGCGAATTGGCGCGGCGCCAAAAAACCATCGACCGCGAAGCGATGATGCCGCCCATTTCGTCGTACAGGTGGTACGAGGAGCATGGCGCCAAAACCCTGCGAGAGAACACCCTACCGCTATTTTTACCCATCGTGTTGTCGTGCGCCGCTATTATGCCGGCCAACCTTTCTACGGCGCTGATTCTGTTCGGAACGTGCCTGGTGATGCTTTTCATCGGCCGTTTGCAGGTACGCGAGCTTTTCAAATTCGTGGCGATAATATTGGTTTTTACAATCATTATATCTATTCCCATGGCTCTGACAGGCACACTGGGACGAGCCGAAACGTGGGGCGGACGCATCGAGCGATTTTTCGGGGGCGAAAAATCTTATCAGGTCGAACAGGCCGAAATCGCAATTGCGGCGGGCGGACTGGCTGGGCGCGGGGCGGGCGAAAGCATCCAGCGCGAAAATCTGCCATTGGCCGAAAGCGACTATGCCTATGCCTTTATTATCGAGGAGTACGGCTCTCTCATCGGTGGGCTCGGGGTGTTGCTTTTGTACCTTTGGATATTTTTTCGGGGCATCGTTATTTTCCGAAAGTGCGGCACGGCGTTCCCCAGTATGTTGGTGTTGGGGCTGGCGCTACTGATAACTTTGCAAGCACTGGCCAATATGATGGTATCGACCAATCTCATTCCTTCGACAGGTCTGACCTTGCCGCTAATTTCCAAGGGCGGCTCGTCGGAATTGTTCCTGTCGCTCGCGCTGGGGATGATGCTTGGGGTGAGTCGGCAGACACAAGAAAAGACACTCGACAAGCCTCGCGCCGAGTCGCTTTTGGCATAAATTGGATGTTTGACTATTTTAGTCATACAGTCATTGTAGTTGTTAGGGCATAGTATAAGACTGAAATGAAGAAAATAAAAATAATTCTATCGGGGGGCGGCACGGGGGGCCATATCTATCCGGCAGTGGCGACGGCCGAAGCGTTGCGGCGTAAATTGGGCGACGGGGTCGAGCTGTTGTTCGTGGGTGCGAACGGCAAAATGGAGATGGAAAAAATTCCCGCACTGGGCTACGAAATCGAGGGCCTTCCGGTGGCGGGTTTGCAGCGGCGATTGGATTGGCGAAATCTGCTTTTGCCTTTCAAAGTTTTGAAAAGTTTGCATCTGGCTCGAAAAATTGTTAAAAATTTCAAGGCCGATGTGGTGGCGGGTTTCGGTGGTTATGCCTCGGCGCCCGTGCTCAAAGCAGCGCAACGGAGGGGCATCCCGACCGTCGTTCAGGAGCAAAATTCCTATGCCGGGCTGACGAATAAATTGCTCGCAAAAGGGGCGCGGAAAATCTGCGTGGCGTACGAGGGGATGGAGCGGTTTTTTCCCGCCGAGCGGATTGTGATGACGGGCAATCCATTGCGCGCAAGTTTCAACCACGAAAGCAAAAAAGAGGCCCTCGATTATTTCGGTTTCGCGGCCGACAAACCTGTCATATTGGTTGTCGGCGGCAGCTTGGGCTCGCGCACTTTCAACGATATGATGAAGCGGTGGGCAGGGCATATTGCAACCGAAACAGAGGTGCAAGTGATTTGGCAAACGGGCAAAATTTACGAAAAAGAAATCGATGAATTTCTGACGGGTAAAAAATTTGAAAAAATCCGGCGCAATGCATTTATCGAGAGAATGGACTACGCTTATGCTGCGGCCGATTTGGTTATTTCGCGCAGCGGGGCCATCACGGTTTCGGAGCTGTGTCTGATGGGTAAGGCGGTGATGTTCGTCCCTTCGCCCAATGTGTCGGAAGATCATCAGACCAAAAATGCGATGGCGCTGGTGGCTAAAAACGCCGCCGAAATTTGCCCCGATCACGAGGCCATCGAGCGCGCAATTCCCACGGCTCTCGAACTTGTTTACGACAAGTCGCGTTTGGCCGAATTGTCGAAAAATATTACGAAATTGGGAGTGCCTGATTCGGCAGACAGAGTGGCGGAAGAAATTTTGAAATCGATATGAATTACTATTTTCTTGGCATAGGCGGCATAGGAATGAGTGCGTTGGCGCGTTGGTTTTTGCACGAGGGCCGGAGGGTGGCGGGGTACGATCTTACGGAAACTACCTTGACGCAAAAACTCATCGAGGAGGGTGCGGGGGTTCATTATACGGAAGACATTGAACTCATCCCGTCCGAATTTCGCGACCCGAAAACCACGCTTGTGGTCTACACGCCGGCCGTTCCGAGCGATCACAAAGAGCTGGTGTGGTTTCGCGAGAACGGGTTTACGCTCGAAAAACGCTCCGAGATGCTGGGCCACATCGCCGAGGGGAAATTTACCATGGCTGTGGCGGGTACTCATGGCAAGACTACAACTACGACCCTTGTGGCGTGGCTCAACAGGATTTTGACCGGCGGCGGAAGTGCTTTTTTGGGTGGAATATCCAAAAATTTCGACAGCAATTTGGTGCTCGGCACGGGCGGCCGAATTGCAGTGGAAGCCGATGAATTCGACCGCTCGTTTTTACGGCTGACCCCGGATGTTGCGGCCATCACCAGTGTCGATGCCGACCATCTGGACATTTACGGCACCTATGAGAGCGTCAAAGAGGCGTTTTCGCAGTTTGTCGATCGTATAAAATCGGGCGGAGCACTCATCGTAAACAAAAAAGTGGATATCGCAATCCGCAACCAAGCCATAAAAACCTACACCTACTCTCTTGACGACCCCACGGCCGATTTTCACGCAAAAAACTTGCAGCCAATCGATGGCGGATATTATGCTTATGACATCGTCACACCGTCCGGCGTTATCGAAAATTGCCGCTTGGGCATTACAGGGAAAATCAACGTCGAGAACAGCATCGCCGCAGTCGCTATGGTTTGGACAAGCGGGGCCATCGACCAAGATAAACTTCGACAGAGCCTCGCAACTTTTAAGGGCGTAAAACGTAGGTTTGATTTCTACGTCAATACCCCCTCGGCCGCTTATATGGACGACTATGCCCACCATCCCGAGGAGCTGTCGGCCACGTTGGGTTCGCTGCGCGCGATGTTCCCGAGACGAAAAATAACCGCCATTTTCCAACCCCACCTCTACACTCGTACCCGTGACCTGCACCGCGAATTCGCCGCCTCGTTGTCGCTGGCCGACGAACTTATACTCACTCCTATCTACCCCGCGCGAGAATTGCCCATCGAGGGCGTGCGCTCCGAGATGATAGGCGATCTTGTTACGATCCCGTGGCGCACGGTCGAAAAAGAGGCTCTTGCCTCGACCATTGCACGGATGCCAACGGATGTTGTCGTAACTTTCGGCGCCGGAAATATCGAAAACTATGTCCAAGAAATTGCCGAAACAATTTCTAAAAAATGAAAAGAGCGCTCAATATAATTCTTGCCATCGTGATGTGGGCTGCCGTGATCGCTTTTGCGGTTTTGGCGAGTATCTATGCGCGGGAGCAAAGGGCGAAAGTAAAGATCAGAGAGGTTCGCATTCGGGTGATAGACAGTCGTGATAACAAACTCGTGGATGCCGCGACCATAGCCCGTTGGCTCTCGGACGAGGGTCTCAGCCCGCTCGGGCAATCGATAGATTCGGTCGGTGCGCGCAAGATCGAGGCAGCCCTTGGCCTGCACGACGAGGTGTTGAGGGCAAACGTTTTTTCAAACCTCGACGGAGTGATGCGAATTCGGATAGAGCAACGCGTGCCCGTTATGCGGGTCGAGGTCGCAAAAGGCTACAAGTTTTGGTACACCGACGATGGGTATATTCTCTCCGACAGAGAAAATTTTTCGCCGGAAGCCCTGCTCGTCACGGGTTCGGTGCCTTTCCCGTTCAGCCCCTCGGTCACGGGCAATTATGCCGACATTGAGCGGGCCAACTACAACGATTTTTTGCAACAATTCGTCGCCATCGACACCGAGCGCAAATCTCTCGAAGCCCGCCGAAGTGCTCTGAGGGCCAATTTGCGGAACGAGCGGGCCAAAAATCCCAAGCGAGTGTGGGGCGCGGCGCGAAAAGAGCGTTTCCTCGAAGACAAGGCCACACGCATCGCAGAGATCGAAAAACAACTCGACGACACAAGCCTTGCGCTGAAAAATTTGGCAGAAAAAAAGCAATCGACCCTACAAAAAGAAAAAAAATCGCACCAAATCCATCGCTTATTGCCTAAACTCGCTAACTTTGTAGAGTTTATACGCAACGACGACTTTTTTCGGGCGCGGGTTTCAAAGATCGAGGCGGCCGAGAAAGGGGCTGGGGTGGAGTTGCGGTTGATACCAAGCGAGGAAGGATACACAATTTTGCTCGGTGAGTTGGACGGCGGAGAGTTCGAGCGGATGGAAAAATTGCGCACATTCCTTTTGGCCGGCCGACAAACGGGGTTCGACCGGATAGATGCAAGATACGATAAGCAAATAATCGCCACTTCGAGCGAAAAAGAAAAAGAAGATGCAACGATAAATGGGTAAAACAAGTTACATAGCGGCACTCGATGCGGGTAGCAGTAGCCTTTCGATCGCGGTCGGAGGGCACGACGACGAGGGCAAACTTGTCCTCACGGGCATAGTCACCCGCCCGATGCAGGGTGTGGCGCGCGGCGAGGTGGACAACCGTCAGCAGATGATGGAGGCTCTCCGCGATGCCGTGCGTGATGCCGAGCAAGAACTTGGGGTACGCATCTCGGATGTCTACACCGGTACATCGGGCCGCCATGTGAAGTGCACAAACCATGACTATCACGTCTTTGTGGGCGAACATTCGGACGGCGAAATTCGTCAGGAAGATGTCGAAGCTCTTCACCGCGGAATGGAAAACGTTCAGGCCGAAGACGGCGAGCGCATAATGGATCGCATTCCGCAACGCTATGTGGTGGATGGCCGCGAAACGGTGAAAGATCCCGTGGGACGGTTCGGCAAAAAACTGGAATCGACTTTCAACTTCGTGCTCGCTTCGTCGATGCTGGTCGACAGGCTCGAAAAAACGCTCGCCGCCGTCAATGTTCGTGTGCGCAAAACTTTTGTCAATGCCATCGCAACCGCCCGGGCCGTCACCCTGCCCGAAGAGCGCGAAATGGGTGTGGCGGTTATAGATCTGGGTGCCGGAACCACAGACTTGTGCATCTGGCAAGGTGGCGCGGTTAGGTACGTTCGCGGGATTCCGTTCGGCGCGGGCGACATCGACAACGATATTTTCCAACAGGGGCTGCTCGAAAAACATGTCGAGGGGCTCAAAAAAACCTACGGCACCGCAATGGCATCGCAGGTTACGGCCGACAAATTGATAGCCATCTCGGGCCGTGGCGGTACGCGTTCGAAACAGGAAATTTCGCAAAAAAATCTCGCTATCATAATCGAGAACCGCCTCAGGGAAATTATCAATTTCGTGACGGACGAGATCGCCGATTCGGGCTATGGTTCTCGCCTCAAAGGTGGCATAGTGCTCACGGGCGGCGGTTCACGGTTGGCCGGCGTGGACGAATTGTTCCGCGAAGCCACCGACATGGATGTTCGGCTTGCCACTCCTGATGTCGCTGTGGCCGAAGAGAGTTTGGACAAAGCCTCGGATCCTGCGCACGCGACTGTCATCGGCCTGCTGTTGAAGGCACTGGAAGAAAATGCCCCCGTCGCCGTAGGTTTTTCGGAGCATCAGACAGTAGCGGCCCCGCGCAATGAAAAGCCCGAAAAAGAGGTGAAAGTCGATAAAAAACATAAGATCGAGGAGGAGGAACCGGTGCGTGAAAAACGTCCTAAAAAAGAGAGGGCATTTTCGCGATGGTTCGGCGCGATAAAAGAAAACCTCGCCTCGGACATCCTCGACGGCGACGAAGATTTTTAACAATGAGCGATATATTAAAGGGATTGGCATTGGATGAGGTTACGCGATCAATAATTATGGTCGCCGGGGTCGGTGGTGCCGGTGGAAATGCGTTGAACCATATGATCGAGTTGGGCATCAACGACGTCACTTTTATGGCGTGTAACACCGATGCCCAGGCGTTGGAGAACAGCCGGGCTACAATTAAGGTTCAACTGGGCTCACGGGCCGCTACATCTACCTCTGCGACGCGCTGGACGACATTCAAGACGACCTCAAATCCGGCGGATACAACCCGCTCATCATGCGATATAATCTTGTAAAAAGCGACGAAGCCGCAATCAGGCAAGCGCGGGCAAGCGCGCTGGAATCGATCTACATGACGGCGGGGGAAGCCGGGCTGGCATACAACCTGCTCGATCTGGGAAGCTATAAGCCTATCC
>QMCE01001300.1_pt1 | contig 13642 bp, 11 predicted proteins | sample 1821851 | NCBI WGS metagenome assembly QMCE01 (sample SAMN09453174, study PRJNA476694) | Termite gut metagenome, whole genome shotgun sequencing project. | isolation source: worker | host: Odontotermes sp. | place: South Africa:Pretoria | collected 2016-01-28 | reverse complement strand
CTGTTTTCTACTTTTTGAATCCCAATCTGGCCATGACGCTCTCGCGGTTGCGCCAATCCTTTTGCACCTTGACATGGCATTGCAGGTTGACCCTCGTTCCGGTGAGCTCCTCGATGGCCTGCCGCGCACGGGTGGCCGCCTGCTTGAGAGCCGCGCCGTCCTTGCCGATGATAATGCCCTTATGGCTGGCTTTTTCGCAGTAGATAACGGCGTCGACGTCAACGATGCCGCCCCGTTCGCGCTCACGCATCTTTTCTACCACCACCGCCGCGCCGTGGGGAATTTCGTCGCGCAGGCAGTGCAGCAGCTGTTCGCGCACCAGCTCGGCAGCCAGCTCCCGCTCGGTTTGGCCGGTGTAAGCGTCCTCGTCATAGTAATGGGGGCCCTCCTTTGCATAGGAGGAAAGGATATTCAACAGCAACCCGATACCGTCGCCCGTCTTTGCCGACAGGGGAACCACCTGCGCGAATTCGCCCAGCCCCGCAAACGCGGCTATCTTTTCGAGCAGCAACGATTTATCGCGCAGCGTATCCACCTTATTTATTACCAGCACAACGGGAACGCCGCGCGGAGCGAGGCGGGCATACAGTTCGCGCTCGGCGGCGCAGAGCGCGCCGCGCGGCTCGGTGACCAGCACGGCGGCGTCCACATCCTGCATTCCCTGCGCGATCTCTCCGGCCATATACTCGCCCAGGCGCGTGCGCGGCCGGTGCAGGCCCGGCGTATCGACAAACACCAGCTGCTCGCTATCCCTTGTGAGAACACCGGTGACGCGTCCTCGTGTGGTTTGCGGCTTTGGAGACACAATGGCCACGTGCTCCCCTACCAGCGCGTTGAGCAGTGTCGATTTCCCCACATTGGGCCGGCCGACGATGGAAATAAATGCGGAACGGGTCATTGCGATACCTCTTGACAGGTGATAATATAGCTCCGCAACGAAACTCTGGCGCTTTGCGAGTGGATCGCAAAGCGAGTTCGTTGCTCAGGTTGCGGCTTGAATCATTTGAGCTGTCATGAATATTATAGCCTATCCGGCGGCATTGTACAACCGCAATAGTATCTATATGATAGTACGCCAGATATCTCGCGAATTCCGGAGAATGAGTGAGCTTATCTCAGGATATCGCCCCATACCGCCGGATACGAACGCATATGTCTTGCATTCGCCTTTGTACCTTAGCAGGGTAAAATGCTATAGTGTACACGTTGCCGGTACAATCGTGTTTAGGAGGCGGACAGGTGGCCGAAGGATCCGATATGAGCGATATGCGCGGAACCGCGCCGGGAGACGGCACTTATCTGCTGGTAGACAGCCGCGTACTGCCCCCTGCCTTTCTGAAGGTGATAAAAGCAAAGCAGCTTTTCGCGCAGGGCCGCGCGCGCAGCTTTTCGGATGCCACCAAGGCGGTAGGGCTTTCGCGCAGTGCCTTTTATAAGTATAAAGACAGCGTTTTTACATGGCAGAATGTCAGCGCTCGCCACATCGCCACGCTGGTGGCCGAGCTGGTGGACGAACCGGGCGTTTTGTCCGAGCTTTTGGCCGCGCTGTCGCGGCGTGGCGCCAATATTCTTACCGTCAATCAAAATATCCCCGTCGACGGCGTGGCGCCGATCTCTATTTCCATGCGCACCACCAAGCTGCAAGCCGATATCGCTTCTCTCGCGGATGAATTATCCGCTCTGCCCGGTGTTGTGAATTTGAGAATGCTGTCGAACTGACGCCCCTGCAACGTTGTACGCGCGGTCTCTTTGTCAAGTAACCGCTGATCTGATTTTACCGCTATCTTGTAAGCAACGGTGCTATGCCGTGTTTCCCGACTTCGGCGGGGAAACACAAATAATCGGCGCTTACCCAACCCTTACCGTGAGGAGGTCTTTCCATGCCGGCCATCGCACTGCTTGGTCACGGCACCGTAGGTTCCGGCGTAGCCGAGATCCTGCTTGAGGCCCGCGGCGAGCTCGCCCGCAAAACCGGGCTGGATATTTACGTAAAATATATCCTCGATATCCGCGCGTTTCCCGGGTCGCCCTATGCCGACGCATTCACCAAAGATTTCGGCGCGATTGTCGCCGACGCCGACGTCGCCGCTGTTGTCGAGGTGATGGGGGGAATCCATCCCGCCTACGAGTACGCCCGCGACGCGCTGCTGGCGGGCAAAAGCGTTGTCACTTCAAATAAAGAGCTGGTGGCCGCCAAGGGTGCGGAGCTGCTGGCGCTTGCGCGTGAGAAAGGCCGCCGCTTTTTGTTTGAGGCAAGCGTGGGAGGGTGCGTGCCCATTCTGCGTGCCGTTCACAGCAGCCTTGCCGGCGACGAGATCGACGAGATCTGCGGCATCCTGAACGGGACGACCAATTATATCCTCACGCGGATGCTGAGCGAGGGCGCGCCTTTCGCGCAAGCGCTGGAGGAAGCGCAGCGGCTTGGCTACGCCGAGCGCAAGCCCGACGCCGACATTTTGGGGCAGGATAGCTGCCGCAAAATAAGCATTCTGGCCTCCCTCGCTTTCGGGCGCAACGTGGAGTGGGAACGGGTGACGACACGCGGCGTTGTTGACGTTGCCCCGGAGGATATGCGCCTTGCCGCCGGCGCCGGCTATGCCGTCAAACTGCTGGCGCGCACGTCGCGCGGCTCATCTCCCGGCCGGTGCTTCGCCGAGGTGGGTCCTTGCCTTGTCCCGCACGGGCAAACGCTGCTGGCCGGTGTGGACAGCGCCTTCAACGGCGTGGTGGTGCGCTCCAAACAGGCGGGCGAACAGTTCTTCTACGGGCAGGGCGCCGGCAAGCTGCCCACCGCTTCCGCCGTCGTGAGCGATATTGTCGATTGTCTTACCGGCGGCGGGAACAACCCCGCCGTATTCTGGAGCGGTGAAGCAAGCCTTGTCGACGATTACCGCAATGTGCCCGCGCTCCATTACATACGCCTGCGCGGCGCGGAGGCCGCAGAGGCCGCCGGCGCGCTCTTCGGTGCGCTGCGGCCGCTGCGGGACGGCGATTGTACCGATCACGCCGCCATTATCCCCGCTATTGCTCCGGCAGCGCTGGAGCAGCGGCTGGCAGCGCTGCGAAAGCGCGGCGTCGAAACAGTTCAGATAATGCGCGTTTACGAAAGCTGTCCGCGCGCGTAGCGGGCGAACGGCAATCCTGCCACACGGAGGTAATCTATGTCCCTGATTGTGCAAAAATTCGGCGGTTCGTCGGTGAAGGACGCGCAGCGTCTCTTTCATGTGGCGAAAATCATCGGACGGACTTACGACGAAGGCCACGATATGGTCGTGGTGGTTTCGGCGCAGGGCGATACTACCGACGACCTCATCGCCAAAGCGCACGAAATCACCGACAAGCCCGGCAGCCGCGAGATGGACGCGTTGCTGGCCACCGGCGAACAGCAAAGCGCCGCGCTGCTGGTGATGGCGCTCAACAAAGAGGGCTACCCGGCTATCTCGCTCACCGGCTGGCAGGCGGGGTTTGCCACCGACGCCACCCATACCCGCGCGCGCATCCGCAATATCAACAGAGAGCGCATCGAGAACGAGCTGGATAAAAAAAATATCGTTGTTGTGGCGGGCTTTCAGGGCGTTAACCGCTACGAGGACGTCACCACTCTGGGGCGCGGCGGTTCCGATACCAGCGCCGTGGCGCTGGCCGCCACGCTCAAGGCGTCGCGCTGCCAGATATTTACCGACGTGGACGGCGTTTATACCGCAGACCCGCGCCTTGTGCCCACCGCCGTCAAGCTGGACGAGATCACCTACGACGAGATGCTCGAGCTGGCAACTCTCGGGGCGCAGGTGCTGCACAACCGCTCGGTGGAGATGGCGCGTAAATACAATGTTCGGCTGGAGGTGCTCTCCAGTTACACCGGCGGGCCCGGAACCATCGTGAAGGAGGTCGTCAAATTGGAAAAAATGATAATTCAGGGAGTGGCCAAGGACGACAGTGTCGCGCGCGTCTCCATTGTGGGCTTGCCCGACCAGCCCGGTGTGGCCTTTAAGGTATTCTCGCTGATGTCCAGCCTCAGCATCAATGTCGATATCATTCTGCAAAGCATCGGGCGCGACGGCACGAAGGATATCACCTTCACCGTATCCGACGCCGATATGCAGCGGGCCTCCGCTGCCCTCGAAGAGCAGGCGCCGGCCATTGGCATCCGCGACATCCATGTGGACGACAACATCTCCAAGGTTTCCATCGTCGGCGCCGGCATGGCCTCCAACCCCGGCGTGGCGTCGCGGATGTTCGAGGCGCTGGGTGAGGCAAACATCAATATCCATATGATCTCCACATCGGAGATCAAAATATCTGTTCTCATCGATAAGGAACAGGGCGCCAAGGCGGTCAACGTCATTCACCGCGCCTTCGAAAACCGTTGACGCCGGACCGAAAACGGAATATAACGGTCGCCGGCAGGGCGGGTCTGGCTCTTTTTCTTGGCTGCGCCTTGCTTCTGGCCGGTTGCTCGCCGCGCGCGCCCGCCGCTTCGCCGTCCGCCGGCGTGAACGTTTCTTCCGGAGGGGAGCTGCCGGGGCAGCGCGCCGCGCCGCAACAGGCGCACCCCTCCCCGCGACCGGAGCCCGCGCCGGAAGAAGCCGTACCGGCGGGCGGGCAGGCCGCCGCGTTTCCCGCTCCGGCAGCGGAGGGAGAGGCGCCGTCGCCAATACCGCCACAACCGGAAGCTCCCCCGCCGCAGCTTGAGCCGCCCGCCGAGACCGGCGACGCCTCTCCGCTCACTCTCGAGGTGGCGGCGCGCATTCGCGATTGCTCGTGGCGCGAAGGGGAAACCCCCGTCGCGCTGGAGGATCTGCGCTATCTCACGCCGCGCTATGTGGGCTTCGACGGCTTGACCTACACAGGCGAGCTTATCGTTCACAAATCGCTGGCCGCCGAGCTGGCCGATATCTTCGAAGAGCTGTACGCCGCCGGCTTCCCCCTTTCCGGCATGCGCCTCATCGACGATTTTGGCGGCGACGACAACGCTTCGATGGCGGCGGGAAACACCTCGTGCTTCAACACCCGGCCTATCGCGGGCACCAGCCGCTATTCGATGCACAGCTACGGCGCGGCGGTGGATATCAACCCCCTCCAAAACCCTTATGTGCTGGGCGGTCGCGCTCTGCCCGAGGCGTCCGCGCCCTACCTCGACCGCGCCGATATCCGCCCCGGCATGATCACGGCGGGCAGCGCGGTCCATACCGCTTTTACCTCCCGCGGCTGGGTTTGGGGCGGCGACTGGCCCGGCCCGGATTATCAGCATTTCGAGAAGGCGGTTAAAGAGTAGTGCTTGTGCGCGCGCACAAACACTGTGATGTCTTAACAAAGGAAGGTATCTCATGGCACACGTTATCCGCACCCGCTTTGCCCCCAGCCCCACCGGCTATATGCACGTGGGCAACCTGCGCACGGCGCTGTACGCGTGGCTGGTGGCGCGCGGCGCGCCGGAGGGCAAATTTATTCTGCGCATCGAGGATACCGACCGGGAGCGCAAGGTGGAAGGGGCGCTGGACGTTATCTACGCCACGTTGCGCGAGACGGGGCTTGCGTGGGACGAGGGCCCCGATGTCGGCGGCCCCTGTGGCCCTTATATCCAGAGCGAGCGCATGGGGATATATGAGGAATATGCCCTCCAACTCGTTGCGCGCGGCGCGGCCTACCGCTGCTTCTGCGGGAAGGACGACGCCGCCCGGACGCACAGCATGGAGAATACAGGCGCCCCCGCCCGCTACGACGGGCGCTGCCGCGACCTTACCGAAACGGCGATAGCCGAAAAGCTGGCGTCCGGCGCGCCCTTTGTTGTCCGGCAGAGGATGCCGCGCGAGGGCAGTACCACGTTCCGCGACATCGTCTACGGCGATATCACTGTAGACAACGCCGAGCTGGAGGATCAGATCCTTCTCAAAAGCGACGGAATGCCCACCTACAACTTCGCCAATGTCGTCGACGACCACCTCATGGGGATCACCCATGTGATACGGGGCAACGAATACCTTTCTTCGTCGCCCAAGTATAATCTTCTTTACGAGGCGTTCGGCTGGCCCGTGCCGGAATATATCCACTGCGCCCCCGTTATGAAAAACGCCACCGAAAAATTAAGCAAGCGCCACGGCGACGCCTCTTTTCAGGATCTGGCCGAAAAGGGCTACCTTACCGGCGCTATTCTCAACTACGTGGCGCTGCTGGGCTGGTCGCCGGGGGGCGAACGCGAGATCTACTCTCTGCCCGAGCTGGCCGGGGCTTTCGATGTACGGGGGCTGAGCAAATCGCCCGCGATATTTGATATCCTCAAGCTCAATCACCTGAATGCCGAATGGATTCGCGCGCTGCCGCCCCAAGAGTTCCACCGGCTGGCGTTGCCGTGGCTGCGCCAAACACTGCGGCGCGAGGATATCGATACCCGCGCCCTTTGCAATTTGCTGCAGGCCCGGTGCGAGCTGCTTTCCGACCTGCCGGAGAAGGTGGATTTTTTCGACGCTCTGCCCGACTATGACACCGCGCTGCATCAAAACAAAAAGATGAAGACCGACGAAACCACCGGTCTTGCCATGCTGCGCGAGATTTTACCTGTTTTGGAGAACCTGGCGGATCTTGACGGGCTGCTGGGATGGACCCAGGAGAGCATCCACGGCGCGCTCTTCTCCCTCATCGAGCGTCTGGGCGTCAAGAACGGCACGGTGCTCTGGCCGCTGCGCGTGGCTCTCTCCGGCAAAGCCGTTACCCCCGGCGGCGGCGTGGAGCTCGCGGCCCTGCTGGGCGGCGGCGAGACACTGCGCAGGGTACGCGACGGCATCGCGCGGCTGGAAGCAAAGGCGTAAGGGCTTCCGCAGCCACTCTGGCGGCCCGCTCTGTATGTGCAACCGAAAGTCAATATATATTTATTGATAAACGATAAATATATATTGACTTTCGGTTTACCTTATGCTATACTGCGATGCAGAGCGCGGCAACAGAGGCGCAGACTGCCCGCGGGCAGGCTGTACGGAACATACGCGGCGGCGCGCCTTCATCGGTTGCTTTTGCGTCCGCGCTGCGCTATAATGGCATCATGCGCTAAACCGCGCCGCCTCTGCTCCTTTGGGCCGGGGTTAGAAGGGCACAGCAAAGCAAAAGGGGGGTACCGCACCATCTACAATGGGAAAAAGGTAAGCGCAATGCTGATGGCGGCGGGTTCGGGCCGCCGCATGAACCTGAATATCAACAAAGTATATCTTACGCTCAGGGCGCAGCAGATCCCGGCGCTTTATTATCCGTTGGCCGCGTGCGAGAAGCATCCTTATATCGACGAGATTGTCGTCGTCGTCCGCCGCGAGGATACCGAAGAACTGCAAAAGCTGATTATCCACGAAAAATTCCCCCATAAGCCGGTGTGGGTGGCGTTGGGCGGCGAAAACCGCTACGATTCTGTCCGCAACGGGCTGCAAAAGGTAACGGGGGATATCGTGCTGGTACACGACGGCGCCCGTCCGCTGTTGCGCCGCCGCTTTATCACAGAGTGTGTCGAGGCAATGGATGAGCACCCCGGCGCGACGCTGGGCGTGCGCAATATCGACCGCATCTGTTATAACGCCGACGGTTTTGTGGCGGAAAACCGGCCCGAGGGCGTTTTGTGCCGCGTGCAGACCCCGCAGTGCTTTTCCACCGCTCTGCTGCGCGAATGCCACGAGGCCGTCGCCGACAAAACCGGCGTTGCCGACGACAGCACCCTCCTCGAGCTGTGCGGGCACCGTGTCAAAATCATCGAGGGCGACGAAACCAACATGAAGATCACCGTTCCCACCGACGTGATCATCGCCGAGCACTATATCTCGCACGACGAAGAGATATTGGGGCTGCTCCAATAGAATAACACCCGCCGGAAAACCTCACCCCCCGCCAAAGGCGGGGGGTGGAAAACATAACTGCCCGTGGCATTCAAACGCCGCGCTGAATCATATTATTCTGCAATTATTAAAGACGGGCGCCTTTGCGCCGGGGCGGCGCGATAAAACTTGGGCAGAGGCGGGCATTGGCCCTGCCCGCTTATTTGCGCCGATCCGGCGCAAAAGCGCAAACATTAAGAAGCTGTGTTCATAGGTGGAAGTACTGTAGCGGCGGCGGATTTTTTTCCGGGCAAGGCAAATTGCCGCAGGCATAATTTGTTTATGGCAAGGGAATTTAACGCGGCACGGCGGGAATACCGCCATCGATACAGTGCTTTCTAACCTATGAACACAGCTTCTACGTGTGACAGGCGAATTTTGATCAAAGAGTAGTATTAGCAAGAAATGCCGTCTTCGCATAGTAATAGTTGAGATTTTTACGCGGGAGAGACTGAATATGCCTTGGTTTCTACAAATAAGTCCTGTTTTGCAGGGGTTGCTTGCCACGCTGTTTACTTACTTTGTCACGGCTCTGGGGGCGGGAACGGTGTTCTTCTTCAAATCGATGAACCGGCGTGCGCTGGATCTGATGATGGGCTTTGCCGCCGGCGTGATGATAGCGGCCTCGTTCTGGTCGCTTCTGGCGCCGGCTATCGAGCTTTCCGCCGCCCTTGGCGGCAACGCGTGGCTTACTTCCGCCACGGGGTTTATGTTGGGCGGCGCGTTTGTTATCGGCTCCGATATCGTGTTGTGCAGGGCCTCTCTGGCAGCGCGGCCCGACAGTGCGGCGTTGCGGCGCTCTATTCTGCTCACCGCCGCCGTCACGCTGCACAATATCCCCGAAGGGCTTGCCGTGGGCGTGGCCTTTGGCAGCGCGGCCATCGGCGCCGAGGGTGCTTCGGCGCACGCGGCCATCATGCTGGCGCTGGGCATCGGGCTGCAAAACTTTCCCGAGGGGGTGTGCGTGGCCATGCCTCTTCGCCGCGACGGCGCCACGCGCCTGCGCAGCTTCCTCGTCGGACAGGCGTCGGGCATGGTCGAACCGGCAGCCGGTGTACTCGGCGTGCTGTTTGCCCTCACCATGCGCGGCGCGCTGCCGCTGGCCCTCTCCTTCTCGGCCGGCGCGATGATAGCCGTCGTCTGCTCCGAGCTCATTCCCGAATCCTTCCGCAATAACAAAACCGTCGCCGCCTTTGGCGTCCTGTTCGGCTTCGCCATCATGATGGTGCTGGATGTCGCTCTCGGCTGACAGATAACATGAGCCCGTCGTCCGGCCCCCTCTTTCCTTTCCCGGAAGGCGTGGCTATTTTGATTTTCCCTCTTGCATTATTATTCATTCTATGTTATAATCATGTAAAGACAAATTGAGTTGCGCGCTTCTGCCGCCGGCGGGAACGCGCACAAAAACGCCGAAAGAAGGTATGGACATGCCGGTTAATCTCAAGGGCAGAAGCTTTCTCACGCTGATGGATTTTGCGCCGGAAGAAATTCGCTATTTGCTCAGCCTCGCGCGTGACCTCAAGGCTAAAAAGCGCGCCGGCATCGCAGGCAACACGTTGGCGGGCAAAAATATCGTGCTGTTGTTTGAAAAAACATCCACACGTACCCGCTGCGCCTTCGAGACGGCGGCGCTGGATGAGGGCGGCCATATCACCTTCCTCGACAGCGGCAGCTCGCAAATGGGAAAAAAGGAATCTCTCGAGGATACCGCAAAGGTACTGGGCCGTTACTACGACGGCATCGAGTACCGGGGCTTCTCGCAGCGCGTGGTGGAGGATCTGGCCCGGCACGCCGGGGTACCCGTGTGGAACGGGCTCACCGACGTCGACCACCCCACGCAGATCCTCGCCGACCTGCTCACCATCGAAGAGCACTGCCCCAAGCCGCTGAATAAAGTAAAAGTGGTGTTCTGCGGCGATATCCGCAACAATATGTCTTATGCGTGGATGTACGGCTGCGCCAAAATGGGCATGCATTTTGTGGCTTATGGCCCGCCCCAGCTCAAAGTCGACGGGGACGTGCTCGCCAAGGCCGGTGCGGTGGCCAAAAAAACAGGCGCTATCATCGAGGTCGGCAGCGACGAGAGCTGCCTTGCCGGCGCCGACGTCCTCTACACCGATATCTGGGCGTCGATGGGCGAGGAGGCGCAGATCCCCGAGCGGGTGCGGCTGCTCACCCCCTACCGCGTCACGGCGGATATGCTGGCCAAAACCGGCAACCCCGACGTCCTCTTTATGCACTGCCTGCCCTCCTTCCACGACTTTGAAACCACGATGGCGCAGACACAAAAAGAAGCGGGCTACGATATCCGCGAGGTGACCGACGAGGTATTCCGCGGCCGCCACAGTGTCGTCTTCGACGAAGCTGAAAACCGCATGCACACTATCAAAGCGGTGATGGTTGCCACAATCGGGAATTTGTGATTACGCCGTTTTGCTCCCATTAGAGCAAAACCGCGCCTCTCTTTTGTACCGGAAAGGCAATTGACAGTGCCGGTCTGCCGTGCGATAATGCGGCGTGACAGGGCAGAATTTCTCCAAAGGAGTCGGAATATGAGTAAAAAAGTAGTCATCGCGCTGGGAGGCAACGCGTTGCAGTCGGGCAAAGGCCCGGCGACGGCCGAAGCGCAGCTGCGGGTCGTACAAAGCACGTGCGAGCACATTGCCGAAATTGTGGCGCGCGGGTACGAGATCGCCGTGGTGCACGGCAACGGCCCGCAGGTAGGGCGCATTTTGCTGGCCAGCGAAACGGCGAAAGACACAACGCCCGTCATGCCTTTCGATGTCTGCGGGGCCATGAGCCAGGGCTATATCGGCTACCATATCCAGCAGGCGTTGCGGCGTTCGCTGACAAAGCGCGGTATCGGCACCCCCGTCGTCACGCTTGTGACACAAGTGGTGGTGGATAAAAACGACCCCGGTTTTCAAAACCCCACTAAGCCCATCGGCGCGTTTTGCACAAAAGAAGAAGCCGAAGTGCTCTCCGCCGAAAAGGGCTATGTCATGAAGGAGGACGCGGGTCGCGGCTGGCGGCGCGTCGTTGCCTCACCGCGACCGGTGCGCATTGTCGAGATCGATTCGGTCAACCGGCTTGGGGCCTCTACCATCGTCGTCACCTGCGGCGGCGGCGGCATCCCGGTCGTCGAAACACCCGACGGCCTCGCGGGCGTGGCCGCCGTTATTGATAAAGATTTCGCCGCCGAGCGTCTGGCCGACGCAACGGGCGCCGATATCCTCATCATCCTCACCGAGGTAGAGCAGGTGGCCTTGAACTTTGGCAAACCCGACCGGCGCGACCTCTCTTCCCTCACCGCAGCCGAGGCCGAACAGTATATCGCCGAAGGCCACTTCGCCCCCGGCAGCATGCTTCCCAAGATGCAGGCCGCCGTGCAGTTTGTCAAGAGCAATCCCGCCCGCAAAGCCATTATCTCGTCGCTCGACAAAGCGATCGACGCGCTGGAGGGCAAAACCGGCACGCACGTGACCCACTGAAATAACACCGCCAACGCGCAAAGAGGGAACGGTCGGAGACTGTTCCCTCTTTGCGGTTTGTTATGAAAATCACGGGTTAAGACGAGATTTATACCACGCCGCGATACCGCCAGAAGCAATGATCGCAAAACCGGCACAAAAATGTACAAATTGTGAAGAAATCTTAAAAAAACGAATTCCCTCTTGATTTTTTCGCGGAAATGGGTAGAATAAGTTTTAGCACTCATAGCCTTCGAGTGCCAGCGCGGATGGGCTGCGCAAATAAGCCGCCGCGGCCGGTGCCGAAGGCGCAAAAGTACAAAGGGAGGAAACGAGAAATGACAATCAAACCGCTTGCAGACCGTGTCGTTATCAAAATGATGGAAGCCGAGGAGACCACGAAGAGCGGCATCATTCTGGCCGGCAGCGCCAAGGAGAAGCCCTCCATCGCCGAGGTCATCGAGGTGGGCCCCGGCGGCGTCGTCGACGGCAAGGATGTTGAGATGTATGTGGAAAAGGGCGACAAGGTGCTTACCAGCAAGTATTCCGGCACCGAGGTGAAGATTGACGGCGAGGAGTACACTATCGTCCGCCAAAGCGACATTCTCGCGATCGTAGAGTAACAGGCAACACACCAATGGTAAAGCCCGAATCGCCCCCGCTTCCGGCGGGGGAGGTAACAAAGAAAGTGGAGGTAGATGTACAATGGCCAAGCAAATCACCTACGGCGAGGACGCGCGCAAAACAATGCAAACCGGTATCGACAAGCTGGCCGATACCGTAAAGATTACCATGGGCCCTAAGGGCCGCAACGTCGTCCTCGATAAAAAATTCGGTTCCCCGCTTATCACCAACGACGGCGTCACCATCGCCAAGGAGATCGAGCTGGAGGATTCGTACGAGAACATGGGCGCGCAACTTGTGAAGGAAGTTGCCGTAAAAACCAACGAATCGGCCGGTGACGGCACCACCACCGCTATCCTGCTGGCGCAGGCGCTGGTGCGCGAGGGCATGAAGAACGTGGCCGCGGGCGCCAACCCCATGGATATCAAAAAGGGCATCCAGCTTTCTACCGATGCCGCCGTGGCCGCCATCAAGGAGAATTCCAAGAAGGTTTCCGGCAACAAGGATATCGCCCGCGTCGGCACCGTTTCTTCGGGCGACGAAGCCATTGGCTCCCTCATCGCCGAGGCGATGGATAAGGTCACGGCCGACGGCGTTATCACCATCGAGGAATCCAAGACCGCCGAAACCTTCACCGACGTTGTCGAGGGTATGCAGTTCGACCGCGGCTACATCACCCCCTATATGGTCACCGACACCGAGAAGATGGAAGCCGTTATCGACGACGCCTTTGTCCTCATCACCGATAAAAAGCTCTCGTCTATCCAAGAGGTCCTTCCGCTGCTCGAGCAAATCGTGCAGGGCGGCAAAAAGCTTGTCATCATCGCCGAGGATGTCGAGGGTGAGGCGCTCAACACCCTTATCATCAACCGCCTGCGCGGCACCTTTACGTGCGTGGCCGTAAAGGCCCCCGGCTTTGGCGACCGCCGCAAGGAGATGCTCAAGGATATCGCCATCCTCACCGGCGGGCAGGTTATCAGCGAAGAGATCGGCCTCGACCTCAAAGAGACCTCAATGGACGACCTTGGCCGCGCGCGCCTTGTCCGCGTTCAAAAAGAGAATACCATCATCGTCGACGGCGCCGGCAACAAGCAGGCCATTGCCGACCGCATCAAGCAAATTCGCGGCGAGATCGAGCTCTCCACGTCCGACTTCGACAAAGAAAAGCTTCAGGAGCGCCTTGCCAAGCTTTCGGGCGGCGTAGCCGTCATCAAGGTCGGCGCGGCCACCGAGGTGGAGATGAAGGAAAAGAAACTGCGCATCGAAGACGCCCTTTCGGCCACCAAGGCGGCCGTGGAAGAGGGCATCGTCGCCGGCGGCGGCTCGGCTTTCCTCGATACGTTGAAGGCCGTGCAGGGCGTTGTGGATAAGAGCGAGGGCGACATTAAAACCGGCGCGAAGATCCTTATGAAGGCGCTTGAGGAGCCCACCCGCCAGATCGCCGTCAACGCCGGCATGGAGGGCTCGGTCATCCTCGACAAGATCCTCACCAAAGCCGCCACCGGCTACGGCTACGACGCCTACAACGAAAAGTACGGCGACATGATTGAGATGGGCATTGTCGACCCCGCCAAGGTTACCCGCTCGGCTCTGCAAAACGCCGCGTCGGTCGCCGCGATGGTGCTCACCACCGAGGCCCTTGTCACCGACATTAAGGAAGAAACCCCTCCCCCGATGCCCGCGGGCGGCGGCATGGGC
>QMCE01001360.1_pt1 | contig 13644 bp, 13 predicted proteins | sample 1821851 | NCBI WGS metagenome assembly QMCE01 (sample SAMN09453174, study PRJNA476694) | Termite gut metagenome, whole genome shotgun sequencing project. | isolation source: worker | host: Odontotermes sp. | place: South Africa:Pretoria | collected 2016-01-28 | reverse complement strand
TCCGCATCGCCGAAAAGGACGTCCCGGAACAGATCGACGAGATCGCCCCGGAACAGGCCGCCGCGGTGCGCGGTGAAGAACGCGTCGAAGTTCTTCCTGTCCAGCGCGGCGCCGCCCATCACCATGACGTCGAGCCTGTCGGCGATGTGAATGATCTGCGCGATGTCATGGTACGACGGGTGCAGCCGCTCCAGCCATTCCAGATCCGCGTGGTGGAAAAACACCGCCGGCGCGAGCGCCGCAAAGGGCGAGAGATCCTTCATGAACACGTAGCCGAACACGGAGTGATCCCATACGTTGACGGTTTCGAACCGGAGAAGCTGGGACACTTCCTCCGTCTTGAACGCGCCGATGTCGTGGACGAGGGCGGCGAGGCAGATGTCGCGGATCTGCCTGTCCGAATACCGCCCCATGTGCTTCAGGGCGGGGCAGACGAAGTTCGCGACGCGCCGGCCGTGGTCGCTGAGCCGTGCGTCGACCAGGCTCAGCGTGTTGCTGATTGTGTCGACGACCTGCCGGGCCGTCAACGTTCCCGCTTCTCCCATGTTTCGCTGTCCTTTCAGAACGTCCGCGGCCTCACCCCTGCTTCGCGTCGCGCGCGCGGATGTCTGTCCGCTTTATTTTTCCGCTTGTCGTCTTCGGCAGTTCCGCGACGAAGTCGACGACGCGCGGGTACTTGTACGGCGCCGTCGTCGTCTTGACGTGATCCTGCAACTCCTTTTTGAGCGCCTCCGTGCCCTCGGTTCCCTTCGTGAGCACGACCGTCGCCTTCACCACCTGCCCCCGCACCGGATCCGGCACGGCGGTGACGGCGCATTCGACAACGGCCGGATGCGTCAGGAGCGCGCTCTCCACCTCGAAGGGGCCGATGCGGTATCCGCTGCATTTGATGACGTCGTCGTTCCTGCCGACAAACCAGATGTATCCGTCCGCGTCCCTCCAGGCCGTGTCGCCCGTCGAGTACACCCCGTCCGTCCACGACGCCGCCATCGCCTCCGCGTCGCGGTAGTATTCGCGGAACAGCCCGGGCGGGTGGAATTTGTCCGTGTTCTTGATGACGATGACGCCGACGATGCCGTCCTCGCAGCTGTTGCCGTCTTCGTCGACGATGTCGAAGTCCAGCAAAGGCGACGGCTTCCCGGTCGAGCCGGGCTTCACGTCGAACCATTCGAAATTCGCGAGAAGGACGTTTGTCTCGCTCTGCCCGAAGCCTTCGTGGATATGCAGCCCCGTCGCGTCGCGGAAGCGGTTGTACACTTCGGGATTGAGCGGTTCGCCCGCCGTTCCCGCGTGCCGGATGGAGGAGAAGTCGTGCTTCGCCAGATCCTCCTGAATCAGGAAGCGGTACACGGTCGGCGGCGCGCAGAACGTCGTCAGCCTCAGCCGCTCCATTGTCGCGATGAGGTGCGCCGGCACGAATTTGTCCGCGTCGTACGCCACCATGACGGCGCCGCAGATCCACTGTCCGTAGATTTTTCCCCAGCCGAACTTCGCCCAGCCGGAGTCCGCCATCGTCAGGTGCAGCCCGCCGTCCTCCACGCGCTGCCAGTAGTGCGCCGTGATGATGTGCCCGACGGGGTAGTCGAAGTCGTGGAGAATCATCTTCGGCATGCCTGTCGTGCCGGAGGAGAAGTAGATGAGCATGGGGTCGCGGTTTGTCGTCGCCGCCGCGCCCGCGGGCCGCGTCCAGTCCCCGGGCGCCCCGTCCAGATCCTTCCGGAGCGACCGCCAGCCTGCGGGGACGTCGTCTCCGAGAATGCTCAGGAGAAGCCCTTCGGGAAGCTGCGTCCGCGCCTCGTTGACGTGTTTCACGATCTCCGGATCGTCGGCGGCGCAGATCATGGCGACGTCCGCCGTCTTCACGCGATAGACTATGTCCTTCGCCGTCAGCTGGAAGCTTGCCGGAATGACGATCGCGCCCAGCTTGTGCAGCCCCAGCATGAGGAACCACACCTCCGGCCGCTGCTTGAGCATGAGCATGACCGTGTCGCCCTTTTTGAGGCCGAGCGAGCGGAACATCGCCGCCGCCCTGTCCGACCATTGTTTCACCTCCGCGAAGGTGAAGCGTTTTTCCCCGTCGCGGTCGTTGACCCAGACGAGCGCCGGCTTTTCCGGATCGAGCCGCGCCCATTCGTCCACGACGTCGTAGGCGAAGTTGAAATTCTCCGGGATGTTCACCCGGTAGTTCGCAATGAAATCCTCATAGCTGTCGAAGTCGATGCGGGGGAGGAAGCGCCCCAGCATCGGGTGCCGCTCTGCCGTTTCTGTTTCCATGGTTACTGTTTCCTGTTTTCGTCAATCACGGTGAGGAACCGGGCCTGCGGCGTCAGCGCGCGCTGGCCGTGGGGGATTGCCGGGTTGAAGTACAGGCTGTCCCCCGCCTCAAGCGTGAACTCGTTCTTCCCGATCACCACCTTGATGGCGCCTTCGAGAACGTAGTTGAATTCCTGTCCCCTGTGCGTCACAAGCTCGGCGTGATCCGCCTGCGAGAGCGTGACGATCATGGGATCCATGTCCCTGTTCTTGAAGTTGGACGCGAGCGCGGAAAACGCATACCCCGCGTAGCGCTCTATCCGCACGCCCTGCCCGCCGCGGACGAGGGTGTATTCGTCCATGCGGGGCGCGTCGCCGGTGAGAAGCTCCGTGGGGTCGACGCCGAAGAGGGCCGCGACGCCGTAGAGCACGCCGATGGGTATGTCCGCTTTTCCGGACTCGTAGTCTTCATATGTCTGTGTGGAAATCCCTACCTTTCCTGCCGCGTCCTGCGGAGAAATTTCCAGAATCTCCCGCAGTTCGCGAATGCGCTCCGCAATCTGTTCTATCTGTTTGTTCATTTTTCACGACTCTCCGCTGGAAAGCATCAACAATTCCCGCGCCCGCTCCTGCGTCAGGAGCGGCCGCTCCCCCGGTTCCATTCCCCCCGACACCAGCCGGAACCGGGACACAAGCTGGTTCAGCTCCTCCGCCTCCCGCGACAGCTGCAACGCCGACGCCGCCGTCATCCCCGCGCTCTGGGTGTTTTCCTGAATCACCCCGTCAATCTGCCCCAGCCCGCCCGCGATCTGCGCCACAGCCGTGGACTGCGCGTCCGACGCGGAGGAAATGTCCTGGAAGATGACCGCCACCCTGCTCGTCGCCTCGACGATCTCGCGGAACTCGTTGTCCGACTTCACCGCAAGCTCCGCTCCCGCCCGCATCCTGTCCGTCATCGCCGCCACCATCTCCCCCGTCTCCTTCGCCGCCTTCGCGGAGCGCGCGGACAGGTTCCGCACCTCGTCCGCGACGACGGAGAACCCCTTCCCCTGCCGTCCCGCCCGCGCGGCCTCGACGGCGGCGTTGAGGGCGAGCAGGTTCGTCTGGAAGGCGATGTCGTCGATAAGCTTGGCGACGACGGCGATTTTCGCGCCGGACTGCTGTATTTCCTTCATGGCGGTGACGAGTTCGGTGACGGCGTCATACCCTCTGCGCGCCGCCGCGCGGCTGTCTGTCGCGAGCGCGTTCGCCTCGGCGGCGTGCAGGGCGTTTTCCTTCGCCTGCGCGTCGACGTGGCCGACGGACTGGTTTATTTCCTCCAGCGCCTGCGCCGAGGTCTGCGCGCCCTGGGAGAGCGTCCGCGACGCGTCGGAGACGGACTGCGCGCCGGCGCTGATGCGTTCCACGGCGCGGCCGACGTGGCGGAGGGTGGTGTTCGAGGTCGCGAGCATGGAGCGGAGGGCGGAGCCGAGCTGATCCTCGGAGGAGCGGAGGTTTATGCCCTTTGTGTAGTCGCCGTTCGCCATGGCGTTCGCCATCGCGATTTCCGTGCGGGTGGAGTGCACAAGATCCTGCATGGCGCGCGCGAGCTGCCCTATTTCGTCGCGCCGCCGCTGGTAGGCCGCGGGCACGTCTCCGGAGACCTGCCCGTGCGCGAGCCGGCTCATGTGGAGGGCGATGTTCCGCACGGGGCGCGAAATCCGGAGCGCGAGGTACATCCCGAGGCAGACCGCGCCCGCGATGGCGACGACGGACAGGGCGGTCAGGTACCAGAAGCGCCGCATGATGTCCCGCAGCGCGCCCGCGGCGAGGTCTGTCGCCTCGCTGGACGCGGCGAAGGCGGCGTCGAACTGCGCGGCGAGTCCGCCGGAGCGCTGCGCCCCCTCCTCCACCTCCTCCTCCATTCCGGCGAGCAGCCCGGCGGAGACGTCCTGCGAATTCCGCGCCCTCCCGGCGTTCTCCTCCGTCCGCGCCTCCAGCGCGCGGGAGAGCACTTCGAGCCGGCTCTCGCAGATCTCCCGCGCCGCCTTCCCCGCGACGAAGACGGTGTCGTACGCCTTCCGCGACGCGGCGGAGAAGAGGGGGCCCGCGCGGACGAGGTCGAGGACGAGCGCGTCGAGCGCGTCGATGTCGGCCATGAAGTCGTCGTGGTTTTTCCGCCATTCGTCGAGGGCCGCAACGCAGTCGCGCCACGCGCGCTCCTCCTCCACGCCCTGGACGCGGCTCCGGTACTCCGCCTTTGCGGTCTCGATTGCGGCGAAGGCCGCGGTGAAGGCGCGGGTCTGGGTTTCGCGGACGCTGTCGAGTTCGCTCATTTCCAGATGGCGCATGTTGAGGGCGAGGAGGAGGGCGCGCTCCGCCGCCGCCGCGTCGAAGAGGGCGAGGCGCATGCGGACGATGGCGTTCGCCTTGGGGAGGATGCTCGACGTCATGTTCCGGAGCGTTTCGGACGTCTCCGCCTGCGAGACGGCGATCCGCCCCGCCACCTGCCGCGCGCTTTCCTGCAGGGCGTTGCTCTCGCGGAGCGTCTCCCCCGCGCTCTGGAGGAGGCTGGTGAGGTTTTTCAGCGCCCTGTCGTTGGCTTCCAGCGCGGCGAAGGCGGTGCGCACCGACCACAGCGCGTTCACCCCGATGACGCAGGTCGGCACCGTCATGATGAGGAATATCACGGCAAGCTTGTGTGTCAGGCTTTTCATGCTCTTTTCCGTTCCGTCCCGGTGGTTCCACTCCTCCACTGTATGCACGGAGGGGAAAGGGGGCAATGATTTTTCTGGAATGCCCCTGTTTCCCCGGATATACTGAAATTGTCCTTGATCGTTTTTTTCCGGGGAAAACCATGCGACCGCTCATCCGCTCTCTCTGCCTCCTTCTCCTTCTCCACGTTCATGCGGCCGCCGCCCGCCCCCTTTCCGCCGCGGACTGGTGGGAGTCCATCGATCTCGGCGGCGACGGCGTATCGTTCTCCGGCAGCATCCTCATCGGCGCCACCTTCCCCCTGACGGGGGACTACGAGTTCTACGGCCAGTCCGCCTTCTACGGCGCGGCCGCGCGGGTGCGCCTCATCAACGACGCCGGCGGCATCAACGGCAAGCGCCTCCTCGTCGTCTGGCGGGACAACCGATCGGACGCCGCCCTCGCCGCCCGGCAGGCCGGCGATCTCGCGCAGAACCTGGGCGTCCCCGCCGTCATCGGCCCCCTGCTCTCGGACGCGGCGGCGGCGGTGCGCGATCTGGCGGAGAAGCACCGCTTCGTCGCCGTCACCCCGATGGCGACGACGAACTCGGTCGTGCGGGAGGGCGGCTGGATGTTCCGCACCTCCTTCAACAACACCGCCCAGGCGCATGCCGTCACCCTCTACCTGACGCGCGAGCGCGGCGCGTCCTCCGCCGCCGTCCTCTTCGACCCCCGCCACGCGTTCTCCCCGGAGCTTGCGGCGCTTTTCGCCGAACGCTTCACGGATGCGGGCGGGCGGGTCACGTCCTCGCTCCCCGTGGCCGGGGAGGACGGGAAGAAGGACTTCGCCGCGCCCCTCCGGAGAATCGCGGAGGAACATCCGGACGTCATCTTCGCCCCGCTGTACGCCCTGGAGGCGATAGAACTGATGCACGCCCTGAAGGAGGCGGGCGTCGCCATCCCCGTCTGCGGATCAGACACATGGGACAACGAACTGATTCTCGCCGCCTCCGGCCGCCGCCTGGCCGGCACCGCCTTCGCCAGCCCCCTCCCCGCGACGGCGCTCCACGCCTCGCCGGCGAGCAAAATCTTCTTCGAGGCTGCGGAGCGCGCGGGCATGGAAAACCCGGACGCGCAGGCAGCCTACGCGTGGGACGCCGTGGGCATGCTGGAGGAGGCGTTCAAGACCGGGGAGAGCGGGGAGGAACTCCGGGAGGGTTTGTCGAAAATCACGAACCTCCCCCTTGCGACGGGACGCCTCGACATCCTCCCCGATCACGACTCGCGGAAAACCGTCGTCATCCTCCGCATCGAGGAAAAGGACAACAAGCTTGCCCCCGTGTTCGCGAATCGCTTCGATCCGTTCACGCAGCCTCTCCGGTAAAGACGATAAAAGGGGAAAAAAAAGATTGTCTGAAGAATTCTTGCATAACTTCACGACAAGTATATACTCCTTCGGTATCCGAGGGAAAAAAAGCCACGACGGGAACCCGCACAATGAATACCGGCACCGTGACAGCCATCCGCGGCAGCGTCGTTGACGTGCGTTTCGACGTCCTGCCCCCCATCCACACCCTCCTTCGCGCGAAGGACGGCGACGTCGCCATCGAAGTGCATGTGCAGCTGGACGCAAACCATGTCCGCGGCGTGGCGCTCACCCCCACGCAGGGCCTTGTCCGCGGCGACGCGGTGGAGGACACGGGCGGAACGCTGCAGGCGCCCGTCGGGCGCGGCATCCTCTCCCGCATGTTCGACGTCTTCGGCAACCCCATAGACAGGCTTCCCCCTCTCGAAAACATCCAGTGGAGAAGCATCCACCAGCCGCCGCCCGCGCTCACCCGCCTTTCGACGCAGACGGAGGTCTTCGAGACCGGCATCAAGATCATCGACGTCCTCATGCCCCTGGAGCGCGGCGGCAACGCCGGCCTCCTCGGCGGCGCCGGCGTCGGCAAAACCGTCCTCCTCACCGAGATGATCCACAACATGGTCGGCAAGCACGAGGGCGTCAGCCTTTTCTGCGGCATAGGCGAGCGCAGCCGCGAGGGGCAGGAACTGTACGAGGAGATGAAGGACGCCGGGGTTCTGCCGAACATGACGATGGTGTTCGGCCAGATGAACGAGCCTCCGGGCAGCCGTTTCCGCGTCGGCGACGTCGCGCTGACGATGGCGGAGCATTTCCGCGACGAAGAGCGGCGGGACGTGCTGCTCCTCATAGACAACATCTTCCGCTTCATCCAGGCAGGCTCCGAAGTCTCGGGCATGATGGGGCAGATGCCGTCCCGCCTCGGCTACCAGCCGACGATGGGCACGGAGCTGTCCCGCCTCGAAGAGCGCATCGCGAATACGGACACGGGCGCGATCACCTCGATTCAGGCCGTGTATGTGCCTGCGGACGACTTCACGGATCCGGCCGCGGTGCATGTTTTCTCCCATCTGTCGGCCTCCATCGCGCTGTCCCGGAAGCGCGCAAGCGAGGGTCTCTACCCCGCAATCGACCCCCTCCAGTCGAACTCGAAAATGGACGCCCCCGGCATTATCGGCGAAAAGCACTACCGCCTCGCGCAGGACGTGCGCCGCACGCTCGCGCAGTACCAGGATCTGAAAGACATCATCGCCATGCTCGGCCTCGAACAGCTTTCGCTGGAAGACAGGCGGACTGTCGCCCGCGCCCGCAGGCTGGAGCGCTTCTTCACCCAGCCCTTCTTCACGACCACGCGCTTTACGGGTCTGGAAGGCAAATTCGTCACTCTCGAAGAGTCTCTCGAAGGCTGCGAGCGGATTCTCAGGGACGAGTTCATGGACTTCCCCGAGGAGGCGCTGTACATGATCGGCGTCGTCGACGAGGCGAAGGAAAAGGCGGCCGGCATCCGGAACAACCGCCCCTCCGCGCGGACGACGTCCCGTTCCGGCAGAACGGGCGCGCACCGTCCCGCGCAGGATCCGGGCGCGACGCGGCGCTCGGGCCGGCACACGCGCCACACGTCGATCACGACAAGGAGGCCGCGGTGAGGCTGCGCCTTCTCCTCCCCTTCGCCGTCCACGCGGACGAGGCGGATGTGCGGCGGATTGTCGTCGAGACGAACGACGGCTCGTACGGCATTCTCCCCCGCAGGCTCGACTGCGTCATGGCGCTTGTGCCGGGCATTCTCACCTACGAGACGGAGAACGGAGAGGAGACGTACGTCGCCGTCGCGGACGGCGTGCTGACGAAACGCGGCGCGGAGGTGTCCGTCTCCGTCCGGAACGCGATGGCGGGGAAGGATCTTTCGCTCCTCCGGGAGACGGTGGAGCGGGAGTTCCGCGCGGTGAACGCGGAGGAGGCGACGATGAAGTCGGCTCTCGCCCGCGTGGAGGGGGATCTCATCCAGAGGCTGACGGATCTGCACTATGGAAGACGAGGCTGAAACCACCCGTCCCGGCGCGCCCGGAAGAGACACGTCCCCGAGGGACGCGTCCCGGGGCGGAGCGCGCGGCGCGGATCCGGAAAATGCGGAAAAAGCCTTCGCCGACTCCATCGGCCGGAGCGCGACGCGGAAGATTACCGCGCGGCACGAACCGCGGAACACGGTCTGGCAGGGCGTCGGCCTCATGGGCATGGTCGGCTGGTCTGTTGCCGTGCCGACGCTCCTGGGCGCGTTTTTCGGAAGGTGGCTGGACTCCCGCGCCGCGGAGGGCGGGAGCCGTTCGTGGACGCTTGTCATGCTGGCCGCGGGCGTGGCTGTCGGCTGCGTCAACGCCTGGCGCTGGGTGGCGCGGGAAAGCGCGCGCAACCGGGATTTCAACCGGAACCTCCGCCGCATGTCGCACATGACGCGCCGCATGACCCGGAGCGTGACGCGGCGCATGCTGAAGGGCGACGACCACGGGAAGGATTCGCAATGAAGGATTCGCAATGAATTTCGCCGCGGACATCCTGCTTCCCCTTGCCGGCGGTCTTGCGCTGGGGGCTGTTTTCTTCGGCGGCCTCTGGCTGACGGTGCGGCACGGCACGCTGTCCCGCTGGGCGGCGCTGTGGTTTGCCGGCAGTTCGCTGCTGCGGATTGCCCTGGCGCTCTGCGGCATGTACTGGCTTACGGCCGGCGACTGGAGAAAGCTCCTCCCCTGCGTCGCCGGTTTTTACCTTGCCCGCCTCGCGGTGACGCGGCTGGCGGGGAACCCTCTCGAACGCCCCCCGGAGGACGCGCATGCATCTTAGCCCGGACACGACGGTATTCTGGGAATACGGCTTTCTGAAGGTGAACGCGACGATGCTGTTCACCTGGGCGGTGATGGCGGTGCTTGTCGCCGGTTCGGTGTGCATATCGCGGATAGTCACCCGCGGCGCGCGGCATTCCCGCTGGAAGAGCCTTGCGGAGGTTCTCATCACCGCCATCGAAAAGCAGCTCTACGAGGTCGGCCTCACGCAGCCCCGGAAATACCTTCCCTTCCTCGGGACGATTTTCCTCTTCGTCGCCCTTTCCGGGCTGTGCGTTATTTTCCCCGGGTACAAGTCGCCCACCGGCTCGCTGTCGACGACGACGGCGCTGGCGCTGTCGGTGTTTGTCGCGGTGCCGCTGTACGGGATTCGCGAAATCGGCCTGTTCCGCTACCTGAAGAGCTTCGCGGAGCCGACCCCCCTGATGCTGCCCTTCAACATCATCGGCGAAATCTCCCGGACGTTCACGCTGGCCATCCGCATGTTCGGCAACATGATGAGCGAGGAAATGGTCGGCGCGATTCTCCTTCTCATCGTGCCGCTTTTCTTCCCGATACTTCTGAAAATGCTGGGGCTGTTCTCCGGCATGGTGCAGGCGTATATTTTCAGCATTCTGTCCGCCGTGTACATCGCCGCCGCGACAAGCGGCGGCGGCCACGGCGGCGCGAAAGACGCATAAGGAGAACTATTCATGGACAGCATCACCCTCGTCGGCGCGGCGTCGATCATCGCCGCCGGTCTCACCATCGCCATCGGCTGCCTCGGTCCCGGCCTCGGCATGGGCATGTCCATCAGCGCGACGCTGAAGGCTCTCGCCCAGCAGCCGGACGCGGCCGGCACCATCAGCCGCACGCTCTTCATCGGCCTTGCGATGGTGGAGTCGCTGGCGATTTACTGTTTCGTCATCTCGATGATCCTGATCTTCGCCAATCCCTTCTGGAACCACATCATCGGCCAGGCTGCGGCGCACTAGAGGGAGAGGGGAACAGGCCATGCTTATCGACTGGTTCACCGTTATCGCGCAGGTGGTGAATTTCCTTGTCCTGATGTGGCTGCTGAAGCGCTTCCTGTACAAGCCGATCCTCAACGCCCTCGACGCCCGGGAGGCGGGCATCGCCGCCGAGGTGAAGAAGGCTGCGGACGAGAAGGCCGCCGCCGAGCAGGAGCACGCCTTCTTCAGGAGCAAGAACGAAACCTTCACCATGGAAAAAAGCCAGCTTCTCGCCGCCGCGCAGGAAGAGGCGCGCGAGGAGGGGCGCCGCCTTCTCGAAAAGGAGCGCGCCGCCGCGGACGAGGCGCGGGGAAAATGGCGGGACGCGCTCGCCGGCGAACAGCGGCGTTTCGGCGAGGAGGTCTCCCTCCGGGTGCGGACGGAGGTCTTTGCCGTCCTGCGTCAGGCGTTCGGCGATCTCGCGGACGAGACGCTCGAATCGCGGATGACGGAGGCGTTCTGCCGCCGCCTGCGGGAGTCGAGGGAAAAGCTCGGCGACATGGCGGGCGAGAGCGCCTTCCTTGTGAAGACGGCCTTTGACCTGCGCGCGGATCAGCAGGGCATGGTTCGGCAGGCTCTTTCGGACGCGCTCGGCCGCGACGCGGAGGTTTCCTTCCAGACGGAGGCGAACCTGGTGAGCGGCGTCGAGCTGGTCGCCGGCGGGCACAAGGTTGTCTGGACGCTGGAAAACTTCCTCGGCAGGCTTGAGGGCGGCATTGCCGAACTGGTGGAGGACAAACGGTGACGAGCAGCGCCTTCGACTTCATGTCCTCCGCCCTCGACAGCGCCATCGGCGCGGTCGAGGACGGGCGGAAAAACCTGCGCCCCGATCTCGCCGCGCAGGAGACGGGCACGATCCTGAGCGTCTCCAACGGCGTCGCCCGCGTCAGCGGCCTTCCCGGCGCCGCCTTCGACGAGCTTCTCGAATTCTCCGGCGGCGCGTACGGCATCGCCTTCAACGTCGACGAGGAGGAAATAGGCGTCGTCCTTCTCGACGAATACACCCGCTTCCGCGCCGGCGACGAGGTTCTCCGCACCGGCCGCGTCATGGACGTCCCTGTCGGCGACGATCTTCTCGGCCGCGTGATGAGTCCCCTCGGCGCGCCCCTGGACGGCCTCGGGGCGATCCACGCGGACTCCCGCCTCCCGCTGGAGCGCCCCGCCGCGCACATCATGGACAGGTCTCCCGTCACCGTCCCCCTCCAGACGGGCCTGAAGGTCGTCGACGCCCTCATCCCCATCGGCCGGGGCCAGCGCGAGCTGATCCTGGGCGACCGCCAGACGGGGAAGACCTCCATCGCCGTCGACACCATCATCAACCAGCGGGGCAAGAACGTGATCTGCGTCTACTGCGCCATCGGCCAGCGCTGGAGCAATGTCGCCAAGACCGTCGCCGTCCTCCGCGACAAGGGCGCGATGGAATACACCCTCGTCGTCACCGCCGGCGGCAACGAGCCTCCGGGTCTGTCCTACATCTGCCCCTACGCGGCGACGAGCATAGCGGAATACTTCATGGAGCACGGGAAGGACGTCCTCATCGTCTACGACGACCTCACCCACCACGCCCGCGCGTACCGCGAGCTGTCCCTGCTTCTGCGCCGCCCGCCCGGGCGGGAGGCCTACCCCGGCGACATTTTCTACCTCCACTCCCGGCTTCTGGAGCGGTCGACGCATCTGCGGGAGGAGCTTGGCGGCGGCTCGCTCACCGCGCTGCCGATTATCGAGACCGAGGCGCAGAACCTCTCCGCCTACATCCCGACGAACCTGATTTCGATCACGGACGGCCAGATATGCCTGTCGCCCTCGCTCTTCGACCTCGGCGTGTTCCCCGCCGTGGACGTGGACGTGTCGGTGTCCCGCGTCGGCGGCAAGGTGCAGCGCCCGTCGTACCGGAAGGCTGTGGGCGATCTGAAGCTGTCCTACGCGCAGTTCGAGGAATTGGAGGCGTTTTCCCGTTTCGGCGCGCGGCTTGAGGAGTCGAACCGCCGTGTGCTGGAGCACGGCCAGCGCATCCGCGCCTGCCTGAAACAGGCGGAGTTCAGCCCGCAGCCGCTTGCGGAGCAGATTATGGTGCTCATGACGCTCAACGCCAAGCTCTTCGACGCCGTCCCCCTGGATCGGATGACGGAGGCGGAGGCGGCGGTGCGGAAGGCGCTGTCGGACGTGCCGTCGGAAACGGTGGACAGGCTGGACAGCGACGTCGCCTTTACCGAGGCCGAGCGCGAAGTCCTTTTTGCCGTCGCGAAACGGGCCTTGCAGCCCTTCTACCCGCAGGAAGGCGCATAGCGAACATGAGCGAATCCCTTGTCGCCCTCGGCCACAAAATCGACAGCGCAAGCGACCTGAAGGGCGTTGTCCGCACGATGAAGGCGCTTGCCGCGTCGAACGTGGTGCAGTTCCAGCAGTCCGTGCTTTCGCTTGCCGAGTATTACAAGACGGTCAAGGCGGGTCTGGGCGTCTGCTTCGCGGAGATGGATCTGCCTGGCGGCAGCGCGGAGCCGGGCGCGTCGGGGAAGCTGGGCGTCCTGGTGTACGGCTCGGATCAGGGGATGGTGGGTCGTTTCAATGAGATTGTCGGCGAATACACGCTTGCCGCATTGGGGACGCGTGCGAAGGAGGCGTCGTTCTGGGCAGTGGGTGAGCGTGTGGGCGCGTTCCTGATGGACGCGGGGTTGCGGACGGAGGGTGTGTTTTCGGTGCCGAATTCGGTCAAGGGGATTCCCGCTGTGATGACGAACGTGATTGTCGCCATCCAGAACCTTGTGCATGCGGAGGCGGCGGAGATCCGCATTTTCCACAACCGCCCGACAGTGGGCGCGGGCTATGAGCCGTCCGGTGAGCGCCTTCTGCCCTTTGACGCGGCCTGGCTGCGCGAGTTGTCCTCGACGAAGTGGCCGACGAACAACCTGCCGGAGATTATTGCGGAGCCGTTGGAGACGGCGCGCGCGTTTATCCGTGAGTACCTTTTTGTCTCGTTTTTCCGTGCCTGCGCGGAGTCCCTTGCGAGCGAGAACGCGAGCCGCCTTGCCGCGATGCAGCGCGCGGACAAGAACATAGACGAGATGCTTGTCGACCTCCGCCAAACCTACAGCCACGAGCGCCAAAACAGCATCGACGAAGAACTCTTCGACGTCATAGCCGGCTTCTCCGAACTCGCCTAGTCCCATCATACCTTGCTGTATTTCTGTGAACGCACGTGGTGAAGCGACCGTCGTTCGCGGACACGGGGCATCTCCTCCGCTGCGCCTGCATTTTTTCGGCTCGATGCGCAAAGCGCATCGGGACAGTGCACAAAAAACACAGCCCTCCGCTCCGGAGACACCCCGCATCCACGAACGACTGCGTTTTACCCTGATCGTTTCGTGGATGCCGCCTCCGGCGGCATTTGGGGCGGTAGGGGAAAACGCGCGGTAGGGGAAAGCGCAAGGAATGCGGGGACATGATACATATTTCCCGGCAGTTCGGGAAATATGTATCGTGTCCCCGTATTCCGGCTCCTCAGTACAAACACCGGGGTGAGGAACCGGAATTC
>QMCE01001299.1_pt1 | contig 13644 bp, 5 predicted proteins | sample 1821851 | NCBI WGS metagenome assembly QMCE01 (sample SAMN09453174, study PRJNA476694) | Termite gut metagenome, whole genome shotgun sequencing project. | isolation source: worker | host: Odontotermes sp. | place: South Africa:Pretoria | collected 2016-01-28 | reverse complement strand
CCTCTTGATACTAACGCGCTTGAAAATCATTTGCTGCGTCCTGAGATACAAGCGGCGGTAAATAGAACACCTTCCGCATTTATCCGTTATTCAAATACACTCGGTACCGATTTAATGTATTATGCTTTGAAAAAAGAACTTACTGATAGTGAAAAGAAAACAAACTGCCCCCCAAAAGTTTAGTGTCTAACTTTCGGAGGGCAGTTCATTATTGTAAGCAGAAGCGAGCTATACGTTTATTTTTAGCTCCCCACTGCCAGCCTTCTCACATACTGTTTCTTACTTCCGTCAAGCAGGGTTACCTCAATGCGCACGGCATATACACCGGGCTTTATTTCGGGCAAATCCCACCTCACTTCGCACTGCTTGCCCACATGGCAAGCCAGCTTGCCGCTCTTGCCGCTGTACAGGCAGGCTTCTATTTGTGCCACCGGTAGCTGGCACTCATCATATACAAAGTTAACCTCAGCTACGGCGGGATTGGGGAAGATAACCAACTTACCATCATCCACCATGTCGGGAATGCCAACTTCGGCATCGAAAAAGCGGCTATCGTTGTCGTAAACCAGCTCGGGAATAACCGCCGAGCTGTTGGCATTGGCGTTAACGCGCAGCATGAGCTGCAGCTTGCCCTCCTGCACCATACGCGCATCGGCAAAGGTGTGCTGCAAGCTGATGGTAGCGGTACCACCCATATCAATGCGGCTTATGGTACCTGTGCAAAGCAGCAGCGTGTCGGTTTCGCTCACGGCGTAAATACTCACGGGGACATTTTGCACGGGATAAGCGTAGTTTTTAATGGTGGCAACAAACTCCGTCGCCTTGCCCAAGGCAATTTTCTCAGCCGTCATACTTACATCCACAGGCTTCAGCTCATAGAACGTTACCTGCGTAGCATTCTTATCAACGTAGCTGTAGCGGCGGCTATCGCTGCTATTATCAAAGCGTACGCTACCGCTGCGCACCACCAGCAGCTGGTCTTTAAGCGCGGCAGCAGTAGCTTTCGGCGCAAGGCTCTTTGCCGCAGCTCCGTTTTCGGCATCGGCGCCCAGCAGCTCGGCAGTATTCAGGCTGTAGTAGAGCGTAACGCTCTTTTCGCTGCCCGACATCATGGTGCCAAAGGAAATATCCACGCTGCTTCCCGCAACCTGACAGGTGGGGCAGCTCTGCGCAATTCTCTCTGTATTGGGAACAAAAAGTCCCTCATTGGTGTAGGTGGCTCTCACGTTATCGGCGCTCAAGCCACGGTTTTTTGCGGTAACAAGCAGCGCCAGCTCCACCCTGCCGTCGGCATCGGCTGACAGCACATCGCCGTCAGCGTATGCTTTTCCGTTGAGCGCTTTAATTTTCTTTGTCAGCACCACCTTTGGTCCTCGTGTGCTTACGCTCACCGCTCCCGACGAAGCAGAAGCCCGCGTACCGTCTTCAAGCGTATAGCTGAGCCTTTGCGAGGAGGTAATGTTTTCCACCGTTGCATTTCCGTTAACGCAGGTAATGGCGGCTTTCTCCACCACGCGTATGCGCTTGTTTTGCAGCGAGGGGAATGCACCCAACGCGCTAAGGTCGAACTTGCTGACGGTGCCACGCATTACCGGTAGCGTTTCGGTCAGCTTATCATAGCCGGCAAGCGTGGTAGCGGCGTCCTCGTTGGTGTACACGCGCTCAAGCTTTGCCGCACCAAAGGGACGGTAGGCATCTGCGCTACGCGGCACGATAACAAGCGAATCGAGCTTGCTCTGCCCCAGCACTATCGGATTGGTAGTGCCACTGCGCTGTATGCTGATAAGCGCACGAGGCGGCGTGTAGCTTATCGTGCCTATCGGCTGACGTGTTACAGGCGAGCACTTGTCGGCAGTCATGCTAAAATTCAGCTCGTAAACGCCATCGGGCAAGTTATCGCTCACGCTCAGCAGCACAAGGTAGTAGGCTCGGCGCGGCGGCTGAATAAGCGGCAGCTCATTGCCCATTTTTATCAGCACCTCACCCTCCGGCTCGTTAAAGCGCCAGCCTGCATTAAATCCGCCAATGTCATCGTTTGGCACCAAAGGACGCGGGTAGGCAAGGTACTCCATCTCAACGCTCAAGCTGTTCTTAAGCGAATCGGGAATAAGAGTTGCAAGTTTCACGTTGCGCCAATCCACCGGCGAATTGTTGGTAAACTCTACCTTGATTTGCACCAGCGATTTATTGCTTAGCTGCTTTGGATAACCCATGGCGGCGAGGGTAGGCTCGCCTGCTGCCATCGGCACAAGCGTAACCGTTTTTTTCACGGCAGGGTTTATAATGGCTGAAAGGTTGATATTCTCCGTCGGCTCAATCACGCTGCACGGGTCCTTTCCTCCCACGTAGGTGGTAATGGTCGCCTCGCCCTTATCGTAGCCCTTGGTGAGGTGGAAGGGGTCGAAATTGTCGTCGAAGCGGTGTGCAGGGTCGCTCAGATTATACGAGGTCTCGTAGCTGCCGTCCGGATTTTGCTCGGTCGTCTGGCGGAACTCGCTCAGGTCAGTGATGGTACTTTTATGCAGCACGGTGTCATCGCCAAAGCGCACGGCGTAAGGCACTGCCCACGACTCGAGCCTGATGTCAACGCCCTCTGCCCAACCCGACAGCACATGGGAATATACCACCCACGGCGAGCCTCCAAAAATTTCCTCGGTAACGAGCGTACCGCCACGGCTAATGGTAACGGGTCCCTCCTTGCCCTTGCCCTCATATTCGGCATTAATTTTAAAGTAGATTTTGCCCAACTCCTCAAACATATCATCACCCCACTCTTTATCACCACCGTGATACCAACCCTGCGTTGAATACCCCATATCATCATCGCCATGCTGTAGCTGGGTGAGGCTGTCAAGAACTCCCGCCCACATCAGCGAATCAATCCTGTAGCCGGTGCCAATCGGAATAGCATCGTGAAGGTAGGCATGATTTCTACTATTGTAAAAACGGTCACCCTCATCGTCAATCCAATCGTCCACACCGTCGTTATCATCATCATCCAGCGAGGGCGGAATGAGCAGCTGAGGAATCCAAATGCTGTACTTCACGCCGTTGTCGATAATGCGAATGGAGTCCTGCGTATTATCGTTGTGGTGAATGGCTTCCCACGGCTGAAAGTCCATCTCATCCATCATTTGCTTAAAGCGTTGGCGACGCTCCGCAGGATTGGCGGGAGCATCCTTGCTCTTGGCACGAGGCGTTTTTACCTGCACAATCTTGCTAATATCAAATGCCGAGTATGGGTCGTTGGGGTTCACGCGCGGCAGGTTGATACGGTAGCCGCCCATGCCCTTGGGAATTTCGTACACAAGGTAGCCCACTATGCCGTCGCCGAGACCGGGCATACCGTCAACGTAGTTGGAGTAGTCGTACTTCCACGTATTTTCGTTGGGCGTGTAGTACACCGAACCGCCGGGGTTTTGACGCCCCGCCTGCGTACCCATCCTGCGTATCCAGTAGTAGGAGTACTCGGCGGAGGCTGTCATATAGAAGTTCATATTTGCCTTTCCCTTGTAGGGTAAATTCTCCAGCACCTTGCCCGTTTTTGGGTCAAGAATTTCGTAGCTATTTGATAGATACTTAAACTGCAAAGGGTTGGGCAGTGGTGCGTAGAAGGTGTAGCAGGTGCGCATACCCAAGGTTTTCTTTTCGCCAAAAATAGTCTCGTACTTCACGCGCGATGGCTCGGTGCGCTTGCTGAAAAACCTATCCATGTCAATATCCTCGCCACCCAAGCTGGTCATAAGGTTAAAGGCATCACGCGGCACAGGCGTGGTGCCGTACAAATCCTCGTAGGGTTTTCCGGTGCCGTTGTACATGCTGCTGTCAATGGCTACACCGTCCTTCACCCACTTATAGCCTTTGTATTCGTAGCGCTGAGTGTGAACAAAGCGCCGCCACAAAATGTCGCCGTCGTCATCCGTATTCATCCAGTGCTTCCAGCGCTCGTCGCACTCGGGACACTCGGCTCGTATTTTGTCAATGTCGCCGTTGGGAATATCAACGCCGGCAGAGTGGTACGGGAAGTAGTAGTACTCAGTAGCGTCCACCGCAGGCTGGTCGCCACGGTCGAGCTTTGCCATTTCGCCGTAGGCTTTGGCAACCCCCGCCGCCATTTGGGGCAGGTTGGGTACATCAATCCAAATCTCGTAGCTCATAAAAGGCTCAAAGGTTTGCAAGCCGGGAATGGTGTTGATATTCCATGTAACCTTCCACGAGCGCAGCTTATCGCCCGTATCCTCAGCCACCTCTACTCCCGCTTTTGAATCGTAACCGTAAAATCCCCTACCCTCTTTGTAGCAGGTATATACTCCATTGTGGTTAATGTCCTCAAACCAATACACGCTGTCGGGATCGCAGGCTTGCTGCTGCGCCTTGGGTAGCCAGGGCTTGCCGCGAAAATGGTCCCAAGCGTTGCGCCAGTATATCAGCGTATCCGTTAGCGTGTAGCCCTTAGGGTAAATGCTGCTTTGGTCGAGCCACACATCAGGCTTTCCGTCAAAGTCAAGGTCGTGGTCTTTAAGGTCAGTAGCGGTAAGGTTTTTATCGCTCGTGTCGGTTACGCCGCGCAAAACATCCACAAACTTTCCACCCGCCGTTCTCAGCACAGGAATGTTGATAGTTGCATCCACCCAGTACACAGGCATATCAATGGGAATAAGCTGCTCGTACACCACATTTTTGGCGGCGGTGCGCCCCTTGTTCTCCACGTTCATAAACACCTTGAAAGGCTGGTAGAAGGTACCCACCGGGTTTTTCCAGTTCACATCAATATCGCAGTACAAGTCGGCGCTCAGCATAACGTAGGCTAAGGCTTTCTGCCTGCTATAGGTAAACTGTTGGTTGGCTAAGGTGTACGAAACCTTACTCTCGGTCGTTACCGAAAGCAAGCCGTCGGTGCTAATGGCATCGTTGAGCCTATCGTGCGGCGTAGCGTTGGGGATGGGCATGCGCAGGTAGTAGCGCAACACCTTTTCACCCTTGGCAGGCACGTCAATGGTAGCGGTGAGCATTTGCCCGTTTGCGCTAAAATCGCCGCACTTACCGCCTGCGTCAAGCACCGGTGTGAGCTCTGCCCTTACCACCTCCGTAACATCAAGGCTGATGTTGTCCGACGACAGGTTGCGCACCGTAACCAGCACCTCAAACTCGTCTGCATCGTCAAAGGGCACTGAGTTGGGCGAGGCAGTAATACCCGGTTTTATTTCGTTGCGCACCTTACGCGTGGCGTCTATGGCGTAGGCATGGGCGTATAGCAGCACGTTCAAAAACCACTGCGCCTGACGGTCGTTCACCTTCTTTTCCGGCTCGGTAGAGCGCAGCCCCTGCAAGCCTGCAAAGGTGGGCATGCCGGTGTTCACCACCAGCTTACCGCCGTCCAGCTGCCGCTCAAAAAGCACGGCATCGCCCCTGTACGTAGCCAGCACGTTCAACCCCGTAGCGTTCACTTTGGGCACATTGTACAGGTACATCTTGCTATCCGTAGCCTCAGCAGCAAAGCTCAGCAGCTGACTACCGGTTACGCTAACGTCCACCACATCTTCAACGCTTGTAGGCTGAGCATAGCTCAAGGTTCCGTTATTTAGCAAACCTAAAGCCTGTAAAAGATACCCGCCGTTCCCCTCAGCGTAAATGGTGCCGCCACGCTGCAAAAATTGCTGTAGCAACAGCTTCATTCCCTCATTTTTTGTAGCAATAAGGTCGGCAAAATAGGTTTCGCTGTTCTCCTCACGGGCAAAATCGGGAATGATGAGCAGGCGTGCATCCGCATGTGCCAGCGCAGCCTGTAGCGATTCCTCGTTCACCATTTTATGCATCGACGAACCCCAAAAATAGCTCTCAAAAAGGTCAGAAAACTGGTCGGCTCCGCTTGAGGCGCTGTAGCCGTCAAAGCTCTCCTTTGTCTGAAAAACAAGTACGCTTGCCGACGTCATTTTGTACTGCAAGGCTACGTGGTTTGCCCTCGTCCAATCGTAGGAGGCTACCGTGTCCTGCCCCAGCGCAGCGGTGGTGCGCATGGGAACTACAAACCTACCGCTGTTAGCGCCGCTCGTTGCCATATACACCGAAAGCTGCCCGTAGCGACTAAAAAGCGTGGTGTCGTGCAGCCGGTCTTCGCTCTTGTAGGCATCGTGTGCACTTTGCAGGGCGTACCTGTACGCCGCCACAAAGTTGGGCTGCGAGCTATCCGTTGGGATAAGGCTTATGTTACGTGCAGCCGATAAGGCTGTTGCTTGCAAGGCAAGCAGCACAAGTATAAAAATGTATTTTTTCATGGCGTGAAAAATTTGAATTTTGTAGCTTATAATTTCTTCTTTTTACGGACAAGTGTTGCACGGATTTTTTTGCAAGGGTCTTTTCTTTACTTTCTCAGGCTCATCAACTTTGCCAAAAACAAAGCCCAAGGTAACGCGCACGGTATGCATCAATGCGCCATCCCTCTCGGAGGTCGAGTACAGGTAGGCTGCATCAAGCGAAATGCCGCGCACCAGCACACCTGCACCAAAGGCAAGGTGCGACCGGTCGCCATAGTTTTTATGGTTGTGAGCGTACCCCATGCGGACAAAAACCATCTGCCTAAAGCCGTACTCCACGCCTGCGCTTGCCAGCGATTGCTTTAGGGATATGCTCTCGCCGCTACGCTCTGCCGTTAAAGGTTGCGCAGCGTTGAGCTGCAAGGATAGGTTATTGTTACCCAAAAAATCGAATGAATATCCTACGCCCACATTTAAACTCATGGGTAAAGAAGCGCTGAAATTATTGCCTAAATCAATCGGTGTACCTGCGTTGGTAAGGCTCAAGCCCGACGAAAAAACATGCCGTTCAACGGGGAGGTGAAGGTAGGCGCCCACATCAGCAGCAAATGCACCCGAGGTAGTAATACCGCCCTGCTCTGCCCTCGACACCGATACGTATCGCGCCGTTACGCCTGCCGAAATGAGGCGGGTAATTTGCCTTGAGTAGCCCACATCCACCGCAAAATCGCCGAGCGATTGTGTGGTAAAATTCTGCCCATCGGGGGTGAGAATTATGTCGCCCATGCTGTAGTAGCTCAGGGAGGCGCTTACGGCGTTACGCTCAAAGCGACCGAAACCTGCTGCATAGTAGGTAGCCATTCCACCGGTATTTTCCAGCGTCCACGGTATGTACGATACAGCAACGCCGCCCTTATTCGGGGCAAAGGCATAGCGTGCCACATTGTGGTGCTGGGCGCTGGCATCGGACGATGGGGCAGCTCCGATGCCTCCTAAGCTCGCTGAGCGAGCGTCGGGTGTTAGGCTTAGAAAATCTGCTGCAGTTTGTGAGTAAGTACAGGCAACATATAGGATAGCGACAAGCGTAACTATATGTCTTTTCACTAACATAGGCGTAAAAGTACTATTTTTTTTATCAAATATACCAATACGCCTACGTTAAAAATGCTATGCTCCATTAGTAGATATTCACTACTAATGGAGCAGTAATTATAACAAGCTAAAAATCAAATATTAATATATCACCTGCTTTTAAATCCACTACCAAGAGTCCGTTTGCATTTGCAACAATCTTTTCTACTTTTCCGTTTTTAGCCATCTTGCCGGGTGTAGCGGGTAGCTTAAGGCTAAAGCGATTATCGGCAGTTGCTCTTAGCCCGACTCTTTTTAGTGCGCCGTTTTTCCACGCGGCATCAACCTCGGCGCCACCTTCAACGCACAAGCCTTTGAAGCTGCCGGTGCACCACTCATTGGGAAGGGCAGGAAGCAGCTCAATGTAGCCGTCGTAGCTCTGCACAAGCATTTCGGCTATGCCGGCAGGTGCAGCCTCGTTGGCATCGAACTCAAAAATATCGGACTCAGCGCCTGCAATGCCACCGGGGGCAACGGCAAAGAGGTTGTCGCGTGCAAACTCCTTGTAAATTCCTTGCAGGCTTTCGTAGGCGTTTTCCGCCTTTTTCAGCCGCGCGTAGCAGCACAGGAGGTTGGCGCGGCTCCACTCGGTATCCTCCCAGCCCTCAGAGTTGAGCTTGTTTTGGATAACCTTTTCAGCAGCTCTCGCCAGCTCAGGCGTTTTGCTCGGCGAAATTTGGTTGAAGGGGTACAAGCCCAGCAGCTGCATGGTGTGGCGATGGTTGGGCTGCGCCTCCTCGTAGTCCTCAAACCACTCCTGTATTGCGCCATTCTTCCCTATTTTTATGGGCGGCAACTTCGAAAGCACCCTCAGCACGCTATCAGCAAAACTTTTATCCACGTTCAGTATAGTCGCGGCGCTGACGCAGGAGGTGAGAATTTCGTAGGCAAGCATTCTGTCGCCGGTGGGCATCATGGAGGCGCACATATTTTCGCCCTTGTACCTAAAGGAATTTTCGGGCGAGATGCAGGGTCCAGTCATCAGGTAGCCGCTCTTGGGGTCACGCACCATAAAATCGAGCAAAAAGAGAGCGTTCTTTTTGAGCAGCGGGTAGGCAACGTTTGCCAAGTATTCCTTATCCTGCGTATAGCGGTACTGCGTCCACAGGTGCGAAGCAATCCACGAGCTCGCCAAGGGGAAAAGTCCCCACCAAATGCTTTGCGATGGCGCAGAGTAGCCCCACACGTTGGCTACGGTGTGTGCACACCAGCCGCGACAGCCATACACCTTCTGCGCGGTCTTTTCGCCGTGCTTTGCCAGGTCGCCGATGTAGGAAAAGAGCGGCGTGTGGCATTCTGCCAAATTGCCCACGTTTGCCAACCAGTAGTTCTGCTGGGTGTTGATGTCCAAGTGATAATCGTTTGTCCAGCCCATGTGGCAGGCAAGGTTGTCATTCCAAAGTCCTTGCAAGGGTGCAGGTAGCGGTGAATTTTCGCGCGAGGCAGCGATTAAAAGGTAGCGTCCGTAGCTAAAAAAAAGCGCATCTAAGGCAACGTCAGGTTTGCCCGACTTGGCTAAAGCCAAACGCCTATCGGTGGGCAAATTTTCGGCTGAGCTGTGTCCCAAATTCAGCTCCACCCTATCGTACAACTTTGCGTAGTCGTTCACATGCGCCGACTTTAAAACTTCGTAGGGTTTTGCCTGCGCCTGCTGAACAGCCTTATTGCACCGCGCTTTGTAGTTAGGATTTTTGTAGTTCGTTCTCACATCTACCACAAGGGTAACGTTTGTAGCGCCTGCCACCTCAAGAGCATTCGGCAGCGCAACAATTTTTCCGTCCTCCGCAGCGATGGCGATTTTTCCGATAAAGTCAACTCCGCCGGGACCGTGCATGTGGAAATTCACCTTGCCGGTAAACTCCATGACGTTGCTATCGGTAGCGACCTTCGCCTCACGCAGCAGGTCGAGCGTGAGCGCAAAGCTGATTGCCTTCGGCTGACTTGCCGTGAGGCGAATAAGCATAACGTCATCGGGATTGGTAGAAAAATATTCTCGCTTGTACTGCACCTTACCCACGCTGTACTCCACCGTGTGAATAGCGTTCTCGAGGTTAAGGGTTCGCTTGTAGCTGCTTGGTTTTTCACCTTCAGGGTAGGCGAAGTTCATCTTCACCTCACCCATAGGCAGGTGGGTACCGAAAGAATTGTAGTTGCCCTTCAAATTTTCGTGTGCTATGCTGTTGCCTTCGGACAGCTTGCCCTCAAAAAACAACTTGCGCAACTCCGCCAAGCGCTTTTTCCCAAAGGGTTTTTCTTGCTTCGGGTCGAACTGCCCCGACCAAAGAGTAATTTCGTTCAGGGCAATGCGGTCAGTGTCTGCGCCACCGTAGAGCATGGCGCCCAGCCTGCCGTTGCCGATAGGCAGCGCCTCTAACCATTTATCGGCTGGCTGCTCATACCACAGCGTGTCGTTGCGCTCAGGGGTGGAGCAGGAGGCAAGCAGGAGAATAGCAAATAGGAAATAAATTTTTTTCATTATTTTATAGATGTTTTAATGTTTAAAATATCACAAAGTCTCACAAAGGTAGTCACGAAGTGGCACAAAGTTTTTCTGTTAGGCTTCAGCGTTGGGTTACCATGCGCAAGCCAAAATGTATTCCAAACGGCATTGTAAATACTGCTTAACAGGGGGAAATTTATCGGTTTCTTTTTTTGAACACTGATAAAACAGACCTTGTCACAGATAAACGCTGATAAAATAAAAGAAAAATCTGTGAACATCAGCGACGACTCGCCCGCTTCGCGTAGGCGAGCGGGAGTCTTGTTTTATCTGTGTTCTAAAAAAGAAAACACTAACCGTTAATACTCATCTGTTCTAAAAGGTGAAGCCGGCAAGCCTGCGGCGTTGCAGAGGTTGGCGGCTTCGGGGTCGTTTTCCCAGGCGTAGCGCACGGCAAGGGGAAAGGCTACCTGCGGTGCGCTGACTACCACCTCATCGCCTACGATGGTGGCGGTTGCCTCGTAAAATTTATGGTCGGCGCCGGCAATGGTGAAGCCCTTGAGCTGCGCACCGCTCTTGGCGCGCAAGCCACCGTCGGTGTGCGAAAAGGAAATGCGAATTGCGCCGCTTTCTACCTTGTAATTTTTATACAAGGGACCTGAAGAAACGATTTGCTGCCCGTAGGTGTTGGCTCGCGCCAGCAAAGCCAAGCGCACACCCACCTCCTGCTTGTTTTTCGGGTGAATGTCCTTCGCATCGCCAATGTCGGTGGCAACTGCCATGCCCGTGTTGCTAAGGTGCAGGGCGTGCAGCTGCGCCTCTCGCAGCATCGCCCAATCCTCGTCGGCAGGCTGTGCGGCGTAGCCTGCCAGCTGCACGAAGTAGAAGGGGAAATCGGCGTTCCACTGCTTGCGCCAGTCCAGCACCATAAGCGGAAAGAGGTCGCGATACTGCTTTGCGCGACTCGCGTTTGCCTCGCCCTGATACCAGATAGCGCCTTTGATGGCAAAGGGTACAAGGGGGTGAATCATGCCGTTGTACAGGGCGCTTGGGTTGCTCGCGTTGTTGGGCGACTGCGGTCGCGGCGGCAGCTTGTTGAAGTCCACCGTTGCCTTGTACTTCCAGTTCGCGGCAAGCGAAATTTTTTCTACCTGCGATTTCTTACTTGAAGAAACGGACAGGCTGAGGTCTGTTGCGCTGCCGTACACACCGCCGCCACCACCCGTATCCGTTACGCGCAGGGCGATGATGTTCTTGCCGCGCTTCACCAACTTCGCGGGAATTTTGTATCGGCGAAAGAGATTGTAACCCTCGGTTTTGCCCACCTGCACGCCGTTGAAGTAGGTAATATCGTTGTCATCAACCTCCGCAAGACTTAGCAGCAGCTCCTTGCCTGCAAGTGCAGCGGGAATGTCCACCGTGTAGCGCAGCCACACCACGCCGTCGAAGTTGGGCAGCGCTGTGTTTTCCCACAGAGCGGGCAGCGGCATGGTCTGCCAAGCCTCATCGTTGAAACTGGGGCTTGCCCACAGCGGTGTACCCTCGGCAGAACTTGAATCGGCAAGGGCAACGGTGCTGTTCCATGTGGCAAGATTTTTTTCATACTCCTGCATAATGTCGGTTGCGCTTCTGCCTTTCAGGGTAGCTAAGTAGTTGCGGAAGTCGGGCATTTCGGAAAGGCTTTCTGCGCTTGTCCACGCCTCGGCAGGAGTTCCGCCCCAGGTGGAGTTAATCAGCCCGATGGGAACGTTGAGGCTTTGAAGCAAGTCGCGCCCGAAGAAGTAGGCGGTGGACGAGAACTCGGCAATGGTTGCAGGTGAGCAAACCTGCCAACCGCCCTCTACCCTGATGTCGGATTGTGGGGCAAGACTCGTCGCCTTTGCCACGTGGAGCAGGCGAATGTTGGGGTAGTTCGCGTTGGCTATTTCCTGCTCGTAGTTGCTGATTTTTCCCCAGCCTGCAAGCGGCATTTCCATGTTGGACTGACCGGAGCAGAGCCACACCTCGCCCACCATCACGTTGCGCAGCGTGAGCTTTGCACCGTCGGAAAAGGTGAGCGTGTAGGGACCACCCGCCGCAGGCGTGGGCAGCGCGAGCCGCCATGCGCCCTGCTCATCGGCAGTAGCGGTGTACGCCTGCTGCGTCCACGAGGCTTGCACGGTAACAGCTTTGCGCGGCTGCGCCTTACCCCACAGCGGGGCGTTGGTTTGCTGCTGTAGCACCATGTTGTCGGTAAAGAGCGAGGGCAGCACCACGCGTGCGCTCAAGGGCAGCGAGTACAGGCAAAGAAAAAGGGTTAGCACAGAAAAAAATCTCATCATAATAGTTAGTGGTTAGTGGTTAAAAGAGATAAAAGGATAAAGGGATAAAATTTTAGTGCAAAGGTAACAATAAAGGATTGTTTTTTTGAACACAGATAAAACAGATAAGCCCTAACAGGGTTTGAAACCCTGTTAGGGCTCGACATCTACTTGCTCTTAGACGCGGTATTGATGATATTCCGTGCTGTACGGTACTCGCCGTAGAAGTCGGGGCGGGACTGCTTGAAGAGCACCATGAGCTTGTCCAACAGGTCGTAGAGCGTGGAGTCGAGCGCGGCAAAAAGCTGCGCCACGCTTGCCGTTTTCTGCTTACGTGCGCCTATGGTGTCCATCGGGGCGGCTATGCGCTCCTGAAAGGCGCGTGCTGCCTGCGCCATCGCCTCCACATCTGCCTCCTTCAGCCCGTAGGGGGCAAGGGCGGCAGCGTTGGCGCGTACGAGGTCAATGATGCGTAGGGCTTGCGCCAGCCGCGCGTTGTCCTCCATGCGGTAGAAGCTGTTTTCGCTCAGCCCTTGCAGGGTGATGAGCTCCTTGCTGTCGGTGGTGAAGCCCAGCACGTAGAGCACGTTGGCTGCCCTCACGCACTGCTCTATCATGCGGCTCTCCGCCGTGCGCTTTTCGAGCGTGGCGGCAGATACGTTGACCGCACCCTGCTCCTTTACCGCTTCCACAATGTCTGCCACGTTGCCGCGCAGGGCGGCTACCGCCTCCACCATAGGGGTTACGCCGCTGTAAGCGTCCTCGTAGCGCTTGAAGGTGTCGAGCACGCGCGTTGCCATGCTCAGCTTGGCATTTTGTCTGTCATTCATAGATTTTTGTTTTTAAAAGGTGAAACAAATAGTCGTCCACTATGGACGAATTAAAACGATTTTTTATTTAAAGAGATAAAGGGATAAACACCCTTCTGCACAGGCACAACAGGCATTTGCAGCGGCACAAGCCCCATTTACAGCCCCATATAGGCTGCTTACAGCCACACAAGCCTCATTTACACTGACACATCGACCGCTTACACCGACACATTGACATGTTACAGCGGCACATTAGCCGTTTACAGCTGCACAAACCACGCTAACGCTGACACAACTACGGCTTACAGGGGCGCAAGGGTGGGTTGTGGGGGCACGGGCTACTTTGCCTCTTTCACGCCGCGTTCTAGTAAATTGCTACTGCTATCAACGACTCCCTTTCCTGTGAGCGAAACAACTGTAGATGAGGTTGAACTACTACAACTCTGGCATGGTTCTATACGTGCCGTAAAAGTAGCGCCTAATTCAACCTGAAAACCCGGCTCTAAAGTAATGGATTCGTGTGCAACATACTCTCTTGTTGTTCCTGCTGAAATATGCGGCATTTGGCAAGTCCATACTGCTGTTGTCGGTAATAGGCGGTGCTATTGGGATTTTTGTCTTTTTTCTTGCTTATTTCTGTTCAGCAAAGAAGCTTGGGCTTGCCGATGTGTGGTATGCGGGAATTATTGGAATCGTGCTGGGAGCTG
>QMCE01001348.1_pt1 | contig 13647 bp, 17 predicted proteins | sample 1821851 | NCBI WGS metagenome assembly QMCE01 (sample SAMN09453174, study PRJNA476694) | Termite gut metagenome, whole genome shotgun sequencing project. | isolation source: worker | host: Odontotermes sp. | place: South Africa:Pretoria | collected 2016-01-28 | reverse complement strand
AAAATGTCAAAATCGCTCGACAACTATATCGGCATTACCGACGCGCCTCAGGACATGTTCGGCAAAATCATGTCTATTTCCGATACGTTGATGTGGCGCTATTACGACCTGATCTCGTTCCGCAGCATTGAAGAAATCAAGCAATTCAAAAAAGAAACGGAAGATGGCCGCAATCCTCGTGAACTAAAAGTATTATTGGCTCAGGAAATTGTCGCTCGCTTCCACTCCAAACATTGCCCGACGATATCCCCGACATGACTTTACACAACGGCGGCGCCGATATGCCTGTCGTACAAATCGCCAAACAAGCCAATCTGGTGCCGTCCACATCGGAAGCGCTTCGCCTGATTCAACAAAAAGGGCTCAAGGTGGATGGCGATGTTGTCAGCGACAAATCGCTGGCGATTGCCGCGGGAAAAACTGTCGTTATTCAGGCAGGCAAACGTCGCTTCGCTCGGGTCACCATCAGATAAGCGAACCTCTCTCGGTTTTTCAGGGTAGTATCACCGCCGTGTGGCTTTCTATTTCTGCCCAAATTTTTATGAGAAAGTTTCAATACTTATTGAATGTCTCGCAATCTATCATATAACTCCCAATTTATTGCACCTGTAAAAAATCCGCTATGGCGATAGGCTCCATCATTATTTTTGTATCTATAGTATCCATCAATCCCATAATTTTTAAGGAATCTAAGCCAAACATCACCTGTTCCTTTAGGTATATCAGGCAATGATCCAATACCACAAAACGTTTCTGCATTATGTAATACCAAATACTGTCCTACTACAGAAATAGAGTCACTACTAAAAGAGCATATTTTCCCTATTTGAATTTCTACTTTAGTCGGCATTTTATTTGACGTATTATCAGCATCGGTAAGTATTAACCGCAATGCTGAAGACCTTCCGCCTATACTACTCGGGAAATCCTGAAATTCAGGAAGTCTCACATAATGATTCAAATAAATTGCGTAATCACACTTACTTTGTCTATGTGCATAACCAATGCAATCCATTGGAAGATCTGGAATAGTTAATGTTTGGCGAACAATCTTCTGATTCAATTCTTTCCTAGAAGAATTACTTTGTTCCCTTGAGTCAAAAAAAGAAAGTTTTAGATTTGCTTCAGTTGGCGAAATGGGGTCAAAGTGGATGAGCCCCACAAGTTTAGTTTCAGTATTTCTTGGAGAGAATATATCGGATGGTGCGCTGTCACTCTCCGTTCTATACAGATATCCACAATAATCATAATCAATGTAGGAATCATCTTGCCAACTACCAGTGCATACAAAAGTATGTTGTCTCTTCATTTCACCCGTATACCAAATTGGTTTACCATTTTTATCATAAACAAAAATAGTAGCAAAAATAAACTCATTAGTTTGCGAGAAATTTATCCCCCAACCAGGGGTGTTTGGATTATACCAAATACCCGTATAATCTACTAAATATCTTATAAAATCCTCTTCTGTTTCGGTTTTTGCTGAAACGATAGAAGTTATAAATGAAAAGGCTACTACAATAGAAAACAACTTGAAGATTTTCAACATTTTATTTCCTCAAAGCAAAATTAACAAGCCAGAATACATTATATAATTAAATTGGGTTCGTTGCTTTTGCTGTTTATATAATAACAATATGATATTAAATATTAGGTATTTTCTTAGGCTTCAACTATAGGGAAACGAATTCTTTGCTGTTATTCATTACAGTCACACTCGAAAACAAACCACCGCTCCTGCGTCGATTTGTCAAAATGGTGGCTCACCCAGCCTTGCCCGACTTCATAAGGCACCGCGCCGGCGACCGTGGTATTGTCCACAACCGCGTGGGATAACGATGCGTTCAGGGAAAAAACGGATGCGGCTAAAGAGAGCTGCGATATTGAGAAGATTTTCATAATGTTCCCAGAAGAATGGTTTTGGACAATGCCGATAAAATTCGTCGGCTCGGGGCATTGCTGCGCTTGCCGATGGCAACCTCCAAAACCGAAACCATCGCCTGCCTTGATGTCCTGCCTTTCATAAAAAATGCATAAAACATTAGCCAAGTAACATTAAGCCGGTTTGTTACCCTGCTATTTGATTTGCATCAAGCCCAAATGTTTTACATGAATATCAATGGTGCAAATAAACCTTTTGTCATTAAAATACGAGGGCAAACCAGTTTTTGTTTTGATCAGCGTTGACGCGGTATCAAGCCGTTCATCACGTTAAATCGCCAAAGCTGATAGTGTGTCTCCCAAAGCCCATGAAAAAAGCCCCGCGATTGGAGGCTTTTTATCGGCTCTTCACCGGTTCGAAAAACCGTGCCGTCAGGCTGCCGGAACCACGTCCACAAATTTGTTGCTTTTCGGGCCGCGCACGTTGAATTGCACCAAGCCATCCACTTTCGCAAACAAGGTGTAATCCTTGCCGCAACCGACATTCAAGCCGGGATGCATTTTGGTGCCACGTTGGCGAACGATGATGCCGCCGGCGCGAATCGCTTCGCCGCCATAAACTTTAACGCCAAGGCGTTTGGCTTGTGAATCGCGCCCATTGCGCGAACTGCCGCCTGCTTTCTTATGTGCCATGAACTTTCTCCTTTAGGCAACGATGCTGTCAATGCGCAGCAATGTGTAATTCTGACGATGCCCCTGATGCTTCTGGTAATGCTTACGACGGCGCATTTTGAAAATCTTGATTTTCGGACCGCGCGCATGCTCCAATACCGTTGCCTTGACAGAAGCGCCTTGCAGAACAGGCTGGCCAACACGAACGCTGTCGCCTTCTCCGACCATCAACACCTGATCGAGGATCACTTCTGCGTTCACGTCCGCCGGTATCTGTTCTATTTTAAGTTTTTCGCCGGCGGCAACTTTGTATTGTTTGCCTCCGGTTTTTATGACCGCGTACATGAATAAACTCCATTCGTAAAAAACACCCGGATTCGGGCGGTTTTTAATTATAACGGTTTTGTGTTCCCTGTCAAAATCAATACGATAGCGTCCGAGTGTTTGCCTAGGGGCTATCGCCCGCCTACCGTTAGTTATGGCAACAGCACCACAGCGCCCGTTGCCTGCCGCGTTTCCAGCAAACGGTGCGCTTTGGCGGCATCTTTCAAGGCAAAGCGATGTTGCGGCGCGGCTTTGATTTTTCCCGCCAGAATCAGGTCGAAAAGCTCTTTTGTCATCCTCAGAAAATCTTCGCGTTCGGCAATATAGTCGAATAATGTCGGGCGGGTCATAAAGAGCGAGCCTTTCAGCGCCAACAGGTTGATTTCGAGCAACGGCACCGCACCCGACGCATTGCCGAAGCTTACCCAAAGCCCGCGCGGCTTCAAGCAATCAAGTGAATGCGGAAAGGTATCTTTGCCGACCGAATCGTACACCACGCCCACGCCTTTGCCCTGTGTGATTTCCTTGGCCCGTTCGACAAAATTTTCCTTGCGGTAATTGATGACATGGGCGCAGCCATGCGCCTGTGCCAACGCCGCTTTTTCATCGCTGCCGACCGTGCCGATCATGACGGCACCAAGCGCTTTGGCCCACTGGCAGGCAATCAAGCCAACGCCGCCCGCCGCGGCATGGAATAAAAACGTTTCGCCTGCGGCAAGGCGGTATGTTTGCCGGAAAAGGTATTGCACCGTCAAGCCCTTGAGCATGGCGGCGGCGGCCGTTTCATCGTCAATCCCGTCGGGAATACGCACCAAAAACTCCGCTGGAATCAGCCGCATTTCGCCGTATGCGCCGAGTTGGCCATTGCAATATGCGACGCGATCGCCGACTTTGAAATCGGTCACCCCGCTGCCGACCGCTTCGACAACGCCCGCGCCTTCTTTACCCAACCCGCTCGGCAACGGCGCCGGATAAAGACCGCTGCGAAAATAAATATCGATAAAGTTCACGCCGATTGCCGTGTGCCGAATTAATACCTCATCGGCGGCAGGCGCACCCACGTCAATGTCCGCCAATCGCATGACTTCCGGCGCGCCTGTTTCGTGAATGATAATTGTCTTTGCCATGTCCGATTTTTACCCCGTTAAGCAAACTATATTATTGCAGAAACCAGCGAGCGCCGATAAAACCAACCACCGTTAACAATAACGAGCCCAACAAATGCGCCGCCGACAACGCCGCGCCCAACATATATTCCTGGCGCAGCAACAGCAGTGAAACTTCGGATGAAAATGTTGAAAATGTCGTCAGCCCGCCAAGTAGGCCGGTCACCACAAAAAGGCGTATGTGTTCCGGCCACTCCTGCGCGAGAAAAACCGCAAGCACGATGCCGACCGCCAAACCACCGATCAGGTTGCACAGCAACGTGCCCAACGGAAAATCGGGAAATTTGGCGTTCAGCCAGTAACTGAGTCCCCAGCGCATGGACGCGCCGATCGATGCGCCCAGGCAAACGCCGCCAAGATTAGCGATCCAACTCATCGGCGAATGCATCGCCCACGCGCGCCCAGCGTCGCCGCGCTTCGCCGTCGCTCTCGCGCGCATCGACCCAACGCGCGCCCTGCGGCGTTTTTTCCTTTTTCCAGAACGGCGCTTCGGTTTTCAGATAATCGATGATGAAGCGACAGGCGTCGAATGCGTCACCGCGATGCGCGCTTTTCACCGCCACCAGCACAATCTGGTCGAGCGGCCGCAGCGCGCCGATGCGATGAATCACCGTTGCGCCATAAATCGAAAAACGCCGTTGCGCTTCTTCGACAATGCGTGTCAGCGATTTCTCGGTCATCCCCGGATAATGTTCCAGCGTCATCGTTTCGATATTTGCGTTTTCGTTCATGTCGCGCACCGTACCGAGAAAAAGGGCAACCGCGCCGACGCGCTTATCGCCGTCACGCAACGCGGTGATTTCCGCGGCAACGTCAAAATCCTCTTCCTGAACGCGCACCGTCATCTTCAAATCTCAGCCTCCGGTGACCGGCGGAAAGAACGCCAGTTCATCGTTATCGCGCAATACCGTTTCCATGGAAGCCATATCGTGATTCACGGCGGTACGCACCGCCCGCCCATCGGCCAGTTCGTACGACCATACATCGCCGCGCGCCCGCAACTGTTCGACGGCGTCGCGTACCGTCGGCCGGTCGCCAGTGATCTCCAGCGTTTCGCCGGATGAAGAAAACGCTTCGCGCAAGCGCGCCAGATATATAAGACGGACTGACGTCATGATCGACCCTCAACGATATCGGTTAGTAAAATCGCCCGCTGCTCGACAAAATCGGCGATGAGATCAGCCGTCGCCAAGTCAAGCACCGGCAGCGCGCGCGGATTGGCAATCGCTTGCGGCGCCGTCGTGGCGATGCCGACAATATACACGTCATTCTCGCTCATCGGCGGCTTACCGACCTCTGCCCGGTAAATCTCAAGCTTGGGGATGGCATATTGCTTGTATCCCTCAATCAGCACCAGATCGCACAGCGACAACCGCGACAACGATTCGCGCACGGACATTTCCGGCGCCCCGCGATTTTCATGCATCAACGCCCAACGCTCGTTGGACGTCAGCAGCACTTCGGTGCAGCCCGCATGGCGCAGGCGATAGCTGTCTTTACCCGGCACATCGACATCCACCGAATGATGCGCGTGCTTGATCAGCGAAACGGTTCGTCCGCGCGCCGTCAGAAGCGGAATCAGTTTTTCGATCAACGTTGTTTTACCGCTTCCCGACCATCCGGCAAATCCAAAAACACGCACGCGCAATCCTCTGTGATGACGTCGGCGGGTATTCTACGATGACTTTTCCGTTTCGTGGCGAATAATCAAAACCGCATACCTGTTGCCTTTCAAAACGCGCATCGAAGCGCGCTTTGAAAGAAAAAAATTGCAAAACGTCTTTTTTAACGGCCGTCTGAAAACAACGGGGTCGAAAGATAACGCTCGCCGGTATCCGGCAACAGCACCACGATAGTTTTATCCTGAAACTCGGCACGCTTGGCAAGCGTTTGGGCGGCATGGAGCGCCGCGCCTGAGGAAATGCCCACCAGCAAGCCCTCGGTATCGGCAACCAGGCGCGCCGCCGCAAAAGCGTCGCCGTCGGCAACTGCGATAACCTCGTCATATACGCCGGTATTCAATATTTCCGGAACAAATCCGGCGCCGATGCCCTGGATTTTATGCGCACCCGCCGTACCTTGGGAAAGTACCGGCGACGCCGCCGGTTCGACCGCAATCACTTTGATATCCGCTTTTTGCTCTTTCAGATATTCGCCCGTGCCGGTAATCGTACCGCCGGTACCAACACCCGCAATAAAAGCGTCAATCATGCCGTCGGTATCACGCCAGATTTCGGGGCCGGTTGTTGCCCTGTGAACAGCCGGATTGGCCGGATTGATAAACTGTCCGGGCATAAACGCATCCGGCGTTTCGCGCAATAATTCCTCCGCTTTGGCGATTGCGCCTTTCATGCCTTTTGCGCCTTCGGTCAGCACCAGCTCCGCGCCATACGCCTTGAGCAGATTGCGTCGCTCAACGCTCATGGTTTCCGGCATGGTCAGAATCACACGATAGCCGCGCGCCGCCGCAACCGACGCCAAGCCGATTCCGGTATTGCCGCTGGTCGGCTCAATGATGACCGATCCGGGCTTCAGCGCGCCGCGCTTTTCCGCATCGTCAATCATCGCTTTGGCGATGCGATCCTTCACGCTGCCCGCTGGATTAAAATACTCCAACTTGGCAAGCAACGCAGCGTCCCCCCCCGTTTTTTGCGCAAACCGGTTCAGTTTCAAAAGCGGCGTATTGCCGATCAGGCTGTCCAGGCTCTCATAAATTCTTGACATGTTTATCTCCTTTGTTTAGTATTAATATATGTTTACTATGTTTTATGAAGCCAGTTTATTGATTCCCTATCCGTTTGTCAACCGTTATCAACCGATTTACGTTTGAAATGAAACTATCTGCAAAAATCCGCTACGCTTTGGCCGCGACGACCCGTATGGCGCAACTTGGCGCCGAGCAGGAGTCTGTGACGGTCATCAGCCTTGCCAAAGACCTGGACATCTCCAAAATTTATCTTGAGCAAATATTCTCATCGCTCAAACGCGCCGGCATCGTGCTTTCCATCAAGGGCGCGCGCGGCGGTTATCTCTTGGCGCGCGCGCCACAGGAAATTTCCATATTCGACGTCATGCGAGCAATCGAAACCTCTTTGTTTGCCGAAAATCCCGAAACCGTTGCCAATAAAGCGCCGGAAATTGACGCCGCCCTTCACGCCGTCGTCTTTGCTCGCCTTGATGAGGCCATCACCAACGCCCTGAAAAATATCTCGTTGGCAACGCTGGTCGCCGAAGCGGAAAGCCACGGCGACAATTACATGTATTACCTTTAACCCCACGCCCACATGAAAACCGATATGAACATTGAAACACTCTGCGTCCACAGCGGCAAAGATAAACGCAACGATACCGGCGCGATTGCCGTGCCTATTTACCAATCGGCAACCTACGCGCACCCGGCTATCGGCGAGAGCACCGGTTTTGATTATTCCCGCGTGCACAACCCGACGCGCCAATGCCTGGAAGAACTCATCGCGCAATTGGAAGGCGGCAAGCACGCGCTGGCTTTTTCAACCGGTATGGCCGCCATCGGCGCCATCATGGAATTATTTTCGCCCGGAGACCACATCATCACTTCCGCCAATCTTTACGGCGGCACATCGCGTCTGTTCGATACCGTTTCATACAAAAACGGTATTCGTATTGACCGCATCGATATGTCCGATCCCCGGATCTTGCGCGACAGAATCACCGCGCACACCAAGGCGGTATTCATTGAAACGCCGACCAATCCTCTGATGCGCGTGACCGACATTGCCGCCGTGCGCGACATCATCGGCCAAGAAATGCGGCTCATTGTTGACAATACTTTTTTGACGCCTTATTTCCAAAAACCGCTGGCGCTGGGCGCGGATATTGTCGTTCACAGCGGCACCAAATATCTTGGCGGGCATAACGACACGCTGGCGGGTTTTATCGTCACGTCAAACGATATGCTGATCGAGCGCCTGCGCTATCTCTACAAAACCATCGGCGCTTGCCTTTCGCCTTTTGACAGCTTTCTCATCATACGCGGCATCAAAACACTGGCGCTGCGCATGGAAAAAAGCCAGCAAAACGCGAAAGAGATCACGCAATGGCTGAGCGCGCATCCGCGTGTGCGCGCGGTCTATTATCCGGGATTGCCGGATCATCCCGACTACGCTACTTCGAAAAAACAGGCTTCCGGGTTCGGCGCGATGATCGCGTTTGAAGTGGATAACGAAGAAACCGTCAAAGCGGTTCTTAAACGCCTAAAAATCATTCTTTACGCCGAAAGCCTGGGCGGCGTCGAAACGCTGATCACCTACCCGGTATTGCAAACGCATGCCGACCTGCCCAAGGAAACCCGCGACGAACTTGGCATTAACCATCGCCTGTTGCGACTCTCTGTCGGGATTGAATCCGCAGGCGACCTGATCGCCGATCTTGCCCAAGCCTTTTCAAGCGAATAAACTTTTTCTATGAAATACGATTTCGATACTGTGATTTCGCGCCGCAATACCGGCGCGCTGAAATATGATTTTGCCGTCGAGCGCGGCAAACCGGCGGATATCCTGCCTCTGTGGGTGGCCGACATGGACTTCGCCACCCCGATTGAAGTATCCAACAAACTGGTAGAAATCGCGCGACACGGCATCTTTGGCTATAGCGAAAGCAAAGGTCCCTATTTTGAGGCCGTGCATCAATGGTTTTCCCGCCGCTTCGGCTACCACAGCGAAGAAGCGTGGCTGATCAAAGCGCCGGGCGTGGTGTTTGCTTTATCCTGCGCCATCCGCGCTTATACCGAAACCGGCGACGCCATCTTGATTCAGCAGCCGGTGTACCCGCCTTTCGCGTCGATGGTAAACGCCAATGAAAGAACGCTTGTCGTCAACGAATTGGTACTGGACAACGGCCATTATCGGATTGACTTCGACGATTTTGAGCAAAAGCTGATAAAACATCGCGCACGGCTTTTCATATTGTGCAGCCCGCATAACCCGGTGGGACGGGTTTGGACAAAAGAAGAGTTACGCACGATGGGTGCGCTCTGCCTGAAACATCGCTGCCTGATCGTCGCCGACGAAATCCACTGCGACTTCACCTATCCCGGTTATCGGCATCATGTATTGGCCACGCTGGCGCCGGAAATTGCCGAAAACACCATTCTCTGTACTGCGCCAAGCAAAACATTCAATCTGGCCGGTTTGCAGGCGTCGAATATCTTTATTCAAAATTTGGCGCTTCGGCAAAAATTTATACGGCAAATGGACAGCAGCGGCTACAGCCAGCTCAACACGATGGGCATTGCCGCCTGCGAGTACGCTTATCGTTACGGGGAAGACTGGCTGACGCAGTTACGCGATTATCTTGCCGGCAATCGCGATTATTTGCGTCACGCCATCGGTACGCGCCTGCCGGAAATACGTATGATTGAGCCGGAAGGTACTTATCTTGTCTGGCTCGATTTTCGCGCGCTGGGGATGCAAGCCGCACAGCTTGATCACTGGGTCACCCATCAGGCAAAGCTCTGGCTCAATGGAGGCGCATCCTTCGGCACCGGCGGCGAAGGCTTTATGCGTATCAATATCGGCTGCCCGCGCGCCTTATTGCGCGAGGCGGTGGATCGCCTGGAACAAGCGCTGCACACATTGCTCGCTCGTAAAAATCAAAAAGAAAAACTATAGTTTTTAATCGGCGCAAAACTTTTGCGATGTTGCGGGCAAGGGCCCAGCCGTCGGATTGCGGCAAGGTGTTCGGCAGTACCGTAGCCTTTGTGCCGGGCAAATCCGTAATCGGGATATAAACGATCAAGCTCCAGCATCGCGGTATCGCGCACGGTTTTTGCCAGAATCGACGCTGCGGAAATCGCGGCAATATCACGGTCGCCCTTGACAATTGTACGCGTAGCGCAAGGCAGCGATGGCGCACAGTTGCCATCGACCCACGCTTCGCTTGGCGCAACCGTCAAACCGGTAACGGCGCGCCGCATCGCCAACATCGTCGCCTGCAAAATATTGAGTGTGTCGATTTCTTCGACCGAAGCTTCGCCGACGGAAAAACATAATGCTTTATCGCGAATTTCCCGCGCCAACGATTCGCGCCTTACCGCGGACAAGGTTTTGGAATCGCGCAATCCGGCAATCGGCGCGCCCGGATTCAGAATCACCGCTGCGGCAACCACACCACCCGCCAACGGACCGCGACCGGCCTCATCAACGCCGGCAATAAGCAACGCGCCATGATCACGATCCGCAACGATGGGCATAACCTAACTCTTCAAGCGCCGCTTGCGCCGCCAGCGCGCCGGTATCAGCGCGCAACATTGTCGCCAGCTCGGTAAATGTCCGCTCGATTTCCGCGCGATGCTCAAGATCACGGTACATCAGCAATGCTTCATCAGCAAGCCTTTGCGGCGTCGCTTCTTCCTGAATCAGTTCGGGCACCACAAAACGCTGTGCCAACACATTCGGCAAACCCACCCAGGGCACTTGAATCAAACGGCGTACAATCCAGACCGAAACAGGCGACGCGCGATAAAAAACAATATGCGGACAACGCGCCAGCGCCGCCTCCAGCGTTGCCGTACCCGAAGCAACCAACCCGATATCCGCGGCCCGCAATACTTCCTCGGCGCGCCCATCAAGCAATGTCAACGGCGCGGCGTCGGGTATTTCACGGTAAAGCGCTTCGAAAAGGCTCCTGGTTTCCCTTGAAGCCAACGGCACAAGAAACCGCGCATTCGGCACATGATGCCGAATGCGCCATGCCGCGCCGGTCAAAAGCCCGGCGTGTTCCATGACTTCCGACCGGCGACTACCCGGCAATAACGCAAACACCGGTACGTCGTTATCAATGCCCAATATTTGCCGCGCCTTTATACGTGACGAGTCATCTGCGGCGTATTGCGCCGCGGGATGACCGACATAAGTCACGGGAATACCCGCTTCCCGATAAAAAGGCAATTCAAATGGGAAAAGCGCCAATATACGATGGACTGCCCGTCCGATTTTTTTAATACGCCCGCGCCGCCATGCCCATATCGACGGGCTGACAAAATGGATCGTACGAACACCGGCGTCTTTCAGCTTACGCTCGAGGCCAAGGTTGAAATCGGGCGCATCAATACCGATGAAAAGATCTATTTTTTCGTCAAGCATGCGTCGGTAAAGAGACCAGCGCAAACGGTAAAGCTCGGGGATATGGCGCAGCACTTCAATCAGGCCACGTACGGCAAGGCGCTCCATCGGATACCAGCTTTGCGCCCCTAATGCCTGCATTTTACTTCCGGCAATACCGACAAATTCTGCATTCGGCAGCCGCCTATGCAACGCCGCAATCAACGACGCGCCAAGCGCGTCGCCGGAGACTTCTCCGGCAACGACGCCAATTTTGATGGGGCGGGAAGCATTCATCGTTTCATGAAATTTCGACGCATCTCAAAAACGATGAACATCCCGCAACAACGATCAGTTTGTGCCGCCGAGTTTTTCCGGGTAAATCTTGATTTCAATGCTGTTGCGCAATTCCGTCAGATAGGTATCGAACACTTCTTGCCCTTTCAGCTGGCTGATCAGATTTTGTGCCGATTTGATTTCTTCCGGCGTCGGTTCCCCGACGGGAATCACTTTATCCACACGATAAAGAATATAGCGATTGTCACCGGATGATGCGCCCAAATAAAAAGGCAATTCACCGGAAGGCGCGCGGAAGATCTCGGCAACCGTTGCCTGGCTTATGTCCGCCGTCGGCCTTTGCCGCGAGACCTCTTCCGGTTTCCCAAAGCTTACCCCGGCTTCTTTTTCCGATTTCTTTTCCTTAAGAAGCGCCCATTTTTCTTCGCCGTCTTTCTTCGCTATGTCAAACGCGGCTTTCTGCCGCAACGTTTTGCGAATACCGTCCGCCACTTCTTCAAATGGACGCAACGCCGCCGGCTTATGATCGATAACGCGAGCGGAAATCAGGGAATGGTTGCCGGCGTCGAACACTTCCGTATTCAGCCGATCATTCAACGCCGCCGGCGTGAACACTTCGTTGGCAAAATCGGCGTTATTGTTGGCAAGCTGTGCCACTTGCGCGCGCGTGAGAAACTCGGCGCGGGAAACTTCAATACCCAGCTCTTTGCTGATATCGGCAAACGAATCCGCTTGTTCAAAAATGCGGTTTCTCATCGATTCTTCTTTTTCGGCAAATTCGTTGTTCGCCCGATCTTGCCTTATATCTTCCTGGATTTGCGTCTTGACTTCGTCAAACAATGGCCGGCGCTCCGGAACAATCGTTACCTTGATGATGTGGTAACCAAACGGGCTTTCCACCGGGCCGACAATACCGCTTTGCTCGGCATGGAACACCGCGTCTTCAAACGGCTGGACGAACATTCCCGGCGTCACCTCACCGAGAACGCCGCCTTGTTGCGCCGACCCGGGATCTTCCGAATATTTCCGGGCGAGATCGGCAAACGCGTCGGGTGTTGCCTGCGCTTCTTTCAGGACATCGTCCGCCTTTTTCAACGCCTCGTCCTTCTTGACCTGCTCCGCGCCTTCGTCAACAGCAAACAGAATATGCGCCGCCTCACGTTTTTCCGGCTGTTTATAACGCTCTTGGTTATTGTCAAAATATTCCCTGGCTTCCTCTTCGCTCACCTGGATATTTTTCAGAACATGGTCGCGCGTGAACAAAATGTACTCCAGCGACACTGTTTCCGGCGCCTGATAAAGATTGCTGTTCTGATCGTAATACGCCCGCACCTCTTCATCGCTCACCGATACCTTGTCCAAATAAGCCGAAGCATCCAGACGCGCCATCGCCACCTCGCGCTTTTCACCGGCAAGGCGGTAATAACGCTCGGCAGTTTCTTTGGCAACAATCTCACCGCTTTGCAGCGGCTCGATCAACGGCGCTTGCAAACGCGTTTGCCGTACCATGCTTTCGAAAACCACCGGAACCATTTCCTGTTGCCGCAGCAGATTACGGTAAAGCTCGCCGGAAAACTGCCCGTTCTCCTTGAATTCGTCTATGTTGTTCAGAAACTGCATGATTTGTTCATTACTGACGAAAAACTTTTCGTCATTGGCTTTCTGCTGCAACACTTTTTCGTTGACGATGCGATCAAGCAGCGCATTGCGCGCTTCGGGCGTGCTGAACATCGCCGGATCGTACGCCTGTCCCAAGCGGCTTCTTGCCTGATTCTGCTGTCTTCTTAAGATATCGTCGAACTCATAGACCGAAACCGGGATATCGCCGATTTTAGCAACGTTGTTGCTCCCGGCACCGCCGCTTCGGAACATATCCACGCCAAAAAATAAAAACGGAATCATGATAATCACCAGAATTATCTGCGCCAGCCGTTTATTGCGTCCTATAAAATCATACATACCTTTTTATCCTCGTTTTTGTGTACAAGCACCGCTGTGCCCATTGCCGCATTAAAACGCTTCCATAAAAGCGTAGAATTTTACCCGCAAAACAGCGGGATACGAAAATTCAGGATCAAATCGATGAAAAAATCCGGCTAAACGACGCCCCACGCATTTGTTAATGAGTTTGGCATTTTCAATGCATTCCCCATGCTCTTCATACGCCTCCCTTGTCACACCGAATTGCCGCCAGCGTTCAATCATTACCGGCGTTGATTGTTTCCGTC
>QMCE01001297.1_pt1 | contig 13648 bp, 10 predicted proteins | sample 1821851 | NCBI WGS metagenome assembly QMCE01 (sample SAMN09453174, study PRJNA476694) | Termite gut metagenome, whole genome shotgun sequencing project. | isolation source: worker | host: Odontotermes sp. | place: South Africa:Pretoria | collected 2016-01-28 | reverse complement strand
GTCACTGGAGAGCCGCGAGGCAAAGGACGAGCGTTCCCTTGGCGAACTGTTTCTATTCTTTACGGATGAAATGTCTGACGTCACATGGGTACAGGCATTCCACATGCTGCTCCAAATGTTTCGAACCATACTGACGGCGAATGTGGAATTGTCAGAGGAAAAAATGGACGAGCTGGTGGATGCGTTTATGGACGCCATTCCATCCGCATTGAAGTCTCGCCTGCAAACCACATAGGCACGGATTCTTGACACTAGAAACTCGCCAGATATTGAGTTTTCAAGGTTCACAGCCAAAAATCATGTGCGAAGTTTGAGTATACGAGTTTAGGAGGCGTAATTATGCCGATAGAAGAGTATTCTAATCTTCCCTTTGATTTAAATAGTTTTGGTATGAGCAGATAAATGATTCGGATGATTTTTGCAAAATCAGAAATTAGCCGTTGATTTTTTGCAAATTTCCGGATATAATATAAATATCAATAAATCAGCCGAAAGGAGCAAGGCTATGTATATAAAAAGACATTTGGAGAGCGTTCTGGCTTCACCTGAGTTTTTGCGCGGGGTCATGGCGGTGACGGGCAGTCGTCAGACGGGTAAAAGCACGCTCATTGAAGAAATATTTAAAGATAAGGAATTGACCTCCATATCCCTCGACGATCTTGAAATGCGCACCCTTGCCAAGACGAATCCAAAGATTTTTTTAGCAAGGCAGTCAACACCCCTCTTTATTGACGAAGTGCAGTATGCGCCTGAACTATTCTCTTCCCTAAAAATTCATGTTGATCAAACAAAGGAGAAGGGTGCGTTTTATCTTTCCGGCTCACAGCGCTATAATATGATGAAGAACCTGAGCGAGAGCCTTGCCGGGCGTGTAGGCATTTTTGAACTTTTGGGTTTGTCGTTGCGTGAAATTAACGGCGATGATTTCAATCTGCCTTTTACTCCATCTGATGCTTATTTGACCGGACGCAAGCCGCAAAAAGCATCATATAACGATGTTTGGCGGCTAATTCACAAAGGCTCCTATCCTGAGCTTTATGATCATCCCGAACTGAATTGGAATGCGTTTTATAACAACTATGTGAATGCCTATCTGGAGCGTGATGTTAAGCAAATCGAAAACATTGGTGACGAGGTTAAATTCTATCAATTTATGCAGGTGGTTGCGGCAAAATCCGGTTCGCTCTTGAACGTTCAGGGGATTGCGAAGGATATCGGTATCAGTCACCCTGTCTGCGAAAGCTGGCTGTCGGTTCTTCGCGCCTCAAATTTGATTTACCTTTTGCCGCCGTATCACAGCAACGTTACCAAGCGCGCAATCAAAACACCGAAAATTTTCTTTCTGGATACCGGTTTGATGGCTTTCCTGACCAAATGGCACACGCCGGAGCAAATTGAAACTGGCGCGATGAGCGGTGCATTTTTTGAGACATTCATCTTCTGTGAAATATTAAAGAGTTTTTATAACGCAGGGATTGACCCGCGAAGCTATCTGTATTTTTACCGGGATAAGGACGATAACGAGATCGATTTTATCATCAATTACGATGGGCAGCTGCACCCGATTGAGGTCAAGAAAAAGAGTAATCCAGATTTGAGTGATATCCGTGCGTTTCGTTTCGTGGATAATAACGAAACATATAAGCGAGGCAATGGTGCGGTTGTTTGCACGAACGACGCCATTGTCCCGCTAACTGAGCAGGACAGCATTGTTCCGTTTTATTATATTTAAGGTGCCGGTTTTACAGCAGTAAATGCTATAGGCTCCGGGAAATGATTTTATCACACATTTCTCAGAGCCTATATTTATTGATTAAAAGTTGCGGATAAATGATCGTCCCTGTAGGGCCTGTGGGACCCGGTATTAGTTTTACGCAATTACCGCATCCATCTATATAACAATATCCGTTGCATTCATTATAACATGACATACAATTATCCCCCCGTTTTTTAAACATGAATCGTTGTTTTTTTGTTATTATATGAAAAAAATGGCGAAACGTGAAAGCTGAGAAACGACGCCTTCCGTCCGTGAAATGAAGTATTTTCCCATAATGGTTAACAATGTGTGGAAAGAATTATATAATGGTATCATGCGCAATTTGTCGAAAGGGCAAATTCTTAGCCGTTGATGGGGAGATAATGGAGGATGGTGGCGATATGAAGATTCGTATGAAGATTACTTTGGGATTCATTTTGATAGCGGGAATCGGGTTGGCGCTTGGGGTGACGGGGTTGGTGTCCGTCAGGATGCTGTCGGACATGAGTCATGACTTGAAATCCATGCAATCAACAAGTCAAAACATCATCGACGTGTTAAATGCACACCACGATTGGCGCAATGAATTGACGGAAGCGGTCTTGGGAGGGGATTCGAAGGATTTTACGGGGTCGCTCGACCCAAACGCTTGTGCGCTTGGCACGTGGCTTGCCAGTGATGACGCCAAAGGCATAACCGACGTGGAAGTTCTTTCCCTTTTGCAACAAATAGAGGAGCCTCATAAGTTTATACATACCGAGGCGGTAAAAGTCGTGGATTTCATGAACGAGGGGGAGTTGGACGAGGCGAGGCGGTTTTTGATGGAAGACATTCTGCCAAAATTGGATGATGTTACGACGATGTTTGGCAAAGTGGAGGAGCGGTATACCACCCTGTCGGATAATTTGGTGGAAAAAATCAACGCCATCGAAAATGAGCTTAACGGACTTCTGGTTGCCTTGCTCATAGTGGCCCTGGTATTGTGTATGATTGTGGCGGTCATTCTCACGCAATGGATTGTAAATAAAATCCACTGGTATGAAAACGTCCTCGACAACATACCCTTCCTCATTTCAGTCACGGACGAAAAACGGAATTGGACTTTTGTCAACAAATCCACGGAAGACACGTTGGGAATGAAACGGTCCCAAATGATTGGAAAGCCGTGCAGCAATTGGGGTGCAAATATATGCAACACGGATAAGTGTGGAGTCAATTGCCTGGAATGCGGTCAGGGCTCGACGACCTTTGAGCAGACGGGTAGGGATTTCAAGGTTGACGTCAGTTACCTCCTCAACATCAAGGGGAAGAAGATGGGGCATATCGAGGTGGTTCAAGACATAAGCGACATGGTTAAGATGCAAAAAGCCGAAACGGCGCTGGTGGAAGACATCAATCAGATAAGCGCATCCTTCGTTGCGGGTTCCCAGCAAGTCTCGGACGTCGCACAGGTACTTGCACAAGGTACGACGGAGCAGGCGGCGGCAATTCAAGAATTGTCCAGTTCCATTGCCGAGATTGAGGGAAGGACGAAGGCAAATGCGGTCAAGGCGGAGCAAGCCGCCAAACTCGTCGACGAGATCAAGAACAATGCGGAGAAGGGCAGTCTGCAGATGAACGAGATGTTGATTGCCGTTAAGGACATTAACGAGGCCAGCAAATCCATTAACAAGGTGCTGAAGACGATTGACGACATTGCGTTCCAAACCAACATTCTTGCGCTGAACGCCGCCGTGGAGGCGGCGCGGGCCGGAGAGTTCGGCAAGGGGTTTGCGGTAGTGGCCGAGGAAGTGCGCAGCCTTGCCTCCAAGAGTGCGGAAGCCGCCAAGGATACGGGGAGCCTCATCATGGATTCCATTGACAAGGCGGAGTTGGGGGTGGGAATAGCCGATGAAACCGCCGAGGGGTTCACAAAAATCGTGATTGGCATCAACGAGTCGGGGCAACTTGTCGGGGATATAGCCAGGTTGACGGAGGAACAGTCCGCAAGTATATCGCAAATCAACGTCGGCATGGACCAAGTGTCACAGGTCGTGCAGACGAACAGCGCCACCGCCGAAGAGGGCGCCGCCACGTCGGAGGAGATAACGTCACAGGCAAATACGTTGGAAGAACTCATCATGCGGTTTCATAAGGAACAGGGAGACGGCGACGACGGGGTTTCGTGACGTAACGCGGAATGCGCCGCATAAGGCGTTGGTTGTATAAGACGACTTGACGTAAACGGCTTGGTATTATATAATAATACCAAGCCGTTTGTATATCGAAAGGCTAAATCTTACAAGGAACGATGGAGGGATCTCATCATGAAAATCAGTACGAAGATTTTTTTGGGGTTTGCCTTGATAGGGGCAATCGGGTTGGCGCTTGGAGTAACGGGGTTGGTCTCTATTCGAACGATGACGGGTATGAATCGCGAACTTAAGGACCTGCAGTTCACGAGCGGGAACGTCGTTGACGTGTTAAACGCACATTACATTTGGCGCGGTGGGTTGACGGTAGCGGTTTTGGAGGGGGATCCAGAGAAATTTACGGGTTCCCTTGACCCGGATGGTTGTGCCTTTGGCACGTGGCTTGCAACGGAAGACGCACAAGCGATTAACGATGCCGAGGTCCTATCGCTTTTGGATGAGGTGAAGGAACCCCATCAATTCATACATACCGAAGCGGCGAAGGTCATTGCGTCCATGAAGTCGGGGGAGACGGACGAGGCGCGGCAGATGTTGTTGGAGAGCGTCCTCCCCAGGCTGGAGGAAGTCACCACGCTGTTGAGCGAGGTGGAAGAACGGTATTCCGTCATGTCGGATGACTTGATGGGGGAGATGGGCAGCTTGGAGGATCGCCTCAACGGCGTCCTGATAGTCTTGATTATAGTCGCCCTAGTGGTGTGCGCCGTGGTTGCGGTTATTCTTACGCAATGGATAACCAACAAGATTTACTGGTATGAAAACGTTCTCGACAATATACCGCTCCCACTGTCGGTCACGGATGCAAACCGCAACTGGACCTTCATCAACAAACCGGTAGAGGACATGTTGGGGTTGAAACGCAAGCAGATGTTGGGCAAACCGTGTAGCAATTGGGGCGCCGGCATATGCAACACGGACAATTGTGGCATCAACTGTTTGGAGCGGGGGAAGAATACGACCACCTTTAAGCAATTGGGTCTGGACTTTAAGGTTGACGTAAGTCATCTGGTCAACTCGAAAGGAAAGAAGGTGGGGCATATCGAGGTCGTCCAAGACATAACGGACATGGTTAACGCACAAAAAGCCCAATCTGCCATTGTGAAGGACATCAGCAAGATAAGCCAATCCTTCGTCTCGGGTTCCCATCAGATTGCGGAGGGCGCGCAGGCGCTTGCACAGGGTTCGACCGAACAGGCCGCGTCGATTCAAGAGTTGTCCGCTTCCATAGCCGAAATCTCGGGGAGAACGAGGGAGAATGCGACGAAGGCGGAGCAGGCCGCCCACCTTGCCAACGCAATCAAGGGCAATGCGGAAAAGGGCAGTCGACAGATGGAGGAAATGATTGCGGCCGTCAAGGACATCAACGAGGCCAGCAACTCCATTAGCAAAGTGTTGAAAACGATTGACGACATTGCATTCCAAACCAACATCCTTGCGCTAAACGCCGCCGTGGAAGCGGCGCGGGCGGGGGAACACGGCAAGGGGTTTGCGGTAGTGGCCGAGGAAGTGCGAAGCCTTGCCTCCAAGAGTGCGGAAGCGGCGAAGGACACGGGGAACCTTATCACGAATTCCATAGACAAGGCAAAGTTGGGAGTACAGATAGCGGATGAAACCTTCGCAGGTTTTTCTGAAATTGTGAACGGCATCAACGAGTCGGGCCAATTGGTGGGGGATATAGCCAGGTTGTCGGAAGAACAGTCTTCGGCCATATCGCAAGTCGATGCGGGAATAGACCAAGTGTCGCAAGTCGTGCAGACGAACAGCGCCACCGCCCAAGAAAGCGCCGCCGCATCGGAGGAAATCAGTTCGCAAGCCAACATGTTGGAAGAGCTTGTCATACAGTTCAATGTGGAAGAAGGGGACGATGACGGACTTTCTAATGACGTGAAAAGGTTGCCTGGCAGGTGAATGACTGGCGGAGGAAAGAGGAAATTCTTGAAAAATTGAAAAGTTTATAGTATAATAGGGGAGTCATATACATCGGCGACAAGATGAAAGGAGAAAGATTCTATGAGGGTGGGAGTGAAGGAGTTAAGGGGAAGGGCGATTGTTTTGCTGACGGCGTGCGGAGTGGCCGTCGGCATATCCGCCATCGGCACATTTGCCACCGGTCAATTTGCCGTCGGCACATTTGCCGTGGTGGCCCAAGCGGCCATGGAGGCGCCGACGGGCCTACAGCAGAAGGGGGCTTCCACGACGAGGGTGGAGCTTGCGTGGAACGCCTTCCCGGGCGTGAATGCGTACTGTATCCAATATTCCAAAAGTGAGACGTTTGAGAATTATATGGAGGGTACGGTGCGCTTGTCGGTTGAAGGTACGGCGGACTCGTTGGTTTCCTCCCATTTACCAGGGCTTGAGAGCGGCACGACCTATTACGTCCGCATTGCCTTGAAGGGTGAGGATGACGCCAAGGGTGAATTTTCGCAAGTGCTGACGGTCAACACCCTTCCGGACGCGGGTCTGATGGGCGAGGTCATGCAGGAAAGCGCTACGGAGGATTCCATCAGCCTTATGTGGCAGAACGTTCCGGGCGTTACGAGTTACCACGTATACGATGTTACGGGAGGGGAAGTCCTGTTCGTGGGAACGACGAAGGAGAACCGCATTACCATTGGTGACCAGGCGTCGGCAACGAGGCGTTCGTTTCAAGTGCATCCGGCAAGGGACAACCTTATGGGGAGTGACAATTACAGGAGCATTGAAGGGGCGAGCACGTTGCCCCAAGCGCCAAAAGGAAGGGTGGCGGTTTCAGGCAACATAGCGGGGAAGAGGAGCAGTCTACAGTTTGGCTGTGCCTATTTGAATGAAGAGGACGGTTACGAGGTAGAGGTTTATAAAGGCAAGAAGCTCGTGGATACGGTCAGTGACCCCGTCTCCAAAGTAAACGCCAAAAGGGACGCCGTGTACCGCTATCGCGCCAGAACCTGCGTTACCGTGAATGGCGTGAAGGTGTATGGGCAATGGACGCCTTACCAGAAATTTGTGGTTCAGAAGCTCAATATGGAGCGGGTGGGGCGCAACCTAAAAGTGAAGTGGAAGAAGGTAAAGGGCGTTACCGGTTACGACGTGTCGGTATCAAAGTATTCCGAGAAGCAATGGAAATTGTTTAAGAGGGTGGGTAAGAAGGCGACAAGCGTGTTGGTGAAGAAATATGGGAAGAGGCCGTTGAAGCAAAGCGACGATTACTATGTTCTTGTAACGGCGTATTTTGGCAAGAAGAAGAATCCTACCGACGTATACGTATCATTCGTCAATGAGAGAGATAATTAGGAAGAATCATTTGCAACATTCCGGAGAAGGGATGAGGAACGGGCCACCGACTTGATTTGGGTCGGCGGCCCGTTTTTCACCTTATAGGAAAGTTCGCTGGTGCGGAGCCAGTTTGGCGAAGCCAAACGTAGAGCGTTGCGCTTTTCAGTCAACGCTTTTTCACCTTATAGGAAAGTTCTCAATTGCGGAGCAAGTTTGGCGAAGCCAAACGTAGAGCGTTGCGTTTCTCAGTCAACGCTTAGGTGGTAACTACCCAGCCTATAACGACAAGGCTTGGATCATTGTTGTTATAGCTGAAGTAATCCAAATTAACCAATCCCGTTACATCCAAACTCGTCAAACGGTTGCTCCAACAAGACAAGTCCTCCAACTTGACGCATCCCGATACATTTAACGACGTCAGTAAATTTTGAGAGCAATATAAAGACTCCAACATGGGTGAGGAATGGACGTCCAGGCTCGTTATCTGGTTCTCTGAACAAGTAACGTATTTTAATGCGGAATAACCGGCAAGGTCGAGGGACGTCAGATGGTTGTCTCCGACGTCTAGAGTGGACAGGGTTCCTTTTGCGTCGAATATCAGAGAGGTTAGCAGGTTCTCTGAACACTCTAAATTGGATAGGCGTTTGGAAGCGTTCAAATCAAGGGTGGTCAGTTGGTTTTTAGTACAGTTTAACGAGGTCAAGGACGTCAGTGCGGATACTTCCAGATTCGCCAGTGCGTTGTCATAGCAATTGAGAACGTCCAATTGGGTGCAGGAAGCCACGTTAAGGCTTGTCAATGCATTGCCATAACAGAACAAGGTGGTTAGTGCTCTGGAATTTGCACTCAGTGAGGCCAATTGGTTTTCGGAACAAAAAAGCGTCTCTAGATTGGTCAATGCACTCGCATCCAACGTCGTCAACCTGTTGTCGTCACAGGACAGCGTCTTCAGGTTGGCCAATGGGGCCGCGTTCAACGCCGTCAGTTGGTTGGAATCACAAGACAACGACGTCAGGCTTGTCAGCGGAGCCACGTTCAACGCCGTCAATTGGTTGGAATCACAAGACAACGTTGTCAAACTGGTCGCCGAAGTCACGTTCAACGTCGTCAATTGATTCAAGTTACAATTTAAATCTTGCAGGTTGGGAAGCGCGCCAAGTTCCAGACTGGTCAGCTGGTTGCTGGACAGGCTTAAAGTTTCCAATCCCGTTAGCGCGCTCACGTCCAAGCTGCCCTTTAGGTTCTTACTGTACCAATTGATGTATTTCAGCCGTCCCGTAGTCCTGTCCCACAGATATTGGGTGTCGTCCACATTGCTGCTTATGGTTGCGCCAAGGCCCCTTTGTGTCGTAATGATGTTCGTCAACGCCTGCACGTCGCCCGCATTCTTCCCAATGGGTTGGGGGGGCGCGTAAGTGGGAAGGGGTCCGTTGGACGGGCTGGGCGTCTGGTTTTGATTTGGGTCGTTGATGGGGTTGCCCGATACCCGAATGGTCTTACTGAACGCCTTGACCTTCTTGTTCTTCTTGGTTTTGACGGTGGCCGTAATTTTGGCCGAGCCAACTTTGCCCAACGATACCGTTAAGGTGGCTTTGCCCTTTTTCTTTGCCTTGACCGTCGCCACCTTCTTGTTGCTTGATTTCCATGCGACCTTGTTCTTGGCCTTCACGTTCTTGACCTGGATGGATTGTGACTTCTTCCCCGTGCCGACCGCGTATTTGGTCGTTTTGATGGCAAGGCTCATTTTCTTGGCCGCATCCGCAGGTACTGCGTTCGTCAGGAACAGACCCAAGGTTATTGCGACAATTGTCAGTAAACTGATACTCTTTTTTTTGCCGTTTGACAGGATAGACATACTCATGTTGAATCAACCTCCTTATTTTCTTGTGTCGCCTTGTACAATGGTTCATGGTTAGCTACTATGATACCATATCTAGGGGGAAGGGTCAATAAGTAGGTTGAAACAAGTCTTAATTAGGGAAATATAGAAAATTTTTGTTGTGAAATTGTGATTGACATCCCTATTGCGCCATGGTATACTGTAGCCGTATATCCAACTAAAATAATCGGGATTAAATTAATCGGAATTGAATGGGAAAGTCGAGGGACCTTATGAAACTCTCAACAAAGGGGCGATATGGGCTTCGAGCCATGGTGGACATAGCGTTGTACGCCGACCAGGAAGCGGTTTCCATTACCCAAATTGCGGAGCGGCAATCGATTTCCGTGAATTATTTGGAGCAGCTCATCGCCAAATTAAAAAAGGCGGGATTGGTCAACGGCATTCGCGGGGCACAAGGGGGGTACGTGTTGGCCAAAGGGCCGACGAGCATTTCCGTGGGGGACGTCCTCAGGGCGTTGGAGGGCAGCCTGAATCCCGTTGATTGTGCCGAGATGTCGGATTCGGGGGATACGTGCAGCGAAGCCGACCAATGCGTCACAAAATACGTCTGGAAGCGAATTGGCGATGCGATTAACGAGACGGTGGATGGCATTTCATTGTCAGAACTAATTGCCAACCATCCCGATTTTCGCGAAGGGAAAGAGGGGAAGGTCAAGCTCTCGTGACTGTGGGCTTGCTTGCGAAATAATGAAGCTTGACATCCGAGCGCGCCTGCGAAGCGTGTCGCGCAAGGTTATAGTAACGACGAGACTAGGATGAAAGATTAGGAGATGGAAAGATGGACAAGATGATTTATCTGGACAACGCGGCGACTACGGCGACGAGGCCGGAGGTAGTGGAGGCGATGACGCCTTATTTCACGGAGAATTATGGGAACCCGTCCAGCGTATACGACTTTGCCGCCAAGAACAAGAAGGCGGTGGACGATGCGAGGGGCGCCATAGCGCAGGTCGTGAATGCGGATATGCGGGACGTGTATTTCACGGGAAGTGGCACGGAGTCGGACAATTGGGCGATTAAGGCGACGGTCGAGGCTTACGCCGACAGGGGGAAGCATGTGATTACGACCAAGATAGAGCACCATGCGGTGCTTCATACGTGCGCCTATCTGGAGAAGCGGGGGTTCGAGGTCACTTACCTTGACGTGGACGAGGGGGGAATCGTCAAGCTGGAGGAGTTGAAGAGGGCCATCCGACCGGATACCGTCTTAATCTCCGTCATGTTCGCCAACAACGAAATCGGCACGATTCAGCCGATAGAGACGATTGGTGGGTTGGCGAGGGAGAGGGGGATTTTGTTCCATACCGACGCGGTGCAGGCGTTTGGGCAGGTTCCGATTGACGTGGAGCGGATGAATATAGACTTGTTGAGCGCCAGTGCGCACAAGCTGAACGGGCCCAAGGGGATTGGCTTCCTCTATATACGCAAGGGACTCAAATTGGGTTCGTTCATTCACGGTGGCGCACAGGAGAGGAAACGCAGGGCCGGTACGGAGAACGTGCCGTACATCGTGGGGTTTGGCAAGGCGGCGGAGATGGCCGCCCAGACGATGGCGGAAAGGGCGGAGCGGGAAATCAGTAATAGGGATTATTTGATAAAAAGGATGTTGGCGGAAGTCCCCTATACAAGGTTGAACGGGGACAGGGTCAATAGGCTGCCGGGCAACGCAAACTTTAGCTTCCAGTTCATTGAGGGGGAGTCACTGCTCATCATGCTGGACATGAAGAAGATTTGTGCGTCCAGTGGTTCGGCTTGTACCTCCGGTTCCTTGGATCCATCGCACGTTTTGTTGGCGATTGGTTTGCCCCACGACGTCGCACACGGTTCGTTGCGGCTGACGCTGGGCGAGGACGTGACGAAGGAGGAGTTGGATTACGTCATTGACTCCGTCAAGGAGATTGTGGAGAAGCTGAGGGACATGTCGCCCTTGTATGAGGATTTCTTACGAAAACACCCCGTTATAGATGAATGAGTATGCGTAGCCGTTTGGGCGTTTGCCTGGATGGTGGCGTTGGAAACCACGAGGAGGGATGGAGTATGTATAGCGAAAAGGTGATGGATCATTTCAGCAACCCGAGAAACGTAGGAGAGATAGAAGATGCGAGCGGGGTCGGCACGGTTGGCAACGCCAAATGTGGCGACATCATGAGGATGTACTTGGACATTGATGACGACGGGGTGATTCAGGACGTCAAGTTCAAGACCTTTGGGTGTGGCGCGGCCGTGGCCACGAGCAGCATGGCCACCGAGCTGGTCAAGGGCAAGACGATTGAGGAAGCCTTGCTGGTGACCAACAAGGCGGTGATGGAGGCGCTTGACGGGTTGCCCCCCGTCAAGGTGCATTGCTCGTTGTTGGCGGAGGAGGCAATCCATTCCGCCCTTTGGGATTATGCGGAGAAGAACGGCGTCACCATTCAGGGACTCGAGAAGCCGAAGAGCGACGTCCATGAAGACGAGGTGGAAGAGGATTATTAGGGTGTACATGGGGGTTGGAATGTCGGATAAGGTTGAGAAGTCGAATAAAGGTACGGTAGTGGTGGGGATGTCGGGGGGCGTGGACTCCTCGGTGGTCGCCTGTCTCTTGCAGGAACGCGGATATAACGTGGTAGGCGCGACGATGCGGACTTGGAGTGGCGGTTCGGATGCGATAGGCGACGCGGGGCGGGTGGCCGAACATCTGGGAGTACCCCACCGCGTTGTAGACGTATGTGAAGCGTTTGAGAAGGAAGTCATGGAATATTTTGTGGGGGAATACCGGAATGGCAGGACGCCGAATCCCTGCGTCGTCTGCAACCGACGCGTGAAATGGGCGTCTTTGCTGCATCTCGCTTCGGAAGTCGGGGCGGATTACGTGGCTACGGGGCATTACGCCAAGGTGGTGCGCATGGCGAATGGGCGGTACTCGTTGGGACAAGCGGTTACGGCGGGGAAGGACCAGACCTACGCCCTCTACAACCTGCAACAATCCCAGTTGGAACGCGCCATGACGCCGCTTGGCGAGTTCACCAAGGACGAGGTGAGGAGGTTGGCGAGGGAAAGGGGTCTCCCCGTTGCGGATAAAAAGGACAGCCAAGAGATTTGTTTCATCCCGGACAATGATTATGTGGGGTTCATAGAGCGAAGGGCGGGGACGCTCCCACCCCCTGGGTATTTCGTCAACGGCAAGGGGGAGCGCTTGGGTAGACACGAGGGCGTCGTTCGTTACACGGTGGGCCAACGAAAGGGTTTGGGCTTGTCGTTGGGACGTCCGGGGTTCGTCACCGCCATAAGGCCCGAGACGAACGAGGTGGTGGTTGGCGACGATGCGGACGTGTATGGCGACTATTTGCAGGCGGACAAGCTTAACTTCATGTCGGTGGCGGACGTCGAAGGGACGATGGAGGTGTGGGCCAAGATTCGTTACGGCCATAGGGGCGCCAAGGCGCGCGTCAGGAAGGTGGCGGACGATTTGTTGGAATGTAGGTTCTACGAGCCGCAACGCGCCATTACGCCGGGACAGGCGCTGGTAATGTATAAGGACGGCGTCGTGGTCGGAGGAGGGTGTATCACAGGGGCAAGAACTCCGCCTTCCGCCCCTGATAGACCGTATAATAACGAAATCCAACCGATTTGAGCCATTCGGCCGTTTCCTCGAAACGATACCCCAGATGCTCCACGTAATGGGCGTCGGAGCCGACCGTCAATATCTCGCCGCCCAGCTCGCGGTAGCGCCGAATGACGTCGGGGTGTGGGTGGGGTACTCCGAGGTCGGAGCGAAGGCCGGAGGTGTTGATTTCGATACCCTTACCCCGCTGAATGAGCGACCGCATGACCTCGTCCAGCACGTCCCCCCATTTCGCATACGTAAACAGACGGTTCTTAGACGGGGCGTAGCGAAACACATAGTCCATATGTCCCAACACGTCAAAATCCATGCCCATCCCGACGCATGCAAGCGTGGCCTCGAAGAAACGCAACACGCCCTTTTCCTCCTCGACCCCGTCCCAATATTCGGAATTGTAAGGATCCGTCCCGTCCACAATGTGTACGGAGCCGATGGCGAAATCCCATGGATGGGCTTCCAGTAAAACTTGGTTCTTGTCTGCCGCGTCTGGGCGCAGTCCCAGCTCCACCCCGCAGCGAACGGGGAAGCCGCCCTTAAGCCGCGTGAAGACCTCCCAGTATAATGCGGGGTCAAATTGAAAACCCGGAGGTTGCCGTTCGTCCAAGGGTGGGTCGATGACGACATAGTCCGAGGGTGAGAAGTAATAATCCATATGGTCGGTAAAGCATAGCGAGGAAAAGCCCAATTGTTCGGCCCGTTCGGCCATGGCCTCCATCGTCGCCCTGCCGTCCGTCGAGAACGTCGTGTGTACGTGGGAATCCGTAAGAATCATCTTATGTCCTCCAATCATAATGCGGTTCGAGTATTGCGGGCAATGTCTGGACGGCAACTAATCCGCCACCTCCCGAATCCCCTCTATGGTCGCCGGCATGACCAGTGAATAATTCGTGTAATAAACGACGAATCCAGGCTTGCCGCCTTTTGGCTTCTTGACGTTCTTC
>QMCE01001436.1_pt1 | contig 13652 bp, 12 predicted proteins | sample 1821851 | NCBI WGS metagenome assembly QMCE01 (sample SAMN09453174, study PRJNA476694) | Termite gut metagenome, whole genome shotgun sequencing project. | isolation source: worker | host: Odontotermes sp. | place: South Africa:Pretoria | collected 2016-01-28 | reverse complement strand
TGGCCCTGGCCCGTTTGCGCGAGCGGGCCAGGGAAGACCCGGCCTTCGAGAGGCCGGAATATCTGGCCGTGGTCCAAAGGATTTTCGCGGATATGGAAATCCCCAACCTCATCCGCCTGGACGGTCGCGAAGCGCCGGAAGCCATTACGGAGCGCATCGTCGGGGAACTGGAAAGCCGGGGCCTTTTGCGGCGAGAAAAGCCGCCCATCGTGGACGCCCACGCCCACCTCCGTCTCGCTGAATCCGAAGATATCGAAGGGACCCTGGCCAGGGCGAGACAAGTGGGAGTCGTGGCCGTCATGGACGTGGCCCTGAACGCGGAGCACGCGAAGACGGTGATCGAGCGGGCCTCGGAGCATCGGGATATCCATCCGGTGGTGGGCTGGCACCCCCACGACGTGAAGGACATGGACGAGGGCGCTTTTCGCGATTTGATGGAGCTGGCCTCCCGCCCGGATGTTGTGGGCTTTGGCGAAATAGGCCTGGATTTCTGCCTCATGCGCTCGCCGCGAGAAGTCCAACTGGCCGTCTTTGAAAAATTTCTGGAAGCGGCCTCGGACCTGGACAAACCCGTGGTCATACACAGCCGCGAAGCCTTTCGCGACACCTTGCGCCTCCTGGAAAAATACGCGCCCCGCTTAAAGCGCCCCGGCATCATCCACTGCTTCACGCGCGGCTGGGAAGAGGCCGCCGCCTATCTCGACCTGGGCTTTTACCTCTCTCTGCCGGGGGTGGTGACCTTTCCCAATTCCCATGAACTGCGCGATGCGGCGGCCAAAATGCCGGAGGACAAAATTCTGGTGGAAACCGACGCGCCCTTCATGGCGCCCGCGCCTTTCCGGGGCCGGAAAAACGAGCCTTCGTTTTTAATTTACCATTTGGAAGCCATAGCCGCCGCGCGCGGCGCGACTTTCGACGAAGCCGCCCGGCTTACAACGGCCAACGCCCGCCGGGCCTATAAACTTTTGTAATGCGATAATATGCAAGGCCCGCCTGGCCAACCCACTTTAGGATCGTATAAAATGATCAAACAATCCCTGCTTCTGGCTTCAGCCTCGCCCCGCCGGGCGGGCCTTTTGAAAATGGCCGGGCTCGCCTTCGAGGTCGGGCCGCCCGATATCGACGAAACGCGCCTCCCCGGTGAACGGCCTCTGGAATACGTCCACCGCCTGGCCCGCGAAAAGGCCCTGTCCAAAAAAGTTCAGGACCGCCCGGTGCTGGCGGCGGACACCATCGTCTTCATCGGCGACAGGATTTTCGACAAGCCGGAAAATTCCACGGCCGCCTTCGAAATCTTGAAAGAACTGGCCGGACAGACCCACAGCGTGGTGACCGCCTTCTGCCTGGCGGAAAACGGCTCTGTCCTCTACCTCAGCTCCGTTTTGAGCCGGGTGACCTTCCGCGGCCTCACTTCGCGGGAAATCAGAAATTACGTGGCCACGGAAGAGAGCCTGGACAAGGCCGGGGCCTACGGCCTCCAGGGCGACGGCGGCTTTCTGGTCGAAGCCATTGAGGGCTCCCTCACCAACGTCATAGGCCTTCCCCTGACCGAGGTTCTGGGCCTTCTGAACAATTTCGGCCGGGCCTCCTTCGCGGACGGCAAGGCCGTCCTCTAACAGCCTTATGCGTTCTCTTCTGGTTTCAATGCTGGTCAACGTGGGCGACGTCGTCATGATGACCTCGGCCCTGGACCTTATCGCGCAAAATTTTCCCGGGCTGCGCCTGGGGGTCATGGCGCGTCCGGAGGCGGCCGAACTTTTGCGCGGCAATCCTGTGGTGGACGATCTGATCGTCTATCCCTACAAAAGCGGCTCGCCCTTTTACGGCCTGGGCGAGCTTTTAACGAAAATCCGCGCCGGAAAATACGAGGCCTTCCTCTCCCTGGACCGCCGCCCGCGCGGCGCCCTGGCCGCCCTGCTCTCCGGCATCGGCGAACGCGTGGGGCCGGACATTTTATTTGCCGGGGCCAGGCCAAAATGGTGGACGCGCCTTCTCTTCACCCGCAAGGTCGGCATGAGCGCGGAAGAGTGCCGGGGCAGCCTGGCGGAAATGTTTCAGCTCGCGGCGCGGCGGGCCTTCAATATTTCCGGCAAAGGCCGCGTCACCCTGCCGCCCGTCACGGCGGAACAAAAACAATGGGTGGAGCAAATTCTGGGCGGCGCCCCCAAAAAACCCATAGTCGGCCTGTGCGTGCGCACCAACGACCCCGGCAAAACCTGGCCCAAAAACCGCTTCGCGCGTCTCATGACCCGCCTCCAGCGGGAGCTGGGGGCCTTCATGTACGTCACCGGCGGGCCGGGGGACGTCCAGTATGTGGATGAACTTCTGGCGGATTTGGCGCCCGTCCCGGCCATATCCCTGGCCGGCCGGACCAGCCTCATGGACATTTTGGCCCTGGCCGCCGCCTCAGACCTCTGCATAACCCTGGACAACGGCGCGGCCCACCTCATGGCCGCCGGCGGCCAGAAAAACATCATCTGCATCCTCATCGCCACCAAACCCAAAATACTCGTCGATTCCATGCCGGAGGCGACCTTTATGGAATTTTCAAGCAAGGGCGGCTGGCCGGAGGAGGGCGCGGAAGACGATGCGGCGCGGGTCTTCGAGGCGGCCCGAAAGCTGATTGGAAACCCATGAAAGACTATTTGAAACTCGTAAAATATGTCCGCCCCTATCTTAGGCATCTCTTTCTGGGCCTTGTGTGCGTCGTCCTGGCCAGCGCCTCGCAACTGGTCCTGCCCTGGATAGTCAAAGACGTGATCGACGACGTTCTGGTCAATAAAGACATGCGGATGCTGAACCTCATCTCCATCGGCGTCTTCGTCATCTTCGTCGTGCGCGGGATCATGGTCTACGGCCAGACCTATCTGCTGGAATACGTGGCCCAGCGGGTGGTGTGCGATCTGCGGGTGAAAATGTTCGATCGCATACTGCGCCTGCGCGGCCTGGCCTATTTCGAAAAAAACCGCGTGGGCAGCGTCATGAGCCACTTCACCAACGACATAGGCGCGCTCCAGAACGCCATCGTCAACCAGGGCATGGAGTTCGTGCGGGAATCTTTCGTGCTCGTCGCCTCCGTGGTTCTAATGTTCAGCCTCAACTGGCGGCTCACCCTGCTCCTCTTCGTCACTGTCCCCGTCATCGGCGTGGCCGTGCAAAAAATCGGCGCGAAAATCAAAAACGCCGGCCGCCAGGTCCTGAACCAATTGGCCCTCTTCACCGGCATTCTGCAGGAAACCCTGGCCGGCATCCGGGTGGTGAAATCATTCGCCCGCGAAGACCATGAGGCGGACCGCTTCAAAAAACTCAACAACGACAACCTCAAGGCCCTCATGCGGGCCACCCGCGCCCAGGCCTTGCTCACCCCCATCGTGGAGCTTTTCGCCACCGTGGGGGTCATCATCCTCATCTGGGCCGGGGGCCGCGAGGTCATTTCAGGCCAGATGAGTTCCGGCGAGCTGGTGGCCTTCCTCATCTACGCCATCAACCTGAGCAACCCCATCAAGCGCGTCTCCAAAACCTATTCCAAAATGCAGCAGTCCCTGGCCGCCTGCGAGCGCGTTTTCGGGGCTATGGAATTTGAGCCGGAAATTTCCGACGCGCCGGAAGCCCGCGCAATGCCCCCCATCAAGGGCGAAGTGCGCTTCGACGACATAAGTTTCGCCTACGAGGAGACGGACGTGATCTCCCATTTCAGCTTCACCGTGCCCCCCGGCCGGATGGCGGCCCTGGTGGGGCACAGCGGCGCGGGCAAAAGCACCCTCATCAACCTGGTCATGCGCTTCTACGACGTGTCGGAAGGCGCCATACTCATAGACGGCACGGACATCCGGGAGGTGACCCAGGCCAGCCTGCGCGAACAGATAGGCATAGTGCCGCAGGAATCCCTGCTCTTTTCCGGAACCATCATGGAAAACATCCGCTACGGGCGGCTTTCGGCCACGGACGAAGAGGTCACGGCGGCGGCGCGGGCGGCTTATGTTATGGAATTCGCGGAAAAAATGCCCGATGGCTGCCATACGGTGGTAGGGGAGCGGGGGGCTTCGCTCTCCGGCGGCCAGCGTCAGCGCATCGCCATCGCCAGGGCCATTTTGAAAGACCCCCGCATCCTGATTCTGGACGAGGCCACCAGCGCCTTGGATACGGAAAGCGAGCAACTGGTGCGGGAGGCCCTGGAAGTTCTCTTGAAAAACCGCACCTCCTTCGTCATCGCCCACCGCCTCTCCACCATTTTCAAGGCCGACGTCATCTTGGTCATGGACCACGGCCGCCTGGCCGAATGGGGCCGGCACGAGGAGCTTTTAGCCAGGGGCGGCATATACGCCGGCCTTTACCATACTCAATTCAATAAGATTGCGAAATAAGATGTTCTATAGTAAAATATTAGAATTAGCCTATTAGTTGCCATAAGCTGTAATTAAGATGCCATGAGGTGATTTATATGGATTTGTCCAAATTTGAGACCCTGGAAAGCCGCGTTACGGCCATGCTGAACAAGATGTCGGCCCTGCGCGTGAAAAATGAGGAACTGGAGCAGGGCCTTTTCGCGGCCAAACGGGAACTTGAAGCCGCCGAAAGCCTGATAAGCGAAATGCAGGCGGAACGCGAAGCCATACTGGGCAAGGTTGACGCCATTTTGGGTCAACTGGAATAATGGCCGCCGGACGGGCATGACGGAAGATTTGCGGACGCCCGGAACGGGCGAAGCTCCAGACCCGGCCGAATCGGTCGGCGCGGCCAGGGCCGTGCCCGTTCAGATGTTCGACTCCGAATATACGATAATGAGCGACAAGCCGCGCCTGGTGCGGCTCCTGGCCGAAGCCGTCAACGAGGAGGCCAGGCGCATACGGGAAATGAATCCGGCCTTTAATCGCGGCATATTCAACTGGCCGGTGGAAGCGGCCTTCAAAATGGCCCTGGACCGCTACAACGCCCAAAAGGAATTGGCCGCCTGCCGCCGGGAACTGGAAAAATGCCGCCGGGAGCTGGAAATACTGGCTTCAAAAGTTGAAAGCGACGCCGAAAAGCTGGCCCGTCTCATTGACGCGGGCCTCGGCGCGTCTTAATTCCGGGGAAGGCCGCAAAGCCGGCCTCCGGGCGTTTTACGCCGTCCCGCGACCTTGAACGCGTAAAACGCTTTAGCTGCGGCCTCTTGCCGGGCCGCCAGACATATTTGACCTGCTTATGGCGGGCCGCTCCCAAGGTGGCGGTCTCGCGGAGAACCAATGATGACCGCTTATGTAATAATGGCCTTGTCCGGCCTGGGCATACTGACCCTGGGCGTTTTCGCGGGTTTTTTATGGCGCAAGCATATATTTGAAAGCCGTATTGAAGACATAGAACGCCTTTCCCAAAAAATGATCGAAGAAGCCCAGCGCGATGTGGTGAACATCAAAAAAGAGGCCGCGCTCCAGGGGCAGGATGTGATCTTCCAGATGAAAGCCGCCTGCGACAAAGAGCTTCTGGAAAAGAAACGGGAACAGAAACGCCAGGAAGAACGCCTCTCCCAAAAAGAGGAACACTACGAACGACGGGCCGAACAATTGGCCCAGCGCGAAGCCGCCGTGGCCCGCCAGGAGGCCGAAGAGGTGCGCGCCGAAAAGAAAAATCAGGCCAGGGCCGCGGAGCTGGAGGAGCTTATAGGCGCCCACAAAGCCGCACTGGAACGGGCCGCCTCCATGAGCGCGGCCGAGGCCAAGGCCGAACTTCTTAAAAACATGGAAGAGGAGGCCCGCCACGAAGGCGGCAAAATCATCCGCCAGGTGGAAACGGAAACCCGGGAAACGGCGGACAAAAAAGCCAAGGAAATCCTGGCCCTGGCCGTCAAACGCTACGCCGGGGATTACGTGGCCGAACACACCATTTCCGTGGTGCCCCTCCCCAACGATGAAATGAAGGGCCGCATCATAGGCCGCGAGGGCCGGAACATCCGGGCCATAGAGGCCGCGACCGGGGTGGACCTCATCATCGACGACACCCCGGAAGCCGTCATCCTCTCCGGCTTTTCGCCCCTGCGCCGCGAAATCGCCCGCCTGGCCCTGGAACGCCTCATCGCCGACGGACGCATTCACCCGGCCCGCATCGAGGAAGTCGTGGCCAAGGTCGCGGAGGAAATGGAGCAGTCCCTCAAGGAGGCCGGGGAGCAGGCCACCTTCGACGTGGGCGTCCACGGCATCCACCCCGAACTCGTCAAAACCCTGGGCAAACTTAAATACCGCACCAGCTACGCCCAGAACGTCCTCCAGCACTCCCTGGAAGTGGCCTTCCTCTGCGGGGTCATGGCTTCGGAACTGGGCCAGAACGTCAAGCAGGCCAAGCGGGCGGGCCTCCTCCACGACCTCGGCAAGGCCGTCGATCACGAGGTGGAAGGCCCCCACGGCATAATCGGCGCGGAACTGGCCAAACGCTACGGCGAATCCCCGGCCGTCGTCCATTCCATCCTGGCCCACCATGAAGACGCCGCCCCGGAAACCGTCCTGGACGTCCTGGTGCAGGCCGCCGACACCCTCTCCGGCGCCCGCCCCGGCGCCCGCCGGGAAATGCTGGAAACCTACGTGAAACGCCTGGGCGACCTGGAGCGCATCGCCAACTCCTTCGGCGGCATTTCCAAAACCTACGCCATCCAGGCGGGCCGCGAGGTCCGCATCATGGTTCACAGCGATCAGGTTTCCGATGATTCCACGCCCATGCTGGTGAACGACATCTGCCGCAAGGTGGAAAAGGAAATGACCTATCCGGGGCAGATAAAGGTCACCGTCATACGCGAAACGCGGGCCGTCGGCTTTGCCAAATAAATTGCGGGCGTGATTTTTACTTCGTCTTGGGGCTCGTAATCGGGCAAAAAATGTCATTTTTGCCCGATGGAGAATTTACTTGGCGGCATTGAAAGTCGCTGCGCTCCGTCTCGCTGCGCTCGACCTTTTACTTTAAAAATTACTGGTGAAAATATGCAAAGCTATCAAAAAGAACTGGCCATACTCCTGGCCAAAAGCCAGGCCCTCTTCTTCAAGGACGGACTTCACCTGAAAGACGGCCGTCCCACCCCCTATTTCGTCAATTTCGGCCTCTTCCGCAGCGGCCGGCTTATTTCCGAACTGGGGCGGATCATGGCCGAATACCTCATCGACCGCAATATGGCCGAAAACTTCGACGTTCTCGTGGGTCCGTCATACAAGGGCAGCGCCCTGGCCGTAACCACGGTGGACGCCCTCTGGCGCAATCACAGCATAGACAAAGCCTTCGACTACGACCGCAAAGAGGCCAAAAGCCACGGCGAGGCCAGCCTCAAGGCGGCCAAATTCGTCACCGGCGCCCTCTGCGACAACTGCCGCGTCCTCATCATCGACGACGTGGTGACCACTATGGCCACCAAATTCGAACTCTTAAGCAGCCTCACCGACGAAGCCACGGCGCGCGGCCACAGCTATCTCCCTATGGGCGTGGTTCTTTTCATGGACCGCCAGCAAACCACCGCGCTCTACGACCACAAAGGCCAGCCTGTCCTGAACGAAAAAGGCCAGGACGCGGTGGCCAACTTCAAAGCCGCCACCGCCCTGGACGTCCACACCATCTTGGGCATAAAAGACACCATAAAATTCCTCTTCGACGCCAAAGAACCCGTCAGCCAAAACGGCAAACTGGAACCCCTGACCACGGCCACCTGCGACAGGTTTCATAAATATATCGAGCTTTACGGAGTTTAGAGCGTTTTGCGTTTAATGCCATTTATCCATCAAGTTTGCTGAAACTTGATGGATAATTCGTATTGCAATCGCCTCAAATCTCAATGGGAACATAATCGGCGGCCTGTATCGCGTGTTTTTTTATTTTGTAGTGAAGGTTCTGGGGCGAAAGGCCCAATAGGCGCGCGGCCAGGGAGCGGTTCCCGGATGATTTTTCCAAGGCCTGGCGTATGGCGGAAATTTCGTTCTCCTGTTGGGAGCGCGGGAGGTTTTTGGGCGCGCCTTCCTGGGGCGCGGCCTTATTTACATGATTGCGAGGAGGCTCCGGCCCCGCCAGTTCCGGGCAGGCCCGCGCCAGATGCGCTAGGTTCAGGATTCGGGCCTCCGGGGCGATATTGAGCATGGCCTCAATGGCGTGCGCCAGTTCCCGCACGTTGCCCGGCCAGTTGTGGGCGCACAGTTTGGACGCGAGTTCCCCGGAGACGCGCGGCCTCTTCATGCCCAGCGTGGCGGAATGCTTTTCCAGAAAATGATCAATCAGAAGACTGATATCGCCTTCGCGTTCCCTCAGAGGCGGTATCTGGATGCGCACCACACCCAGACGGTAATAAAAATCGGCCCGCAGAACCCCGGCCCGGATCAGGTTCAGGGGTTCGGAGCGCACCGAGCTGATTATTTTCAGGTCGATTTCCCTTTCCTTCACATCCCCCACCCGCCGCAGCCGCCTTTCCTGCAAAACCCGAAGGAGCTTGCTCTGAAGGCCGATGGGCATGGAATCCAATTCGTCCAGAAAAAGCGTGCCGCCGCTGCCGACCTCGAACAGACCCGCCTTGTCCTCCGCCCCGGTGAAAGCGCCCCTGGCCGTGCCGAACAGTATGCCTTCCAGGAGGGTTTCGGGCACGGCCGAGCAGTTGACGGCGGTGTAGGGGCCTCGCCGCCGCCCCTCGTAGTGAAGTCCCTGGGCGAAAAGTTCCTTGCCCACCCCGGTTTCGCCGATGAGCATGACCGGCGAAGGGCTTTGGGCGGCCAGCCGGGCCGTCTCCAGGGCCTCTCTGATTTTATCGCTTTGACCTGTCACGGAAGCAAATTTATGCTGGCCGCCGGGGCCGGGCGCTGAGGCGTTTTTTCGGCCGCCGCCGCGCCCGGGCAGGTGCGGGGCGGCCTTATCTATATGGGTGACCAGGCTTGAATAGGCCTGTACATAGCAGATGGCCCCCAAAAGTTTGCCCTCCTCCGAATGCAGGGGATAGATGTCGCAGGAGCCGTTGACCAGCTTGCCGCTCCGCGTGCGGTAATAGTGGCAGCCGTTGATTATGGCCTTTTCCGTCTTAAGGACCTGCATGCCGGGGCTGCTTTCGGGCGTGAAGCAATAAATATCGTACAGCTTCCGGCCCAGGACGGCCTCCCGCTCCAGTTCGTCTATCTTTTCCTGCGTATCGTTGTAATAGACCAGAACGCCTTCGGGGTCGGTGATGATGACGCCTATTGTATTGTGATCGAAAAGCATTTTGAAAAAGGGGAGGCGGTCCCGGATGTCTGAAAAGGGCGGGCGCTGTTTATGGGTCATGCGGGCCTCCTCATAAAAATATTTTTAAGTTTATAAAAAATATTGTAATAATATATCATTTTTTTTAAACAGCCTCAAGGGCCGCTCACGAGCTTTAAAGGCACTTTATGATATAACATGTTGTAATTATTTAAAATAATTATTTATTCCTTTTGGTCGATATTTTGGAACGGAAAATGCTTTTAATCAAGCGCACATACAACACCGGAGCCTGCAATATGAAACGCCGCTGAGTTCAGCCTTATCCGCAGCGTGACTGCACCACAGACGCCCGCTTCCTCCTGAAAAGCCCTGTCCAGGAGCGGTCGCATATTGTAACCCGGTTCACCAGCCGTTCACCCCTGTTTTCATTCAGGGGCGGGCGGCTTTTTTTGTAAAGGAGCAGCTATAATGAAATTGGAAATCGGAAAATTTCCGGTCAGGGAAATCGTCTTCGGCCCCAAAACCCAATATGACCAGGGGGTTCTGAGCATCAACAAGGAAGAGGCCCTGGCCTCTGTCAAAGATGACGAACACATAACGGAAGCCGAGCTTCACATCGTGAATCCCGGCGATATGGTGCGCCTAGTTCCCGTGAAGGACGCCTTTGAAATGCGCTGCCGCGTCGAAGGCGCCAAAGGCGTGTTCCCCGGCGTGACCTCCCCCCTGGAATCGGCGGCTTACGGGCGCATCCACGCTCTCAAAGAGGCCTCCCTTCTGGTGGTGGGCAAACACTGGGGCAGTTTCCAGGACGGCCTTCTGGACATGGGCGGCCCCTTCCAGCGCAACACCATCTACGGTTCGCTCAAAAATCTGGTTCTGGTGGCCGACACGGACGAGGAGTTCGAGCGCCACGAACAGCAGAAGACCAATCACGCCCTGCGCTGGGCCGGCATGCGCCTGTCCGAATACGTCGGCTCCTGCCTGGCCGCCCTCGCCCCGCCGGAAACGGAAAGCTGGGAACTGGGGGCGGTCAACAGCCGTTCCGAGGCGGTCCGCAAACTGCCTTCGGTGGTATACGTGCTCCAGCCCCAGACCCAGATGGAAGCTATGGGCTACAACACCCTCATCTACGGCTGGGACGGCAACCACATGCTCCCCACCTACATGCACCCCAACGAAATCCTGGGCGGCGCGGTGGTCTCCGGCAGCTTCATGCCCTGCTCCTCGAAAATTTCCACCTACGAACACGTGAACAACCTCGCCGTCAAGCGTCTGATGAACGAGCACGGCAAGACCCTGAATTTCCTGGGCGTCATCATGTCCAACCTCAACGTGATCATGGAGCAGAAAGTCCGCTCGGCCGTCATGGTGGCGCAAATCGCCAAAAACCTGGGCGCCGACGGGGCCATAGTGGCCGAAGAGGGCTACGGCAACCCGGACGTGGATTACATCCAGGTTCTGGTGGAACTGGAAAAAGCCGGCGTGAAGACCGTGGGCATTTCCAACGAGTGCACGGGCCGCGACGGCAAATCCCAGCCCCTGGTGGCCCTGAACGCGGCGGCGAACGCCCTGGTCTCCAGCGGCAACGTGTCGGAACTCATCGAGCTTCAGCCCATGCCCAAAGTCCTGGGCGAACTGGCCGCCCTGGGGCGCGACGGCCTCTCCGGCGGCTGGGACGGCAGCGTCCGCCCGGACGGCTCCTGCATCCTGGAAAACAACGCCATGTTCTGTTCCGATCATCCCAGCGGGTATTCGGTCAAGCGTTGTTTCGATTTTTAATTACGGCTGGAATGTATAATGGAAATGCGGATTAATGAGGATTTTTGCTCTCTGGCTAGGCGCGAACATTTTTTAAGCGCAGGAATATATGAAATATTTCGAGCATTAAAAAATGCGAGCAACAACGCCAGAGAGTAAAAAGACCATTAATCAGTCCATACTAAGGAGAAATCATGAAAAAAGCGGTATTATATCTCAATCAGTTCTTCGGCCAGATAGGCGGCGAGGACAAGGCCGACTTCGAGCCCCAGCTCCTGGAAAAAGCCGTCGGCAGCGCGGGAATTTTCAACGCCTCGGCCAAAGGCGTCCAGATAAGCCACACCCTCGTCTGCGGCGACAACTTCATGGCCTCCCACACCGAAGAAGCCCTGAAACGCTGCCTTGAGCTCCTGAAGGGCGTGTCCTTCGACATGCTCATCGCCGGCCCGGCCTTCAACGCGGGCCGCTACGGCAACGCCTGCGGCCTGATCTGCAAGGCCGCGGCCGCCGAATTCAAGGTCCCGGTCATCACCTCCATGAACGTGGAAAATCCGGGCGTGGAAATGTTCAAAACCGACGCCTACATCTTCAAAGGCGGCAACCGGGCCACGGTCATCAAAGACGACATGACGGCCATGGCCAGATTCGCGGATAAAATCGCCCTGGGCGAAAAGCTCCTCCCGGCGGACATGGAAGGCTATTTTCCGCGCAACATCCGCCATGAAGTTTTTCTGGAGGACCTGGGCCTACCCAAAGTCGCGGCCGCCGACAGGGCCGTGGACATGCTCCTGGCCAAGCTGGCGGACCTGGAATACACGACGGAACTGCCCATTCCCGCCCAGGACCTGGTGCCCATAGCTCCGGCGGTGACGGACGTGACCAAAATAAAAATCGCCCTGGTCACCTCCGGCGGCATAGTGCCCTCCGACAACCCGGACCGCATAGAATCCTGCTCGGCCACCCGCTGGGGCAAGTACGACATTTCCAAGCTCGACAGCCTCCCGGCCCCGCAGTTCAAAACCATTCACGCCGGTTACGACCCCGCCGAGGCCGACAAGAATCCCAACGTGGTGGAGCCCCTGGACGCCATCCGGGCTTTGCAGAAGGAAGGCAAACTGGGCGCGGTGGACGAATATTTCTACACCACGGTGGGCACCGGCACCACCCAGGGCGAAGCGGCCCGCATGGGCCGGGAAATCGCGGCGGAGCTTCACAAAAGGGAGGTGCGGGCCGTCATCCTGACCTCCACCTGAGGCACCTGCACTCGTTGCGGCGCAACGATGGGCAAGGAAATCGAACGCAGCGGCATCCCCGTGACCATTATGTGCAACCTCACCGACATCGCCAAAACCGTGGGCTCGAACCGCATCGTGCCCACCTTCGCGGTGCCCTACCCTCTCGGCAACCCCCAGGCCTCGGCCGAGGAGCAGTGGGCCATGCGCAAGCACCGCGTTGAAGTGGCGGTGGAGGCCCTGAAAACTCCCATTACGGAGCAAACCATATTCGAGGTCAGAAAATAGCTTCCCTTTATTTTCCCGGCCCTCCGCCGCAAGACGGGGGGCCAGCTTTTAAGTTCACAGCAAAGGAGCTTTTTTATGGCTGAGAATACACGCGACAATACCGTCTATTACATCTCCATCGCGGTCATGCTCGCCTTGGTGGGCGTCGGCCTCGTCCTCCCCGAAACTTTCGCTTCGGTCACGGGCGCCATATTCGCCTTCCTTTCCAAATATTTCGGCTGGTGGTACATGGTGACCATGAACTGCTTCGTGATCTTCCCCATCTGCCTGGCCGCCAGCCGCTTCGGGAAGCTCACCCTGGGCGAGGAGGGTTCGAAGCCGCAATTTTCCAATACGGCCTGGTTCGGCATGCTCTTCGGCGCGGGCATGGGCGTGGGCCTGGTCTTCTACGGGGTGGGCGAGCCCCTTTTCCATTTCTCATCCCCGCCTTTCGGAGCGGAACCGGGCTCGGCCCAGGCGGCCGAGGACGCCCTCCGCGCCTCTTTCTTCCACTGGGCCCTGGGCCGGCTATTCGGTCATAGCCCTTTCCCTGGCCTACTTCCAGTTCCGCAAGGGCGCGCCCGGCCTCATCAGCAGCATGTTCCTGCCCATACTCGGCCCCAAGGGCCACCTGACCCCCCTGGGCAAGGCCATTGACATTTTGACCATTTTCGCCACCGTGGCCGGCATAGCCACGTCTTTGGGGCTGGCCGTGCTCCAGATCAACAGCGGCCTCAAATTCGTCTTCGGCCTCCCCCAGAGCGTGGCCGTGCAGCTGGCCATCCTGGTCGTCCTCGGCCTTCTCTACACCTACACCGCCGTGTCCGGCATCGACAAAGGCATAAAATTCCTGGGCAACGTCAATCTCTTCCTGGTCTGCCTCCTGGGGGCCTCCCTGCTTCTGCTCGGCCCCACCCTGGTGATCATAGAATCAATGGTCACGGCCGTGGGCGGCTATTTCTCGAACCTCATCTACGAGAGCTTCAACGCCGCGCCCTACGGCGGACCATATAAGGAATGGCTGGGCGCCTGGACGGTCTACTACTGGGCCTGGTGGATAGCCTGGGCCCCCTTCGTCGGCTCCTTCATCGCCCAGATATCCAGGGGCCGCACCATCCGCCAGTTCGTGGCCGGGGTGCTCCTGGTGCCCGCCTTCGGCAGCTTCTGCTGGTTCGCCATCTTCGGCGGCACGGCCCTCAATATCCAGCTCTCCGGCGCGGCCGA
>QMCE01001296.1_pt1 | contig 13655 bp, 13 predicted proteins | sample 1821851 | NCBI WGS metagenome assembly QMCE01 (sample SAMN09453174, study PRJNA476694) | Termite gut metagenome, whole genome shotgun sequencing project. | isolation source: worker | host: Odontotermes sp. | place: South Africa:Pretoria | collected 2016-01-28 | reverse complement strand
AAATTTGGATTACATAAAAAAACAAACCCGCACGGCGGGTTTGTTTTTGTCCAATATACTTTTTCTTTTTAAAACAGAGCATTCAAACGAAAGCCTATTTCGAACTTAACGTCTGTGCCGTTTTGCGACATCGGCTCTGCATCGTCAAATGTATAGTCCCCATACAATGCTATTTGCATGGTTTCTGACACTTGATGTGCAACCGATGCACCAACTGTATACTCTTCTATACCGTCGCGCATATCGCTCATACTTGCTGCAAGCGCGTTTGCCACAGCCTGGGCCAGCGGATTATTTTGTTCGGTTGCAACAGACTTGATTCCATTCGCTGCACGATATTTGTATGTAAACGAACCGCCAATAGTCCATTCTTCATCAATTTCGTACGCAGTTTTAAGTCCTGCCGCCCATTCCGTTGTTGACTTCAAGTTAACAGAAAGCGAATCTGTAAGACTTGCCAATCCTGCGCCCTGCAACAAAGCACCACACATAGGGCTTGCGGCTGGGTTTGCTGTACAGGCAGAGACATAAGCTTCGTTCCCGGCAATCCCCGCGGCACCAACAGCTTTCATCTTGGTAACGTCAATGTCGTTATTAGAGTTTCCAAATGTCTGGTGGATTTCCCCAAATACAGCCGCTGTAAACTTGTCCCAAGTTTTACCAAACTGAGTTCCTGCGAAGAATCCCCAGCGTCCGTTTGTATAGTTATCATAATTAAATCCGGTTGGTGTATATTCGCCCGTCATTTTCGAGATACCGCCCAAGTGAGCGTCCGCGTAAAGGTCCCATACCAAACCGCTTGTTGACTCATTCCCCTCAAAAACACGATAGTTAAGTCCAAGGCGGCCCTGGTGCATTCCCTTGCGGTTTATATCATCATCCTGGGTATATCCAACCGATGCACGGGCAGTAAGGCGGTCTGTGATACCATATCCCACGTCAAGCTGGCCACGATAGATTGGCCATTCTTCTTGTTCTGCCCAACCTTTTGCAGTCATTGCAGCGGTATTATCCGCAATTTTGTACATAACGCCGGCCGCTATTTTGGCATAAGCCGCCCCAGACTCTGGTATGTACAAAGGGTTTTCAAGGTTAGTTGTTGCGCTGGCCGCAAATGGCAATGAAAGTATTGCGCAAGTGACGGCTAACTTCGTTTTTTTCTTCATTTTTTTTCCTTTTATGAAGTTTATACTCCGACCCCCATTATTGGCAAGACCGGTTTGTTACCATTTACCGCCCGTTATCGGCAACAGTAAAATTTTTCAGTAACGAATTTCATTTTATTCCTAAAAAAATCACCCGTCAAGAGAATACTATACGCTATTGACTATCGCACTTGCGTTGTGTATCATTCGGGACGCAAAGGACTTTTTATGAAAAAATTATTGATTGCTATTTTTGGACCTCGGGCTGCAAAAACTACTGCGGGCGCTTTGGCCGAAAAGTTTGGTCTTGAACTTCGGGGTGACCCGAAAGCTGGTATTAACTCGGTCGCGCCAATCGCGGACGCAGGGACCGGTCAGTTGGCTTTTTATTCAACCGAGAGTAACTCGGCCGCTTTTAAAATCCTGCCCATTGAAGTTCTTAAAAGCGCAAAGGCAAGTGTTTTACTTGTTCAACCCGAAAATGTCAAAGATGCACCCAAGGGTACAACTCTTCTTATTACGGAAAGCCCGCGCGGGAACATTGTGAAAATACTGGGCGAGATTTATCGCGAAAAGCCTCGACGTGGAATTCACTGGGCCGCTCATGTTGAAAAGGGCATATTCTTCCGCAAGCGGCGAAGCGTGTATATCGGACAATATGCAACGGTAGAGCGCGGCGCAGTTATTGAAGAGGGGGTAAAAATATATCCCGGCGCTTTTATCGGCAAAAACGTAACTTTGGGGACAGGAACAGTTGTTTATGGCGGGGCGCATATAGAAAATGCTTCACTTGGGGCGGACTGCGTCGTTCACAGCAACGCCGTTATTGGAAAAGACGGCTTTGGATACACAAGACAAAACGGAAAGAACGTATTCATACCGCACGTCGGGCGGGTTGTTATTGGGGCAAGGGTCTCGGTTGGGGCGAACTCTTGCATAGACCGCGGGGTCATGACTGATACAATCATCGGTGACGGAACAAAAATAGACAATCTTGTACAAGTGGCGCACGGCGTAATTGTTGGCAAAGAGTGTTTTCTTGCGGCCGGAACAGGGGTTGCAGGTGGCGTAGTTATTGGCGACCGGGCAATGCTTGGTGGACACGTGGGAATTGCAAACAAAGTAAAAATCGGAGATGACGCAGAAATTGGTGCAAACAGCGGGGTCTTCCGCGATGTTCCGACGGGTCAGCGCCACATGGGATATCCGGCTGTACCAGGAATAGAATTTATGAAAAACTATGCTTGGCTTCGTAACCAGGTCAAAGGAAATAAGATTTAAATAAAAGAAAGGAAAACACATGATAGACAAAAAGGGAATAGAAGCAGTAATTCCACATCGTGGCGATATGTTGCTTGTGGACGAAATTCGCGAAATGGGAACCGACAGCGGGGTTGGGGTAAAGTACGTGCGTGATGACGAGTTCTGGTGCACGGGGCACTTTCCAGGCAATCCAATTATGCCGGGTGTTTTACAGATAGAGGCTTTGGCCCAGACCGCATGTTTCATAGTCTTCAAACAGCTTGAAACAAATGGAGAACAAACCCTTGGATATTTTACAACCATGGAAAAGATAAAGTTCTCGCACATGGTAAAGCCGGGCGACGTTCTTGAGCTTCACGTGGAAATTATCGCAAAAAAAATGCGTATGTATAAATTCCACGGAATCGCAATTGTTGCGGGAAAAAAGGTGGCCGAGGCTACATTCTCTGCCATAATGGACAGCAGCTATAAGAATAATTAATAGCATATAGTGACTAGTGTATAGCGGTCGCTATACACTTTGACTATTCGCTAGTTCTTTACTTAAGTTCGTCTGCAAGCGTTGCTATGGCAACTGCGTACACGTTAGAATTATTCCAACGTTTTATTCGGTAAAAATTAGGATATGTTAAATAGCCATACGTTGGGCTTTCGCTGTCACAAACCATTCCGGCCTCTATATCAACCCCGGGCACCCCGGTAACACCAAGTTCTTCCCAATCTGACAAATCTTTTTTCGTTTTCGCATCGCAAAGCGATACGTCAAAGCCAGATGGAAGACCCACTTTTCGGACTATCCGCTCGTCTTTATTCCAGCCAAGTTTAGACAGATAATTTCCCGCACTGAACATCGCATCGTGGATATTGTTTATTATATCTATTTTCTTATCGTTATCGCCGTCTTTACCGTATTGTTGAAGCGTTGTCGGGATGAACTGGAAGTGCCCCATGGCGCCAGCCCAGCTGCCGCGGATTTCATCTATTTCAAGTTTCGATTTATCGGCATGTTTCATAAGGGCGAACAGTTGTTCTGAAAAGAACTTTTCCCGCCGTCCGTCGTATATAAGTGTCAGAAATGCGTCAGACAACTTATACTGGGCCTTGAAAGTTCCATAGTTCGATTCCATTCCCCAAAAGGCCAGTATCACATGGGGGGGGACTTCGAACTCTTCAAACGTGCGAGCCAGCAAAGTTGCGTATTTTTTCTTGGTGGCTTTGCCATTTTCAATTCGCCCTTTGTTGACTGCCCTGGTGACATAGTCTTTCAATGTTAATTTAAATTCCGCTTGGTTTTTATCTTTTTGGATTATAGAGGGTTCAAAAACAGCGGGCTGGATAACTTTGTTTATCGTATGGTTGCTTATTCCCATTTCTATTGCTTTATTTTGAACATCATTAAGCACCTTATACCAACGTGACTGGTCAAGGTTTCCGTCTGCAAACAATGCAGATGGACCAAGAAACAACAAAGAAAACAAAAGTTTTTTCATAATTTTCGGAATTCAAACAATACTATATTTTCTCACACGGGTAAGCCAGAGCTGATGACTACCTCAACCTGCGCCGTGGTGACGGACCGTGCTCACCACCTAGAACGCATACTTAAGCCCAAGTCGAACCGCAAATGATTGCCACTCGGCATACTTCAAAGAATCAGTCACGTCTTCCGTATGTGCGGGAACAGTTTCAAGTATCGGCCAGCCATTATCATCCAAGACCGGCAAGCCGTCTTCCCCAAGTATCCATGTCGAATATTCAGCGACAAACAACTGGCCTCCTATTTTTCCAACATGGAAATAATGCAAGTCTGCACCAATTGAAAGCTGTAATCTTTCAGACAATTTATAGTTATATTCTATTTCCGCACGGTACGAAAGGGAACCGTTATTACCCTCGTCTATGAAACTTGGGTTTTGCTGCCAGTCTGTTCGGTTGGGCCAGATTCCTTCTGACTTATAACTTGGCAAGCCGACTTGGAAGTAAAAACGCAGCTTGTCATTAAGAGTCATTTGTTTTTCTATATCAAGACCAAAGTATATTCCCTGCCATGTTGTGTTGTAAATATGAGTGGTGCCCTCTACCAATATCTGGCCGTCACCGCCGATTACCACGCAAGAGCCGGGGGGGACCCCCCATGGAATTTCTCCACCAATCGGGTTATAGTCTATCGTTGATATAGCGGTCCCAAGGTCAAAAAATCCACTCTCGAGTCCCGTATCAACAAGTTTTATATCCTCTGGCGACATACATACCTGGTAAAAACCCTCGCCCGCGACATACTGCGCATCCGCCTGGGGAACCGTAAAGTAATGTCCATAATCATCGCCAAACACATAATCACCACCGTTTGTCATAAGTGGTAAATATATTCCGGGGTTAGGGTATATATGGTTACTCATTTCAAGGTTGTGTTTGAAAATCTCGTACCCTATGCTTGGTGAAATCTGCCAACCACCGATATTCCATATGTTCCGGGCACCAAATCCAAACCGCATATGATTACTTGAACCAGACATATCGCCAACAGATATAGTAAATATTCCATAGTCCGGAAACCGGGGGTCGTATGGGCTTAAATCATAATCCATGGACAGGCCACCATGCGAAAGACTTCCGTACTGATAATCCCCATAGATAAACAAATCGAAATCCCGAAGCGCAAAGTTATGCTGGGCCCTTACGCCAACTGTATTAAAAATCATATCATCCCATTCAAGGATTGAATTAACGCCTGTTTCGAATTTAAAGTTAGCATAACGTCGGTAATAGTCAGCACTGAGCACCCATTTAGCCTCATCCGGCATTGCTATACCGCTCAGCGTCATTGCCCCTGGCTCTAACACCGGTGCGGTTTGTCTTGGCACTTGATAAGTTTGAACCCTTTGTCCGATAACTTGTTTAGTTCCCCCCGGCCCCACATAGTCTGTGAACCCTTGGTTTTGGTAGTATGCTTGGTTTGCTTGGTTAGCGTTTTGGTAGTACGCCGGAGTCCCTTCGCGCGCAGAAAACGCGGCAAACGGACTAAATATTGTGGCAAAGATAGTAATAAATTTGGCTTTCATAAGCATCAGTTTACAGATTATAGCATACAATAGGACAAAAAAAAAGCATTAAGTAAAAGCGTCAAGCCCTCACTTGTATTTAACGGATTACGTTATTGACTAGTTGTATATTTCGGTTACAATTAACAACGAATGGCTTTTAATAATAATTTTACCGATGAACTGCGCGCAAGACTCTCCATCGTGGACGTAGTTGGCAGGCGCGTGCCCCTTAAAAAAAAAGGCAACCAATACTGGGGCTGTTGCCCGTTTCATAATGAAAAAACTCCAAGCTTTTCCGTGCGCGAAGACTGGGGAAAATACAAGTGCTTTGGATGTGGCGAATCGGGCGACATTATATCTTTCGTGATGAAGACTCAGAATTTAGAGTTTCGTGTCGCAATCGAAGAACTCGCAAATATGGCTGGGCTGAAAATGCCAGACTATAAACCAAAAGACGCCGCAACCGTTCAACGCGAACAATCTTACGCGGATGTTTACGAGCAGACAACCAAACTTTATCAACAAAAGTTGTTCGAAGAATCAGGCCGCGTTGCACTTGACTATATACGCAGCCGTGGATTTTCAGACGAGGTCATAAAAAAATACAGGCTGGGTTATGCTCCGCGCGGAAACTTTGTTGCGGCAAAATTTTCGGGCCAGAAAACTGCAAGTATGATTGCAACTGGTCTTGTCAGGCAGAGTGATGACGGGAGAGTTTATGACTTTTTTCGCGATAAGTTGATGTTTCCAATTATGAATTCCAAGGGAACTGTTATTGCGTTCAGCGGGCGCAGTCTTGACGGGTCCGAGCCCAAGTATATCAACACCGGCGAAACCGAATTGTTTCATAAAAAACAAACCGTCTTTGGGTTGTCTTTTGCACGCGACGCTATACACCGTGCAAACCGCAGTATTGTTGTTGAAGGACAGATAGATGCTATACAAATGCAAACTCATGGATTTGGGGAAACGGTGGCTCCGCTGGGGACCGCGCTTACCGCAGACCACCTTGCCATTTTATGCAAACACAACAGAAATATAATATTCTGTTTTGACGGCGACACGGCAGGTCAAAAGGCCGCCGCACGCGCCCAAGGTTTGATTATGCCAATGCTGCGTGACAATTCGGATGTAAAATTTGTATTTATGCCGGCAAAATCAGACCCAGACGATATACTTCGTGGAAAAGACGGGACAGAGCGAATGAAGAAAATCATAGACTCTGCAAGCCCGCTGGTCGATTTTCTTTGGGACCTGGCCAACAAGAACTTTATGGTTGCAACACCAGGGGGGCGTGCCCAGGCAGAAAAGTTTCTGCGTGCGGAAACAGATAAAATCACTGACCCGGCGCTTAAACGCGAGTACGAGAATCAGTACAACCAGCTTAAGTTCAATAATTGGCGCAAGTGGAAAACAGGTGAAAAAAGTATTGAAACTGCGGTGCCGAGCGCAGGTTCTATAACAAGAAATACAGTTTCGGAAATCGCGGTCACGTACCCCGAGTTGATAGAGCGGCATGCCGAGTTTCTTCTTGCCGCAGGTTTTGTATTTGAAGAAATAGAAAATTCAGAACTTAGGCTTTCGTTCGAGAATGCCGAGAAGTTCATAGTGGCATTAAAACTGAAACATTATCTGAGCAAATTGCAAGGCGAGCGGAAAGCCGCCATTGCCGAATTGACCCCAGAATCACTCGAGAGGGTGAAAATTCTTGACCAAGAGATAAAAAAAATTCAAGAAAAACAAACAAAACTGTCCGAGATATAAAAAACACCACGAAATGCGGTGGTTCTAAACAGTTGCTTGCCACCCGATTTGTCCCACGAAGTTTTAACGAAGTGGGAAGCTTTTAGCGAAATTGCGGCCTGCCACACGAAGCTTTAGCGAAATTGCGGCCTGCCACACGAAGCTTTAGCGAAGTGTGGTGGACGCGAGAGGACTCGAACCTCCGACCCCCTCCATGTCAAGGAGATACTCTAACCAACTGAGCTACGCGTCCGGGCGAGTTGTATTATATTCTTATTTTTTTCAAAATCAATCTTTTTATTTCTGTCGGATTCGTAGATTTCAGTTTGCAGAAAAGGCTCCCCACGCACGGACTGGGTGGGGGAATAAATTTGTCTAAATTCGTGATTTGCTCCGTTTTCGCTTGAATTTTTTTCTTATTTATGATACAATCCAGACATCCAAGGGACGCTTTTTGCGTCCCTCTTTTTTTTTATCCCAAAGGAACAAATATGACCAAAATTAATTACATTGCTGACGGAAAGACAAAAGTATTTCACTTTGAATTCCCCTTTTATCAGCGCGACGACATCATCGTTGCAATAGACGGATGTACCCAGGCCCCAGGATTTGCAATTAATATCGGAAAGCCCAACCCAACCGGAACTTTTCCTTATAACGGAGGCTTGGTCCGGTTCGGAACCGCTCCAACCCAGGGCACAAAAATCGAAATCTGGCGAGAGCTTGTCATGCAACGTCCATGTGACTATCAACCAACCGACCAACCAAGGGCCGATGAACTCAATCGCGACTTTAACTTTAACCTTGAAAACATGAAAGACTTTCGCGAAAGATATGCAAGTATTCTGAGAATGCCAGAAACGGGCCCCGCCGGTCCCAAAGGTGACAAGGGAGACCCAGGCACCCCCGGCCTTGACGGAGCCCCTGGCCCAATGGGCCCCGCCGGCCCCAAAGGCGATGAAGGTGGCCTGCCCGACGGAGCCGACTATATAGAACACAGTAACACCTATACAAACTATACCGACGAATACGGAAATGTCTGTGCAACCTATTCTGAAGACATCTGGCACAGTGGAAAAAAAGACATTATTGCAACAGGAATTACAAAAAACGGAACTTCACACGCTTGGTACAGACATGATAAAAATGACTGGCTGGAGCAAGGCGGCTCGTTTTCACAAGTCAGTACTGGAAATACAAGTGTTACTTTGCCTGTGCCAATGGCAAACAAAATATATGGAATCAGCATAACTCCAGAAAACACGGCTGGAACAAGCGGGGTCCCCAGAATACAACAATCTTTGACAACGGCACAAACTCTTGTTTTTGACAGCTCTCAAGGCTCTACAACAAAGGCAGCCGGGCGTTGGAGAGTATGGGGAATGCAGGTCTAGGAATCATAATAAACAACCAGAACGGGTGCACTTTTTATACCATGCGCAAGAAGTATGCTTGCACGGTGGTTACCGTCAAGCAAAAACCCGTTCTGGTCACAGACAATAACACCTTGTTTTGGGTCATATCCGTTTTTCAATATGTCTTGTTCCGTAGTCAGAAATTTTTTTATATTATTTTTTGTATCTTCTGGAACCCCAAATACTTTTTTGCGCATAAACAAATAATCTTTGTAAATACTTTCATCACGCGTAGTCAAAAAACGATAAAGGTAATTTTCTTTTATTTTAAAAACTTCACCAGTTGGCCGCCACAATACTTTAAGGTTTTCCAAGTTATATGATTTTTTAAATTTGAATTTTATAATATTTCCCGGCCGACTCACCAAAAACCAATCATATCCATCGGATAATTTGAATTTTGACTTTCGTAACATTCTACGAAGCACGGCCTGCATCCGAGCCTCATGAGATTTATAAAAGACTCTATCAAAAATCATTCTTACTTCCATTCCAAATTTATATTTGTTATTTGATTATCTTTAATCAATTGTTTTAATTTTTCTAATTTATAATCACCATCGGGGAAAAACCTAGAATGAGTTTCTACAACAATATGTTTAATATTTTTATACGCCCCTGTTTCAATTATATCGGCAACTACGTCAAACTCGCTGCCTTCAATATCCAACTTAAGCAGATATATTTCATCTGATTCTTCATTCAGAATTTCTGACAATCGTACCGTCGGAATCGTGGCAAAACGTCTTTCTATTCCGCGCGGCTCAATATCTTGACGAGAGATAGACGCACCCTGGTCAAAATTATGGTCTGGGTTGATTGATATTTCAGCGCTCCCATTTTTGTTGGATACCGCTGCACAAATCAATCTCATATTCTTGCTGTTTCTGTATTTTTTACGCAAGAAATTACACGCATACGGATTGGCTTCAAACGCAACCACGTTTCCACCAAGAAACAAAAATATGTCACTTACAAGACCAACATTTGCACCACAGTCAAAACATTTAGCATTATCAGGCATATTATAAAACAAGTGTTTATACTCTTCTGGGACTTCCGCAAGCCGCATTTTCAAATCAAGCATTGCAAGACCGTTTGGGTCTGATGTTGTATTTGAAAGCTCTCTTACAAAAGACTCAAGCCGCGTCAATCGGTTTTCAATGTTTTTATTTTGGTTTACTGCCGTTAACCTTTCGCGCAGTTTTCTTCGTGCTTTTCTAAACGGAATAAAAAGACATACAAGATTTACCATTAATTTTTTCATATCCACTCCTTTAATTTATTAACTTCTATAAATTTACGCATTGCCGCAAACACTTCAGCTGCATTCATTTTTTCCATCATTTCAATCGCACGAAGGTTAGTCATCGAAGTTTTTAACCATCTGTGAAGATAAGGCCCAGGCGTACCTTTGCCGCGTGCAGTCGGAAATAATTTCTTGAAATTTTCGTTACAGCCTATGAGACTTACATCCCCACTGTGTGCGGTTGGTAAACTGCGGTCATAAACATCGACAAATGCGCATTTTACTCCCGCTATTTTATTAACCATTATTTGATTGAAAACTACGCCATTGCTGCGATTTAAAATTATGGCCCGTGTATCTTCGCCTGCAAATATAAGATTATGAGCAACCGTACCGGATAAAGACATAAATATTTTTGCCCCTTTTATCAAGGCAACTTGTTTTTTCACTGACAAGCGTTCCGGATGAAAAACTTTAAAACCTGCTTTTCTTGCGGCATGTTCCAATTTTTCTTCCCCGAATGATACATTGCGGTCAAATTTACGTCGCGAGAAATAAACCCTTTCATAACTTGCCGCCGGGACATTATCACGAATTTTATCAAAAATAAGTTTGAACTCTTCAGTCCAGAATGAGTCCATTTCACATGATGGTTTCGGCACTATCAGTCTTCGAAATTTTGTGGGCTTGGTTATAAATAAAACTCTGTCACGCGGGATACCCAAAAGTTCCATAAATTCATACTCGTATTCCTGAAGTCTATCCGAACCAAACAAACCACCAATGAATACCAGATATTTATCACCCAAGCCATACTTTGCAACGTGCCACAACCGCGTGCAATTATCCATAAGCCAGTGTCCATAATGATTCCATATCGGACCAATATATATCGCGAACTTATCTTCAAAGTGCGTATCACAAGGCTCGTACCCAGACATCATAACGTTGGTACGTTTAAAAGCAGAATTTTCTATAAAACAACCAGCTTCGTCAATTACTCCACCAATGTGAGCGTTACGTCCCTGGACAGGGATAGCGGGCAGAACGGTCGCATTTTTCAAATCATCAAAAACAAGGGCTCTATCTAACTTACAAGTATGAGCGGCAGATTCATCATACCCGGCCCGATTTTCTGGATATAATGCACCACTCATTCCAACTTCATCAATTAGTCTAGGCAGATTTTTCATGGTCAACCCTTATTAACGGCAACCCAAATATTTTATACACTTCCTTTACACCGTCGTATCGCCGCATTTTCATCAAAAAAGCAATTCCCAAAAAGCGCACACGCCAAACATAGTCATAGTGACGCCGTTCCAACTTATTGCGTCCCACAGACAATACAATTATTTCACGAACATCTTTTGGAAGAATTTTATACGCAACTTTTCCAAAATTCTTAATGTTACAAATAGCTTGTTTTTTCAGAAATGGAAAACCCTTCTTTATTAACTCTAATGGATGCGAATAAACATGGAGCCCATCAAACTCATTTTCATACGTTTCTATTTCGTACCCATGTTTTTTAATGGCTTGTGACAACCCACATTCATAATGAAAAACTATGTCCATTTTGTTTTCATGGGAACGAATACTCTTCATGAAATCTGCCATCCAATCAGAACTCGCGATTTCATGCTTCATTCCAACAAACCATGACTGGACATGTTGCGGATAGCCATATAAAGAAAGCCTTACAACTATATCCTTTGACTCTGCACTGTGCAATTTTATCATCCCAAAAGCACTGGCTCCCCTTGATTCCATTTCCTCCAAAACTGGCTTTAAATCCCGCAACGGACCATACATAGAATCATTGACCAAATAGACCCAATCATAATTTTTTAAAATATCATTTTCTTCGGCCCATACGTATCCACGTTTATACGAACCAAAATCATACTCGCCATGACGAACCGCGTTCGCGTGTAACAAATTCGGCACAGCCCTAACCTTGTCCAACTCTTCCTTAGACGCTTCATTATCCATATTGAAAACTATGTCACCAAGCTTTGACAAAGAATGAAGATAATAAAGCAAGCTTTCGTCTATTATCCCAAGCTTGTCATATCCCGCAAAAATAAAAAGTCTTTTCATTTTTTTCCCATATTTTTTGTTAATTATGCGTACTGCAAATTGTTAATATTCGGAAGAGGCAAACCTTGGTCTTGGTCCCAATTCTCGCTTTATACACGCCAACAAAGGGTAAAAGCCCAAATAACCGCAGTTCCCATATTTTTCTATATTTCCCAAAACCCATACCCGTTCGCCACATATTATTGGATATTTTTTTAATAAATTCCCCGTTTATGAAATTTTTTGCCTGGGCCTTGGATATGTTCGCCATTGTTATTGGGGATTTCTTAAGAAAAGGCATTCCTTTTCTTAAAGTCAAAATTGGATTGTCAAAACATCCCTGGGAATCCGTCCCTTCCATAAATGAAGATATGCTGTAACCGCATTGGTTAAACAATTCAGACATTCCAATTTCATATTTTATGACAATTAAATCTTTTGAAGGCTGGCCCTTGATTGAATTCATAAACTCAAGCATTTTAGCAGAAGTTGCAACCTTGCCCGAAAGCCCAACAAACCACGAATTCATATGATTAGGCATTGGCTGACCATTATAAAACGGTTCCCGCACATAATACATTCCCGTTACATCTGTCCCCCGTGCTTCAAGGTCCTTTAGTATCGGTCCAAGGTCATGTAAAGGCCCATAAACAGAATCGTTGACAAGGTAAACCCAATCGTAATTTTTCAAGATATCCTTGGCCCAGATATATCCGCGCTTGTATGAACCAAAGTCATATTCGCCATGGCGAACCGCGCCAGCATACAGAACATTTGGAATTGCGCGAACTTTGTCCAGTTCATATTCAGTGATATCATTATCCATATTAAAAACAATATCGCCCAGTTTAGAGAGTTCCCCAAGCTGGTACAACAAGGTTTCATCAACAATACCGTCTTTGTCATAACTTGCAAAAATAAAAAGTCTTCTCATAGTGAATAATCCTATACCACGATTAAAAAGATTGCAACTTTAATATTATCTTTGTGGCGGAGCCAGGAATTCGTTCCGCACAGCACAGATAAAACCCTTGCAAAAATATTTCCATGGTATAAAATACCCCACAAGTGCGCGGGTGTAGTATAATGGTAGAACAAAAGCTTCCCAAGCTTTGGGCGAGGGTTCGATTCCCTTCACCCGCACCACACTTCGCTGCTGCGCAGCTTCGTGTGGCGCAGCCACGCGAAATAGCGAGCAGTAGAATCATACGAAGTATGATTCCAGCGAAGTAGTGCCCCTACGAAGTTCGTAGAACGAAGTGGGGCTGGCTGGAGCTAGGATAAAATCATGTTCTATGTATATTTAATCCGAAGTATTAAGCATCCAGACCAACGATATATTGGATTTACCGAAGATTTAAAACAACGAATCAAAGACCACAACGGCGGATTATCGCCACATACAAGGAAATATTTGCCTTGGAAACTTGTAACATATTTGGCGTTTTCTGATAAATATGCAGCTTTGGAATTTGAAACTTATTTAAAGGGCGGCTCTGGATTTGCCTTTGCAAACAAAAGATTATGGAAAGAATAATGTCAGTTTATACTTATAATGTTATTGTTTATCAATCTAACCCGTTCAATCGAGCCTCATTCGACAAGGTATTATCATTTCGTATTACAAAACAAATATCCGATGGCTTAATAATAACCATTTATCAAAAAATCAAACAAGATAGTTTATTCAAAAATGATATTTTGTGGCATGATA
>QMCE01002251.1_pt1 | contig 13667 bp, 10 predicted proteins | sample 1821851 | NCBI WGS metagenome assembly QMCE01 (sample SAMN09453174, study PRJNA476694) | Termite gut metagenome, whole genome shotgun sequencing project. | isolation source: worker | host: Odontotermes sp. | place: South Africa:Pretoria | collected 2016-01-28 | reverse complement strand
CCTGGAATGAGTTATGCGGAACAATTACTACACCATTTGCTATAGCTAAACGCGGAGAAGGGTTTCGTCTATTTATACCAGTAAAATCGAATGGAACATATATAGCTGCCGGTGTTGATGTAAAAAATGCTGGAAAAGATTTAGAAGTCAATGCGGTAAGTACCGTATTCGGTTATGATCACAGCCGAAATGAACAAATTATTTATCGCTCAGAAAATATCACCCCTGATCAGACAGCACTTTTGGACGGGCCCAATTCCCTGTCTCTTCCGCCTGAACAGGAGGATATAAAAACTATAGCACAATCCGGCGAAAAGTCAAGGGGATATCCTGAGTATCACAGCAGAGAACGAAAAGCATCCCATTCGCCGACAGATACTGAAATACACAATAACGAGGAGGCGGGAAAATATGGTGTAACTGTAGATACCTTTGAAAAGTTACTTAATCCCGATGCTCTGAAAGATAAAAAAGCACTATTAAACCTTGAAGATTATATACCTAAAATTCTTCATGGGACTCCAGAGGAAAAATTAAAACTTGAAGGACGTTTTTTTCGCCTTGCGGATACTCCTCCATTTATGAAAGAACTGGGACTTACAGGTGATTATTTCAGTATCAAATATGGAGTTATTTCAAGGCATATAGGAAAAGATGATGCACATAATCTTTCCGATCATACATGGAAAACCTTATGCAGTGAAATTACCAAGCCATTTGCTATAGCGAAATATGGGGATGGTTTCCGTGTATTTACCAATGTTGTATCACGAGGAAAATATGTAGCTGCCGGGGTTGACGTAAAAAACGCTGGGAAAGGACTGGAGGTCAATGCGGTAAGTACCGCATTTGGCTATGATTATCGCCGAAATGAACAAATTATTTATCGCGCAGAAAATATCACCCCTGATCAGACAGCACTTTTGGACAGGCCATCCCTGTCTCTTCCGTCTGAACAGGAGGATATAAAAACTATAGCACAATCCGGCGAAAAGTCAAGGGGATATCCTGAGTATCACAGGGGAGAGCAAAAAGCGCCCCATCCACAGACAAAACCAATTGTGTGTGAAAACGGACAGCTGGGGCTGTTTGATGATCAGAGCTTATATCAAACTACAGACACGATAAAACCCATAAAAAAAGAAGAAGCCGGTCATGAAAAGCCTTTTATCCAGGACATCAGCAAAGACACCGCCATCGGAAAGCTCTATCCGGCAAAAGACTTTGCGGTCACTGACCCGGCAATCCGTGTCTTCTCTCCGGAAGCACACCTGATACGGAAGAACCTGTCAATTAATCCGTCTGACATGAAGAATGCGCCCCAGGGCAAATACATGAAAGCGATGAACCATTATCCGCCGCTGTATGAAAAGGACGGATTGATTCATGTTCCCTGCGCGAGGGCTGACGACAAGACAGGATTCCCTGCAAAAGAAGAGTTGATACTGACCAAACGGCAGGCGGCGGCTTTGATCGATTTCTCCCTCAAATATGAGAAGGCTCAATGTGCCGGCAAGGAGGGGCCGGTATTCGCGAAACGGGATGTCATGAGCGAGGAGCACAACAAGCTGCTCGCATCGGTTTTCCCCGGAACAACACGGGAGCAGCGGCAGGAAAAGTACACGGCCCTGTACAGAAGTCTTGAAGCGGAAGTGACGGCCATGAACCGGGAAGCGGGATTTATGAGAAAGCCCGAGATCAGTCAGGCAAAAAAAGAGACGCCGGTGCAGCAGAAAGCGGTAAAACCAAAATCACGGGATGACGGGTTTGAGCGGTAGGAAACAAGGGAACAAAAAAAGCCGCTGGATTTTCGTTCCGGCGGCTTTGAAAACAATCCCGTCATTCTGTACTAATAGCTGTGTCCGTCATCGGCTGAGCGGTTCCGCTCCCCTGCGGGAACTTCCCGTACCTGTATTTTCCCGCAAGGACGTTTCATCAATACAGCATCACCTGCTATACCGACAGCTTCCCATCCTTTCGCTCCTCGTTGTTGTAATTGTTCTTCAAGGGTTCCTGCATCATGGTTTTTACCATGTATGGTAGCAGTATAATATTCCCATTTTGTTAGTTCCATAGTTCCTGTTCTCCTCATGATTTTCCTGTTTCCACCATATCATACCTGTATTATCATCAGCAAGTTGTATTACAGATAGATGGTACTCGGCTGAGGAAGCTCTTTGGCAGCCGGAGGCGGCGGGGGAAGCATGAGCGGCGGGTTATAGGGTAAAGCTCCTGTGTAACTGCTCTGGGCTTTCATCCCCGCATACTTCGCATGTGTCTTGGGCGTCGGAACCGCGCTGTGCCGGGCAGCCGCATCAGCGGCCTGCTTCCGCCAGTATTCACCGGCTGTCATGGCAGATATTTTATTACCTTTCTCATCGACATTACTTGCCATTCCGTAACGCATATCAGATTCAGGATCAAGCCCTTTGCCTTTCTCCCCATGAAACCTGTTCGAGCCCGCGCCGCTGCCTCCGCCGACAGGGCCTCCCATGGAATCTCCTTTCATGCCGGAGTGGGCCGCGCCATGCAGGGCGCTCTTGAACCGCTGTCCGGTTCGGTACATCGCCTCCGATCCCATCGCCTTGAGTCCGGCAAACCCCTGTTCACCCTTTGAACCTCCGGCCGCGGCCATCGCTCCGCTCGCCGTCCGCCCCGCGCCGGCAATGGCCGCCGCATCTCCGATGCGGTCAGCCGCCATCCGCGCCGCCGCGGGAGCCGCCTTCTGTACCGCCCCTGCGGTCATGCCCGCGGCATGAGCAGCCGCTCCTCCTGCAGCAGCAGCCGTTCCCATGGCCGCCACCAGCTCTCCCATGGACAGCTGCGGCTGCCCTGTCAGCAGGGTCACCGCTATCTTGGGCGCGCTCTGGGTCAGGGCAAAGGTGATCACAATGATGAACATCACATACGCGAAGGTCGCCAGGTTAAAACTGGTTCCCTCACCGATGGTGTTCATGGCCATCGACAGATACGCATACATCGCAAAAAACATGCACATCGTTATCATGGTCAGCTTGACCGCGCAATATCCTTCAGTCCGTCAAACAGCAGGCACGGTATAAGCACCACCGCAAAAGCGGCAGTTATCGTAAACTCAAGAATACACATCACATACTGAACAAGGGAGAAGATCATGGTCAGCACAATCGCTATCTGGCAGCAGAACACCAGCACCATATCAAACAGCCGGGCAACAGGAAACTTTGAGAATGAAAGGGACTTTGTCATGGACGTGAAAAACCCCTTATCGTCATTCTCCTCCCATTCGGTTACCACGCTTGACCACTCCTTCTCCCACATAATCTGGGCTGAAAGCAGGGCCACCCTGAGGAGGCTGTTGGGCGACAGATACCCCGTATCCTGACTGTCTTTGGTTTTCAGACTCAGGTCAAGCCGGTAGGCGCTCCCCAGATTCCCCTCCATGGGCTCCCCGGTTTCATCAACAGGCTTGAGCACTGTTTTGATGGCCATGACGGTCTTCATATTATCGCTGGGATGTTTCAGCCGCTCCTCAATCAGCTTCTGCGCCTGGGTGACCCGGGCGTCCGCCTGGGTTATGTCATAATCCAGCGGACGGTATATCCCCAACAGGGCGAACCCGATGGAACTCCCCCAATCTTTCCAGGTTGTTCCCTCCTCCCTGATCCTGCTCTGGGCCGCAATAGCGGCAGCCAGTTCAGCGTTCAGCTCAGCATCCTCCTGTTCCACGATCTCCTCCATCTGTTTCAGAAATGCCGTCAGCTCCGCGGTCAGTTTTGTCACCGGCTTCCCCGAAGCCTCAGTCCCCAGCCCAATGGCAAAGTGCCGTAACCCCGCAGTCATAACCGGATAGAGATTCAGGATGAGAATGAAAAAAGCAAACTTACTGATAATCCCGATGATAAACTTCTGTACCTCAAGGGTTCCGAAGATCAGCTGGATGCTGTTCCATAGGATTGCCAGTACCGCTATCAGAGAACCCAGAACAACAGCCGCATTCAGGAAATACCCTGCAGTGCCCGCAAAGTATTCGATGACATCTATGACCGGCGCGTCAATCCAGGTATAATTCGATGTTTCCATGTGTCCGCCCTCCCTCGTTTTTCAAAACAGAAACAGAGCCCCCGGGTGCGGGGACTTCTGTTCGATGACTCTGACGGCGTCCAGCTCCGCCTGAGCGGACTGCTCTTCCAGTTCATTCTTCCATGCGCTCTGCGCCGCGGCCCGGTCTACTTTTCCTCCCAGTCCGTTCAGCTGATTGATCAGCTCTCCTGATAACAGGATCTGCTTCTGGAGGAGCTCCTTCTCGGTCTGCTCCCCCTCAAGGGCGGAAGAGACGATTCCGTTGGTCATCTCGGTCACTGTTTCAGTTTGCAGCTTCACCGCCTCATCGGTAGCGGCGGCAATGATCTTGTCGGAGAGGGATTTCAGCTGCGCCTTTTTCGTCTGCATGTACTTGTAGTTCTTGGGAGTGAGTCCGTATTTTCTCCATATCGCCATCTTCTGCTCATCGGTCAGCTCATTCGTCCAGGCGGAGACAGCTCCGTCATAGCTGTTCCTGATGATCCCTCCCGTATTCCCGAGAGCGTCAAAGATATCCTTGTCCGAATCTCCTGCGCCCACCAGATCTTTCAGGGTGTAGGAGTAACCGCCCATGGTGTACTGCTTCACCGTCAACAGCTCATCGATCCTCCTGATGTTATTCAGCTGCCGGTTTACCGAAGAGGCTGCCGAACGTATCTCGTTACGGAAATCCCAGTCCCCGTCCCACCGGATATTCTCGAACTCCCAGGACTTCGCCTTCTCTACGGCGTGCTGCATCTGCTCATACCCCTGCTCTATCTGTTTGATGGTGTTCATGATCTGATCATACGCAACATAGAGCTCCTCGATGGCGGTGAGCCAGTTGGAAATATCAAACACCGGATATCCCGACGCCGGGGACGGGGCGGCAAAAATAAAAAGGGCAGCGGCGGCAGCGGCGGCCCTGCGTAAAAAGGCGTGTGTATTCATGATGGGGTTCCTCCTTGTATCAGATGTGCGTAATCAACTTTTTTCGCTTTCAGAATCTCTTCCACTAAGGGACGCCCGGTATTTTTCCCAAACTTCTTTTCAATCTCATCGAGCAGTTTATGATCATCGGGCGAGTTGGTCATAATGGCGAGCTGGAGGCGGTCGAGGTCAAGCTGGAACTGCCTGGTACCCAGAGGGGACTTGAAGAAGTAATCCCGCTTCTTTCTGCTCTTCGCCGGATTCCCGATGAGTGCTATCTCCGCTTCCTCAAGGCCGAACTTGAGATACGCATCGTGGATCATCGGGGTCATCGCTTCATCATCCGCAAGATACACCTTGCTTCCGCACTGGCTGATAATGGTAGAAGCGATCGATGACTTTGCGGCGTCATCGATCTCCTGGGCGGCGAAGACACAGAACACATGCTTCTTCCTGAGGGTCTTGAGCCACTCGGTGATTTTGGCGGCAAAGAAACTGTTCTTCAGGAACAGCCACGCTTCATCGAGGATGAGCAGGGTGGGCTTCCCGTCAAAGAGTTTCTCGCACTGCCGGAAGAGGAACAGCAGCGCCGGAGCGACCGCCCCCTGACTCATGGCCATGAGGGTCTGCATCTCAAACATCACCCAGGAGGACAAAGGCAGATTCGTTGTCATGCTGTCAAAGAGTTCGCCGTACTGGCCCCCCAGCACATACGGGGTCAGCCCGTCGTAGATATCGTTCCTTTTGGTTTCAGGATTCTCATAATCACAGGAATACCCCTGAAATGAGGTCAGGGTACGGCTTTCAACATCCTCCCTTGAGCTGAGAAGTTTGATGGTATCGAAAATGGTTTTCCGCATCAGGGCGGTCACTGCCACATGCTGTTCAACCAGCAGGCATTCGATAAACTCAGCGGCCCACCGCTGCTGCTCCGGGGTTTCCAGTTCCGCCAGGGGCTGGAAAGCAATGCTGTCCTTCCCCGGCTCAAGATAGATCCCCCCGGCGCACATGGTCACGCACCGGGCGGATAAGCCTTTATCAAAGATGACCACCTGGGCGCCGGGGTATTTGAGCCACTGGATTTCAAGGAGCGCCAGGTAGGTTGACTTCCCCGCTCCGGTGGGGCCCGACACCCAGTGGTGGCCCACATCCTTATTGTTCAGGTTCAGGAAAAAGGGGATCCCGTAATTGGTTGAACAGACGACATGGGGCCGCCCCTGGCCGCATATCTCTTTGGTAAAGAGGTTCTCTTTCAGTCCGCTCCAGACTGAACTGATGGGGATCACATGGCTCATGTTGCCGGTGGAGACGAACAGGCGGCGGATGTTGGCGTAGACATTGCCCGGCTGCATGGACAGGAACGCCTGGAGTGCGTTGTGGGTCTCCTGCTTCACGGAGAACCCGCAGGCGCCGATGAGTCCCGCTATGTAGGCGGCGGTATCTTCCGCGGCATCGATATCTTTGTCCCAGACAAGGACGTTTGAGGTGTACTCCCCAAACCCGCAGTTTCCCATGGTACACTCCACCCGGGCTTCCTGGGCGTCTGATTCCTGGGCGTGGGCCCCGGCGTTCTCCCTCGTGGTCTGGATCTTCGCGGTTGCCTCAAGCACCCACTGGCCGATGGATTTCCGCTGGGAGTGGAACTTCTTCTCCGCCTTGTCTATTCTTTTAAGGGCGGTCTCTTTTGAATAACAGATGAACCGGGTGCTCCACCGCAAGGGGGTGTCCGCCTTATTGAGGGCGTCAAACATGGCGGGGATGGTCATGGCAGGAAAGGCTTTTACCGCAAGAACAGGGATGTAATACTCCCCCAGTTTCAGGGGGATGGATGTTTCCAGATCCATGTCGGTCACGGCCCGGTCGAGAAAGAGCTTATACTCCTCAGGCAGATTCATCTTGTGCCAGTCCAGGGACACCGATGAATGGAGGAAGGTGAACAGCTGTTCGCTGTCCAGGGGATCAACCCGCATACAGGATTGCAGGACGCTCACGGTTTTCGCGGTAGTCATTTTGAAGTTTTTTATCTCATTATCAATGAGACCCTTGTTAAGGCCGTCATAGACCGCACCTTGCGCCGCGCCTTGCGCCGCACCGCGCGCCGTACCGCGCCGGTAAAAGATGCCGCTCGATCTCTGCTGTATCTCCGGAGGCAGCTGATAGGTGAGGGTCAGGAAATAGCGGTTTTCGTAATGCGCGGCGGTGTAGGAGAAGTTGATCTCCCGCTGGCGTTCAACAAAAAACCCCGCAGTGTTTTCAAAAGAGGAGCCGGGGTATTCATTCGACATCCTCCGCTGTAACTCAAACTGCACAGCCCAGCCCTCGCCCAACTGCATGACCGTGCTGTTGAACATATTCGCCGCAGAAGCGATCTTCGCCGATGATGAGCTTCCGAGGTCAGGGGCGGTGAACTCATAGCTTTGAGCTAACGCGCCGTTTTTGAGCAGCACAATCCCTTCATCGGCCATGATGACCCAGGGACAGAGGTCGGTCAGAAGCGATCCGCTCTCCCGGAAGTTTTTCAGTTTATAGGGGGATAGATAGGGCATACGCTTTACCCCCGGTAGACATTTGCCTGATTGAGATTCTCTGAAAGAAAATCAATCAGAAAGGGTTCGTCTTTGCACAGCTGTTTTGTTACCAACAGCGCAATGACTCCCAGTCCGATGCACCAGATACTTATCAATCCTGCAAGGACTGTGGTGATCATGAGGATGATCATGAACGCCTGTTCCCCGATTCCGAACAGCTGTGCCGGTTCCATCAGGGAGCGGTGCACCGGCTGTGAATAATCTGATATGTGATCCTTCATATATCGTATCCTTTCTTTGTGTGTATAGGTGAAATACAAAAGCAGCAAGGAAGCTGTCCGAACAAGTTTTTCACACTTTTCGGACAGCCCCAGATGCCTGATACTGTTATGCTTTCGGCCAGAAGTAACTCACGATTGCTCCCGCCGATCCGATGCCGATGACTCCCACCAGCCAGGGCCGCATCTTCTTGAACATCCCTCCTTCGCCTTGAGCATTGCCGAAGGCGATGACTCCGAAGATGATCATCAGGGCAACGGTCATGATCGCCGCTACCCACTGGCCCGTCGCAAGGCCGAGGATGTTCTGTCCCCAGTCATCCAGTTCCTTAATCGTGCCGCTGTCCTGAGCGAACACCGATATGCTGCAGCACATACACAGCATCACTGAAAGGATACAGACCTTTCGTGCCAGACGGGTTCTCCCCATCTGTTTCTCTAATAACGTTTTACTTGTACGCCTCCTTAATACGCTTTTCAGCCCAGTCCGTTCTGTTCAATCAGGGCCATGAAACTGTCGGTATCCTCTTTCACCGGCATAATCTCATCAACCCTGATTCCGTCTTTTGTTTTCCGCAGGTGCACAATCAGATGTATCACATCCGACAGTTCCGCCGCATCATTTCCATCTTCACTCCGGCGCAGGAGTCCCCTGATACGCCGTAATGTAGATAAGCAGTTGTCCGCATGGAGCGTGGTGACATTTCCTTCATGTCCCGTATTCCATGATTCCATCAGCTCATGCATCACCCGTCCATTTCTCACCTCCCCGAATATGATTCTGTCTGGATTCCACCTCAATGCCTCCTCTACCGCACGGGCGGCGTGCTCCTTGGGAATCCAGATGCAGGTTTTCATTCTCGCTTTGCATTGCAGCTCCGGGATATCCTCTACCACATAAAAGTTGTCCTTGGGAGAGAGCTCTTCCATCTTTCTGATAATTGCGTTGGTAAAGGTGGTTTTCCCGGAACCGGTTGATCCTGATATGACCAGATTTTTCCTGTCCCTGATATACTGTACCACCGTCTCATACTGCTCACTCGTCATCCGTCCTGTCTCAACATAGCTTTCAAGGGTGAACACTTTTTCAGGGGGCTTCCTGATGGATATCTCAGGGCGCATCAGGTTCGGGGGCATCATGCCGGTGATGCGGGCGTTATATTTGGGGATAATCCCCTCAAGTACCGGAAACCCTGATTGGGTATCCAGTTTTCTCCCCAGCAGCGCAGCGGCGGCGAGGATAATCCGCTGGGTGGTAACCGCAGAGAGATAGGTGTTGGTAAACTCTCTCCCCTTGCCGAACCTGCTCACAATTATCTCACCCGAATCCTGCACCGCGATATCCGTGACGTCTCCGTCCTCAAGATAGGGGATGAGCTCCTTCATGTCCGAGAACAGATTCTTTAAAAGCCGCTCCTGTTTCTCCTGCTCCGCCAGTTCCTGCGGATTCATCCCTGTTCCTCCGCAAGGTAATCAGCGAGCAGTATCTCAAGGAGCGTCCTCTCATTCCGCTTCATATCTTTCCTGAAAGAGTCAAGCATCACCTGCTGCCTCCGCTCTCCCGCTTCAATCAGGGCCTTGCGCTCTTCTGAGGGGATATCTGAGATGCCCTTGGTGAAGGTGAAATAATACTTCAACCAGTAGAGAAATAAGGAATTCCCCAGTTCCGTCTTTTTATCCAGAAACTTGATATCTGATCTCAGTGATTCTATCGCTCCCGACATCTGGGCATGGATGTTCAGATCCCGTCCGAGGTACTCCGAGATGGCGCTGCGGATGAGATCGCTTTGGGAACAGCCCTCAAGGGCGGCCCGGCTTTTTATCTGTAGTTCCATTGATTTGAGAGCGCGGAAAGACAGTGTTATATCATCATCTTTAGCCGGTAGATCTGTATCTTTATCCATTCCCGTATCTCCTAACCAAAATTATTCATGGAATACTCAAAGGCGCTCATCTCAGCCGCTGTCTCAGCCGCTCCCTCTCCGTCAACAAGGGGCCCCTTCCGGGCTTGAGCAAACAGTGCAAGGATCGCTTCCTCCTCCTCTCCCAGACACAGGGTATCCTCCATCTCAGGATGCTCTCTTCCCCGCACCTCCCGCACCTCCCGCACCGGAACAGCCTCTCTCTGTTTTTCTGATATCTTCTGTGAAGCCTTCACCGATGCAATACGCCTCCTGCTCGGAAGCCCCGCTATCTCCTCATACAGCTCTTTCATGTCTGCCGGGGCTTTGTATGCGAGGCGCCCCTTGAACCGGCTGTCCTGGTAATACACGCACTTTGTCCCGAAGTAGGGCTGCATCCCGTGGGCCATGATGAGGCACTTGTCTCCGGGAAGCCGTTTCAGATCGGCAGGATCAAGCAGCCCCCGGCCTATGGTGTTATCAGAGTAATTCAGATTTGAATCCCCCGAAAACCGCCTCCCGCTCCGGGAGAGCTTCTCCTCTCTGACCGTTTCATTCCCGATGGCGTCGGTGAAGGTTTTCGCATCCGCCGCTGATCCGGGAGCAAAAACCACCTGTACCGTACAGTGGTCAAGGAAGGGGTGGTTCTGTCCGTACACATCGATGAGCTGACTCAACGCCTGACACACAATAATGAAATTGATGCCGTATCCTCTTAATACTCCCATGACCTGAGCGATATCAGGGAAGCACCCCAGGGTGGGAAACTCATCGAGCATGAAGATGAGGTGGTGTTTCAGTTTGACGCTGCCGTGCTGGGTCTCCCCTTCGGAAAACTTTTTGAGCATAAATGAGATGAGCAGCCGGAATACCGGAGAGATGCGCTGTACGTCCGAATAGGGGATGGTCAGGTATAAGGAGATCGGCTCCGCTGAGGTGATAAAGTCTTCAATCTCGAAATCTGATCCGCTCGTTGCCGCGGCAAGCTGGGGATCTTCAAACAGCTGCATCTTGCTGAACACCGTGGAAAACACCGAGGACTTCTCTTTCGGATTCCGGTTCAGCTGCCTCATGGCTCCGTGTTCAATGATCTCATGGAGCTTTTTCGCTTCCCTCTTTTCATACCTGCCGGTTTTACTGTTATAGCTTTGGTAATAATGCTTCGCCTTGATCATTCCCAGAAACTGCGCTTTCCCCTGATCCGCGTTTCCGTCATCGTTTGAGTCTTCTTCAAGTCTTTTGTAATCGGTCATGGTGAGGAACTGCAGCACTCCCGCAAGGTTCTTGTCTTGTATCTCATCGCAGAATCGCACATGGAGAATCGCAGTGGCGGTCAGATCTTTCGCGGCATTGGAGAAGTAGGCTTCCGTGTCATTCTGACTCCCTGCCTTTGACGGAGCGAACAGGATGTCTGCAATGAGGTTCGCGTCCCGGAAGGCGTACTCATCTCCGTCCCGGATCGCCATGATAGGATTGAATCTGATGGTCTCATTGGAGCAGGGGGCGAACTTGATGACCCGTGAAAAGGTTTTCCGCCACCCCGCAGTGAGATTGTAGTTCTCTCCTTTGGGGTCATAGATGATCATTGAACCTTTGTATGAAAGCAGTGTGGGGATAAGGACGCTCACCCCCTTGCCGCTCCCGGTGGGGGCAAGCAGCAGGGTGTTTGCTTTTCCTGAATGGCAGATAAGCCGCCCCTTCCTCAGCAGTTTCAGATGCAGGGCGGTGTCGTGTATCTTGTCGGCCCTGACTCTGGCTCCGCCGGAGAGCTGTCCGAGTATAACTCCTGATTTGTGGAGCAGGCCGTTCACCCTGAGATCGCGTGTCACCGCCTCCCGCGCGGTGCCGTGGATGTTCCGCCCCTGGCTTATCACTTCCCGGATGATGCCCCAGAAAAAGATGAACCCGATTCCGGCTATGGCTGTGCAGAAGAAGGGCTTGAGGCTGGCGAAGATGTAGGGGATAAAAGCGTCATGGAAACAATACTTGATGACCGCAAGGATATACAGCAATGGATTGTACAGCTCATATCCTGCAATGCTGCCCAGGGGCTCGCCCACAATGCGGGGGTCTCCGTTCATTGAACCGGCGAACACTTGGGAAGATATCACCAGCCCCGACAGAAACAATGCCGCGGGAATGATGATGCGCGCCGCGTCCCAGGCAAATCCGTTCTGCCTGATTCCCGGTTTTGATTTCAGATAATCTCGTGTGTTACTTGACTGCCTCCTTCGCTTCTTTTCCGTTTATAGGTATTTGACTTCCTCGAAAACTGAAGTTTCCGAGGAACTCTATTATCAGTTAAACAGATTATATCTGTCAATCTTTGCTCCTGCTTCCTGAACCTGAGTCCCTGCTGGAGCGGTGTTCCCCTCTGCGGTATGGACTTCTCTCTCCTGCGGTATCAACCGCGGTTATCACCGGGACAAGCAGTCCCTTCGAGTTATGGGTCATCTCAACAGTGACCTCCTTCCCCTCAAGTTTTTTCCGGGGTGGATTATACAAGGGAACATACCATGCCTTTTTCAGCTCTTTGTTCTCGACAACGATCGAATTGTTCCACACCCCCTCATCATCCATGACTGATACCTTCCGCACTGTCCCGGATATCGCACCTGTTGTATCGGTATACAGATGCAGATTATGTGCAGATGACCATTTCAAATCCTCTCTCACCGTAAGAAATGAGTTATACCGTCCCGCCGCTGTAAGGGATTTATCCCACCTCTTTTCAAGTTTATATAGCCCGTTATGGTATTCAGCGAGACCCAGCTCCGCAAGGAAGGAGAGACGTCTCGACAGTTCCTCTGACACCGGATATATGGCGCACCCAAAGCGGTCATCCTGTATCGGTTTCACAAGCATTGAGATTTTCTCATCATGGGAAGTCCACCGTGCCGCGGTGATGCTTTTGCTTTTTGAGAGAGTTATCTGCTCCTGAGTCCGCTCTCCGATCATCGCGGTTATGATATCCTGGGTTATCTGATGGCTCCGCCGCCTGATAAAATCCTTTTTGAACTTCACCGGTTTCCCCTTCAGGTCATTGCCGTTAACAAGAATATGTGCGTGGGGGTGTGCGGTGTCGGTGTGGATAACCGCTTTCCAGTCGAGCCGGTATCCGGTTTCAAAGTTTGTCTTTTCGATAAACGCTTTCACCGCTTCCTTGAGCGGCGCCTTATCTGACTCAGGGGATATGATGAACTTGAAGTGCAGGTTTGTCATCCGCTGTTCATAGCCGTCACAGCCGAACAGGACTGGTTTTTCAATAACCTGCTCTTTGTTCTTCTGCGGCATATAGGTATCAATGAATTTTTTGTGGGATGCCGCTTTATAACTGTACCGCATTTTGACCATGCAGTACTGTTTCCGGCCCGATGGATCATAGACATGGCGGAATCCGCCTCCGGAGAAATGTGCGCCCCGCGCACCTTTCTCTCCGCCGCGGCTGCCTGCGGAACCAAACCCATTGAGCAGGTTTCTCAGCTCCCGGCTGCCATCTTTACTGTGTATTACTCTCCTGTAGATAATCCGCGCTGCCGGCTGCGTACCATTCGCTTCAGGATATAACAGGTGCCATCGTACTTTACTTAGCCTCTTCTCCTGTAAAATGTGCGCCAGTGTGATGCTTTGCTTCACCAGGCGCACATGTAAGCCTCAAAATCGTGTAATACAAAAAAAACACCTGTATTACAAATATCTCTTTGTATGACAAAAAATTACATCGAGTTGTATTACAACTCTTTATCTTGCATTCTTTGTCAATTCACTAAAAATGTGGTTTCTTTACCGAAACCGCATGGCTGCTTCATCCTGCTGGAAATGGGGGGTCTCATGAAGCCCCATCCAAACCTCCTGTAGTATAAAGCTCTACCTCGGAAGATGTCAATGTCAGTTATACATCATCTGAACCTGTAAGCCAGGATTCGAAATCAGCCTTGTCTCTGCCTGTTTGGATGTAGGTATGAAACATATTGCTGAAAACTGTCTGT
>QMCE01001464.1_pt1 | contig 13668 bp, 11 predicted proteins | sample 1821851 | NCBI WGS metagenome assembly QMCE01 (sample SAMN09453174, study PRJNA476694) | Termite gut metagenome, whole genome shotgun sequencing project. | isolation source: worker | host: Odontotermes sp. | place: South Africa:Pretoria | collected 2016-01-28 | reverse complement strand
AAAACACAAAAGTCCTCGGCATGATTACCGAGGACAATAAGCCGGACGGGCGCATTTGCGTGATGATCATGCAGCACAGCATCCTGTGGCAGCTTGGCCGCCGCGAGGAATCGGGGGCGGCGATGGATACGCTGGCCGCTTTTGTAAACGCCGCCGCGCCACATTTCATCCCCAACCTGACCGCCTACCGCACGAAGCTCAAACTGTACGACGGCGATACCGCCACCGCGCGCCAGTGGCTGGAGCAATATTATGTGACGAATACGAATCACATCGAGTTCTTCCGCTCCTTTCAGCATTTCACCACGGCGCGGGCCTATATCGCCATTGGGGAAAAAGAGGCGGCGTTACCATACCTTTTGCTGCTAAAGGACTTTGGCAAGAACCTGAACCGCCCGCTGGACAGGTGCGAGGCCGGGGTGCTCCTTGCGGCGCTGTATCAGGCGCAGAACCAGAAGAAGGAAGCGGATGCTGAACTTGCCGAGGCGCTGGAAGTTTTACAGCCCTACGGCTTTGTCCGGCTGGTGGCCGATGAGGGCAAGGCGGTGGTTCCCATTCTTAAACGCATCCTAACAAGCATCGGGGATCAAGGATATAAAGGCCCGCTCACCCGCGCCTATGTCAGCAAGGTCATGTTGGCGGCCCACAGCTTTGGGGGCAGCCACAGCGGCTACATGGCGGGCGCGGTAAAAAAGAAGGATAAGCCGCTCAAACTTTCGAAGCAACAAGCACATATGTTGGGGCTTTCTATCCCCACCATCAAATCTCATACGTCGCTGGCGTATAAAAAGCTGGGTGTTAACAACGCGATGGACGCCGTGCTGAAAGCGCGGGAGCTTGGAATGATTGAGTAGGCATACGCCCATTTCCAGCGGTTCCACAAACAGGCAAGTTGGGCGTCGCGGGCCCCAAAGGGACCACGACGCTGCTTGCCGGGGAGAACCCCGGGCCCCCTGATCGCCCCCGCGTTGCGGGTGTGGCGACGGCCCGCAGGCCTAGTGCCGGAAGCGTGTTACGCTTCCGGCCAAGCGGCGTTGCCGCTATTTTTGCTCTGGCCCATGAGCGGATCTACTCGCGTTCGGCCTCGCGTTCGCGCCCAGGGGCAGGCACGTTCAAGAGCCTGTCCACGTTCTCGCGGGCAACAAGCAGCGCACGCATGTCGGACTTGGCCTCGCGGTACCCCGCGTAGGCTTTCTTTTTTTCTTCCAGCGCCGCGGCGTACTCCGCGCGCAGGGCGGCGATGGCCGGAATCCGTTTGCCCCTGCCGTAGCCGAGTTCGTTGAACGCCTGCTTGGCTGCTTTGTGCAAAAGGACAGCGTCGGCATTCTCGTTATAGAACTTTTTTGAATACCCGGCCTTGCGGTACGCCTCATAGGTCTTGCGCGTCTTGGAATAGTTGATGATGTGCTTTTGCAAAGAAGCGTTGGCTTTCATATCATTGGGGTTGTCCCAGCCCTCTTTAATGCGGAAAGGGAAAAGATAAAGCGCAACGGGCAATCGAACGACAAAAGCCACTCCTTATCCTTCATAATGGTAGAATAGGTGTCGTAATCATCGGCGCTGTCGCCTTTGGTGTTTTTGAGGTTACCTTTTTTATCCTGCGAGAAATAGCCATCGTGGACACTGGCAACCCCAGCGGCAAAGTGCGCCCGCAGCGGCGCAAACTTGGGGCGTTCCAGCAGTTCGGCATAGCATTCTTCAAACATCTTCGCATAGATGCCCTTGCCGCTCTCGGCAGTGCGGTATTTCGCCACTTCGTCTATGAAGAACAGGCTCAAAACCTTGATGCCTTTTTCCGTACAGCGCAGTTCTTTGTCCAAATGCGCCTCGATCAGCCCGTTTGCAGCAGTATTCACGCAGGAAACAACAGGCAAAAGACACACCGAGTACAGCTTTCGAAGCTCTTGGAAGTCCTTCAAGAACGCAATGGACTACAGCATGGGCGCGAAGTGGGAAAAGGCAACGGCAAAAGACGGTTTCGGGCGATATATGAAAACCTGTTCGGTTATCGCGCCCGACCTCGTGCCATATTGCCTGCGGCACACCTACTGCACCGACCTACAGCAAAAAGGCGTCCACCTGAAAACCGCTTCCTACCTCATGGGGCATACCGACATTTCGGTGACAGCCAATATTTACACCCACATCACGGAGAACACTTTGCTCGAAGCGGCGCGGCTAATTGGGTGCGACCATGTACATTCATATGTACACAGCGAAAAAACGGGCTGAAAACGGATTGACAAAACAGCCCAAAGCCTTTATAATTCGTAAAGTATTGCGGAATTGTGTAATGGTAGCACGGCAGACTCTGACGCAACGGAACCGTAAAATCTCCCCGCTGCGAAAATGAGCCAAAACAACACAAATATTACTCGGTAGAACATTACTTTATAGCATCATGGCATCCCAAAAAAGGATGCCTTTTTTGCTGCTCATGTTGGTATTTATAGCTGTGTACATATACCGTACATGTACGTTCTTATGTACCCAAAACAGCTTTTTTCAAGTAAAAGTATTTAAGGGTATAACCGCAAAACTCTTGCGATTATCTCTATTTTGCGGTATAATTCATCCAAAGGATGGTGATTACAATGGTTTTGCGCCCCGCGTATCTTGATAAAATCATGGCTTATCTGGACACCCCTTTTGTTAAGATTCTTTCCGGCGTCAGGCGCAGCGGCAAGTCCACCATCTTGAAGATGGTGGCCGATAGACTGCGCGAGCGGGGTATTCGTGATGAGAGTATTCTGACATATCATTTTGATTCCCTCGAATATGAGGAAATCAAAACGGCAAAGCACCTGTATGACGAAGTGAAAGGGCGCTTGCCAAAGGCGGGAAAGACCTATCTATTTTTCGATGAGATACAGGAAGTGGCGCAATGGGAAAAGGCCGTCAATTCCTTTATGACGGATTTTGATGTGGAGATCTACGTTACGGGATCCAACTCGCGCATGATGTCCTCGGAAATCTCCACCTACCTGACAGGGCGGTATATTCAATTCCGTGTGCTTCCACTGTCTTTTTGCGAATACCTAACTTTTCGCAAAGAATATATTCCTAACGGAATCACTTTCCCTGTCACATATCCCATAGAATATGGTAAGTTGAACCCTTACGACCATACCCATGAAGAATTTGCCCGCTATCTGCGCTATGGCGGCTTCCCGGCCATCCACCTGCAAGAGTACACACTTGACGAAGCCTATACCATTGTGACAGACATCTACAATTCAACTATCTTCACCGATATTGTAAAGCGCAGCCAAATCCGCAAAGTAGACCAGCTTGAACGCATTGTGCGCTTTGCGTTTGACAATATTGGCCGCACTTTCTCCGCCGCTGCCATCTCCAAATACCTCAAATCAGAAAACCGCTCGATTGACAACGAAACGGTCTACAGCTATTTGAAAAATCTGGAAAGCGCCTTTATCCTGTACCGCTGCCCACGCTTTGATGTTGGCGGCAAAGAAATACTAAAAACGCAGGAAAAATTTTTTGTATGTGACCCCGCCATGCGCTATAGCGTACTGGGCTATTCGCCAAACAGCGTGGCCGCCATGCTGGAGAACATCGTGTACTTGGAACTCTTGCGCCGTGGCTATGACGTGTATGTCGGGCAGGTGCTGGGGGGCGAAATTGATTTTGTTGCGATGCGGCAGGAAAACAAGCTGTATATCCAAATCGCACAACAAATCAATACGCCCCAAACCGAGGCGCGTGAATATGGGCGGCTGTTGAACATCCGCGATAACTACTCTAAATATGTGCTTCGCACAGACGAATTTGCCGGCGGCAATGTGGAGGGCATTAAGACCATGCACGTTGCAGACTTCTTGCTGTCGGACGAATTTTGATACTATCTTCATGTGGAATGACTTGCGTTGCGCTTTAGGGCAAAATGCTGTCTGATAATAGTTGATTTTTCGAGAATTTCTGCGCTTGAAACCAACGAAAAGCACGGAGGGAATGCTTTTGTATTGAATCCCGAAATGGTAAGCCATTGTAACGAAAAGGTGTTGAAATCGCTAAAATAGCGGGGGTGCGGATGGGTTCCGCTCCCCTGCGTTTTATTAGCTATTCATTGTCTTCATCTTCGCCGGAAATATCGGCCACACCCTCTATCATATCCACAAGCACAGTGTTAAACTGTGCAGCATTTTTTGACGTAACAACAGGCTTGCCAAGTTGGGCTTCAACAGCTTGCCGTGCAGGGGGCAGGGATTCGAGTTCCTTAGCTTCCACCACAAAAAATCATGCGTTAATTCGTTGTAAAGCGACGGTTTTAGCAGGATTTCGTCTTGTGATATTACACAAGCATAGGATGCAAATTATAACTATTTTACACTAAATTCTATAGTGTGATACGAGTTAAAATAGGAAAAAATAGCAACATGCAACACAAGAACTGGGAACGGGGAAAGTAGTTTACAGTAGATTATGAGCGGTGTCGGTCAAGTTATACCCTCCTGTACTGGTGCGGGTATTCATAACGACAAACTCGCAAACCTGCATTACATAAGGCTTTACGGCACAGGCAAACGAATATTGGCCTTAATTAGAACGCAAACGCCACCCATCTGAACAGGTTGGTGGCATCTTATGTAAAGATGATTTGTCCACGCTGGATGAAGCATTGGGGAGTGTCCCTGGAAGTGTGTAATACTACTCTCTGATTGAAATGGCAAAAAGCTGGGCGAGGGATTTTTTCTCCTCGCAAGGCGGAGGAGGGAGGAATACTTTTGGTATTCCGACCGACGAGAACGCGGCGAGGGGGAAAAAGACCCGCTCTGATGTTTGTCATTTTTGTCAGAGAGTAGTATAAATGCCAATCTCTTTGATGGATGACGGATTAGATAGTCTTGCCGCCGGTTGGAGGACAAAAACCTCAAAGCCTGCAGGGACACGCCCTTTAAGGTCTTTGCTCCTAATTTGGATGCAATATGCCAGACTGAATTTATCAAGAAAATTGGTGTAAAATCGAAATATTTTTCCATGTATCGTAAAATTAGCTGCATTCTGCTTGGAAAGCGTTTTCCTAAATATTCGTTGACTTTCCAAATGCGAATTTGATATTATCATGGCAGAAAGGACGAAATTGCCAAAACAAGTTTTATTTCTTGTAATATTTTTAGGAGGTGTGTCATGAAAAAGATGAGAAAAGTGTTTGCCCTGGTTCTGGTAATGCTGGTGCTTGCCGTCGTTATGGCCCCCGCCGCCCTTGCCGCCGAGGAAGAGCGCATCGTGGCCTATGTGCAGGTACCGGAGGATTGGGCGGAGCCCTGCTTTTGGGCCTGGGACGCAGACGGCAACAACGCCTTTGCGGCTTGGCCCGGCGGCGCCGCCGAAGCAGACCCCGGCAACGAGGGCTGGTATTATTGCTGGCTTCCAAACTGGGTTACCAACATTATTGTAAAAGCCAACGCGGGCGAGGTGCAAACCGGCGAAATTGTGGTGGACGCCGGCAAAAACGTGTGGATTACCATTGCCTCGCCGGAAGAAGCTACCGCCGTGTACGAGGCGCAGACCCAGGGCGAAGCCCCGGCCTATGTGGAAAAAATTGCCGTACACGCCAAGGTGCCCTCAGATTGGAGCGAAGCAAACCTGTGGGCTTGGCTGGCCCCCGATGGTACCAACGCCTTTGCCGCCTGGCCTGGCGAGGCCATGGCCTTGGATGATTCCGGGTGGTATACCGCCCAGGCGCCGGCCTGGATTAATTCCGTGATTATCAACGCAGGCGACGGCAACCCCCAAACCGAGGATTTGACCGTGGAGCCGAAAGAGATGTGGGTTGTGGTGGCCGACGACGGCACCGCCGAAGTGACTTACGAAAACCCGGATTTGGCCGTAGCCAACATTACTGTGCGCGTGAAAGCGCCCACCGATTGGGCCTCGCCCTGCCTGTGGGCCTGGAGCCATCCCGACGGCACCAACGCCTTTGCCGCCTGGCCCGGCGAACCGCTGGTGGAGACCGACGGCTGGTTTACGCTGGAAGTGCCTGGATGGATTAACTCGGTGATTGTGAACGCCAACGAGGGCAGCGTGCAAACGGGCGATTTAAGCGTGGACACCGGCAAGGATATCTGGGTGGTGGTTACCGACGCTGAAAACGCCGCCGTAAGTTACGAGGAACCCGCCGACCTGCCGCCCCCTGCCAACAGCGGCAGCACCCCGGCTTCCTCTGTGCCCGCCTCCTCTTCCCAAGGGGCAGCGCCCGCCGGGAATAACGCCATCATGTGGATTCTCATCGGGATAGGCGCGGTGGTTGTGGTTATCATTATTATTGCGGTGCTTCGCGGCAAGAAAAAGAAATAAGTTTTTGCACAGTGGGGCTGCTGCAAGGCCATGCGCTTTGCAGCAGCCCCTGTCAAACGGAAAAAAAGGAGAACCGCCATGTACCGGAAAATAGTAAGCCTGCTGCTGGCCGCTGTTCTTGTGGTGGCTTCCTTTGCGCTGCTGGCCGGCTGCGGCGAACAGGCCGCCAGTGGGCCGGTGAATATTATCATCTGGCACGACAAGGAAGACGCCGTGGCCGCCGTGCTGCAGGCGGAGCTGGATAAACTGGGCCCAGATATCACCGTGCAGCTGGAAAAAAAGAACGGCATGACCGAGGCGCTGAAAATGGTGGGGAACGACCCCGCCGCCGCGCCCGATATGTATTTCTTTGCCCACGATAAACTGGGCGTATACGCGGAGATGGGCATTTTGTCCCCCATTACAGACTTTGTGGACGCCCAGACGCTGGAGGGCTTTTTGCCCATGACCACGCAGGCCGCCACCTATAAAGACAACATATACCAGTTGCCCATTTATTTTGAAACCCTTTTGTTTATGTACAACCGGGCGCTGATGGGCGATGACGAGGTGCCCGCTACCACCGACGCGCTGTACAGTTTTATGCAGAAAAACACCTCCGGCGGCAACTATGGCTTTGTGGAACAGCACAGCACCGCCTATTACAGCGCCGGATGGATACATGGCTTTGGCGGCGAGATTATTTCCGCCGACGGCGTGGCCCAACTGAACGCCCCCGAGGTGGTACAGGCGCTGCAATATCACTTAAAGTTTGTGAAAATGATGCCTGGCGAAACCGAGTACGCCACCGTGAACACCCTGTTCCGCGAGGGCAAGGCCGCCGCCACTATTGGCGGGCCGTGGCTGGTGCCCACCGTGCGCGACGCGGGCTTGGATTTGGGGCTGGCCCCCATGCCCACCGTGGACATAACCGGCTTGCCCCTGGCGCCGTATTCGGGTGTGCAAGGCCTGCACGTGTTAAAGGTAGCGGCCGACCAGCCTGCCAAAAACGCCGCCATCAAGGCCATTTTGAACCAACTGGTGAACACCGACATTGGTGTGGCCATGGCTCAGGCCAGCGGCTGTGCCCCGGCCTACCAGGCCTGCTACGATTTAGACGCCGTGAAGGGCGACGACATGGTGATGATGATGCGCCAAACCGCCGAGAACTCCGTTCCCATGCCCAATATCCCGGAGATGGACGTGATGTGGAACGTAGCGGGCAACCTGCTGGTTGAGGTGAACATGCGCGGCGGCGACGTGGTGGCGGCCGCCGACGAAGCGCAGAAAACGGCCGAGGATTTGATTGCGGCCATGAAGTAATACCGAGAGGAGTGAAGCCTGGTGAAACCCGCCAAGAAACGCAAGGCCCTGCGCTCCTGGCTATGCTTGGCGCCCTCTCTGCTGCTGATTGGGCTGGTTGTGCTGTTTCCCATCCTCTACACCGGCTATATTTCCGGCACCAACATGAACGTGTACCATTGGTTTGACTACACCTTCATTGGTGCGGAGAACTATGCCAAGGCCCTGTTTGTTTTCGATTCAGGCTTTTTACGGGCGCTGCTGCTTACCATTTTGTGGACGGCGCTGAACATGCTGTTCCAACTGGTGCTTGCCTTTGTGCTGGCAAGCCTGTTGAACCACCCGGGCCTAAAGCTGCGCAAGCTGTACAAAACCCTGCTGATGTTCCCCTGGGCCATGCCGGGCTATGTGTCTATTCTGCTGTGGAAAAACGGCATGTTCAACTCGCAGTTCGGCCTTTTGAACCAGTGGATGGAAGATTTGGGTTTCGACCCCGTGCGCTGGCTAGCAGGGGACATATCAGCCTTTATCAGCTGCATGGTGGTAAACCTGTGGCTGGCGCTGCCTTTTATGATTATGATTATGGACGGCGCTTTGCAAAGCGTGGACAAAAGCTATTACGAGAGCGCCATGCTGGACGGCGCGGGCTGGTTTACCCGCAACGTGCGGCTTACCATTCCGGCCATCCGGCCCATCATCGCCCCGGCGGTTGTCATCACGGTGTTTACCACCTTTAAGCAGTTCGACGTGATTTACCTGCTGACCCAGCAGGAGGGCGCCAAAACCGGCGCCAACATCCACACCGTGATTACCTACGCCCACGAAAACGCCTTTGTTACCAACAATTACGGCTACTCGTCCGCCATTTCTATCATTATTTTTGCGTTGCTTATCCTGTTTAGCCTGGCGGGCACGCTGCGCCGGCGAAGGGAGGACACGGTGTGAAAAAACGCAGAAGCGGGCGCAGGGCGCGGCGCTTTGCCGGGCTGGCGGCGCTCAACCTGGTGTTCATCGCCATATGTTTTATCACCCTTATTCCCATTTTGTACGCCTTTTCGGTGTCGCTCAACGCGCAAAACAGCATCCTGGGCTCCGATTTCAGCTTTATTCCCCGGCAGGTGACGCTGGACAACTACCGCGCCGTGGTGATGGAGCAGCCCGTGCTGCTGTGGTTCAAAAACACCATGATTCTGGCGGTGGCCTCGGTGGGCATTGCGCTGTTGGTGGCGGTGCCGGGCGCGTATGCGCTGTCGCGGTTCCGTTTTAGGGGGCGCGTGGGCATCTTCAACAGCCTGGTGTTGCTCAACTCCTTCCCGGCTATCTTGTCCATGTTTGCCATCTACAAGCTGCTTAGCCCCATGGGTCTTATCGATACCAGGCCCGGCCTTATCTTGGTATACATTGGCACCATGTCTGTTTTTGGGCTTTTGAACCTGAAGGGCTACTTCGATTCCATCCCCAAGGACATTGAGGAGGCCGCAGGCATAGACGGCGCGAACGCCCTGCAAACGGTGATGCACATTTTGCTGCCGCTGGCCAAGCCCGCTATGATTGTAACCGCCGTGATGGTGCTGATTTATGTGTGGAACGAGTATATCTACGCCGTTACCTTTATGACGGGCGCGGCCAACTACACGCTGGCCGCGGGGCTGTATTCGCTGCAGGCCTCTGAGATGAGCGGCAGCTGGCCGGTATTTGCGGCGGCCTCTATTGTGGTATCGCTGCCCATCCTCATTATCTTCTTCCTCACCCAGCGGCACATGACCTCCGGGCTGACAGCCGGCGGCGTGAAGGGCTAGTGTCCTGACCGAGTTATGAATTAGCGTTAGCGCGCCGCACCAAGAAACGTACCCAAAGGATGAATCATGGATAAAAACGCGATATTGCACATCCCCATGTCTGAATACGCACACGCGGTGAACGAGAGCCGGGTGCTTATCCGCCTGCGCTGCGCCAAGGGCGGCCTTGTGCGCTGCACCCTGTTTTATGGAGACCGCGCCTGCCGGCAAAACCCCGTTGTATTCACCGCCCAGCCCATGGCGGTGGTGGCAAGCGATTTGATGTTTGACTACTACGAAGCGGAGTTTGACACGCCCTATACCCGCCTGTGCTATTACTTTGAGCTGGACGACGGCGCCGAGACGCTGCTGTATTACGGGGATTTGTTTTCCAAAAATACCGTGCCGGAGCGCTCGGAATACTACCAGTTGCCTTTTGTGCACAGGGCCGACATTGCCACCGCCCCCGAATGGGCCCAGGACGCGGTGATTTACAATATCTTCCCGGACAGCTTTGCCACCGGCAGGCGCTTTATCAGCGGGCAGCCTACGCAAGGCCGCTATATGGGCATCCCGGTGCACGGCAAGTTGGGAGGCAGCATCCAGGGCATTGCCGAAAATGCCGATTACCTGGAGGAATTGGGCGTCAACTGCATTTATATCAACCCCATCTTCACGGCCGGTGAATACCATAAATACGATTTGCTGGACTACTACAGCATAGACCCCTGTTTTGGCAGCAACCAGAATTTTGCCCACATGGTGGAGCAGTTGCACCGGCGGGGGATACGTGTTGTTGTGGACGGCGTGTTCAACCACTGCGGCTGGCAGTTTTTTGCCTTTGAGGACGTGGTGCAGAACGGGGAGAAATCACGGTATAAAGATTGGTTTTACCGGGTGCAGCACCCCGCCACGCGGCCAGACAACATGGACGATATCCCCAGCTACGAATGCTTTGCCTACGAGCGGCTGATGCCCAAACTGAACACCGCCAACCCCGAGGTACGGGCATATTTTTGCGACGTGTGCCAATACTGGCTGCGGGAATACGGCATAGACGGCTGGCGGCTGGACGTGGCCAGCGAGGTGGACGACGGCTTTTGGCGCGCCTTTCGCAAGGCGGCGCTTGCGGTAAACCCGGACGCGCTGCTGATTGGCGAAATTTGGGAGAGCGCGAGCCACTGGCTGGACGGCAGCATGTTCCATTCCTGTATGAACTACGATTTTAGGAAACACTGCCGAGAGTTTTTTGCACGCGGCGCGATTAGCCCCGCCCAATTTGCCGCCCGTGTGTCCCATATGCTGATGCGCTACCGCAAAAACTTGCTGCCCGTCCAACTGAATTTGTTGGACAGCCACGACGTAAGCCGCTTTCTCTCGCTGTGCGGCGGCAAGGTGGAACGCTTTAAGCTGGCGGTGCTGTTTCAGATGTGCTTTGTGGGTATCCCCAGCGTTTTCTATGGCGATGAGCAGGGCATCAGCGGCCTGCTGGAGGACGAATACCGCAGCCCCATGCGCTGGGACGGCGGCGAATTGTTCCTGTTTTACCAACAGGCTATCCGGCTGCGGCGGGCGCACAAGGCGCTGCGCTGCGGCGTGTACCGCAGCCTGGAGGCCCGGGAGGACGGCCTGTTTGCCTTTGCCCGCCAATTGGAGGACACGCACATTGCCGTGGCCATGAACACCGGCCCCCGCGAGGCGCCGTACATGCCCCCGGCGGGCGAGGTTTTGTGGCAAAGCGGGCAAGCCAAAAACGGTCTGGAACCCGGCGGCTTTTGCGTAACGCTTGTGAAGGGAGATGGCTTATGTCTGTAACCATCAAGGACGTTGCCAAGGCGGCCGGCACGTCTATCGGCACCGTTTCCAAGGCGCTTAACGGCTCGTACACCATTTCTGAGGAAACCAAAAAGCGCATACAAAACACGGCCAGGCAGCTGCAGTACCGCCCCAACGCGCAGGCGCAAACCCTGGCCCGCCAGGCGGGACGCAAGGCGGCGTTCCTCACGTACCTGCCGCGGGACATCGGCTTTACCAACCCGCATATGTTTGAGATACTGGCGGGCGCGGAAAAGGCGCTGGCCGCCAAAGAATACACACTTAGCCTGCAAGGCTGCAACCCCAAAACGGTGTGCGGGCTGGCCAAAAGCATCATGGAGCACAAAAGCGCCGACGGGCTTTTGCTGCACGCCTCGGTGGTAACGCGCGAGCTGGCCGCCATGGTTACGCGCGAGGGGCTGCCGCACATTGTGATTGGTATGCCGCCTTTCACCAGCCGCCTGTGCTGGATAGACAGCAACAACCATCTGGCGGGCGAAATTGCGGCGCACCATCTTTTGGACACCGGCCACCGGCACCTGGCTTTTATTGGCGGCCGCGCGGAGGACAAAATATCCCAGGCCCGGCTGGCGGGCGTTTTGTCGGAGCTGGACGGCGCCGGTATCGAGCGCGGCACCCTGCGGGTGTATCAGGGGGAATCCACCACGGAGGAGGGCATCACCATGACCGCCAATATGCTGGAGGACGGCATGGCGGACGCCGTGATTTGCGCCAACAACTACTTGGCGCTTGGCTGCCTGGAAACCCTGCGCGAGCGGTGCATCGCGGTGCCGAACGACATCAGCATCGTCACCTTCGATTCCTACCCATTCGCGCAGCTTACAAACCCAAAACTTACCACAGTCAGCATCGATGTATTTGAAATTGGTCTGTCGGCGGGAAAGCTGCTGATGAACAAGATACGCAAGCCCAATTTACAGGTGCAGTCGTTCACCACGCTGCCAAATTTGGTTGTCAGGGGGTCTACCGTACCGAAGCGCATAAATGAAGCAATATCTTAAAACCCAGCACAATCCGGTTGCTTCCGGTTCGTTCCCGCGCCAGAACAAAACGTGACAAAAGGAGTGTTAAAATGAAAAAAACAGCGCAAAGTGGAAAAAAACATTTGTGAGCATGGGTTTTGCGGTGAGCCTGCTGTTTGCCATACTACTGCAGTCTCTGCCGGTTGCGGCGGCCGGTGCGGCACCGGAACTTGGCCCGCTGACGTCCCGGGACGTGGTGTATCAGATTATCACAGACCGCTTTTATGACGGCGACGCCAGCAACAACGTGCCCAGCGGCTTCGACCCCACCCTGTTTGACGGCAGCGGGAACGATTTGAAGCTGTACCAGGGCGGCGATTGGGCTGGCATTATTGCCAAAATCCCGTATTTGAAGGGGATGGGCATTACCGCCGTTTGGATATCTGCGCCGTATGAAAACCGGGATGATGAAATCATCGATTACCAGGACGACGGCGGTATCAACCGCTGGACCAGCTTCCACGGCTACCATGTGCGCAACTATTTTGCAACCAACAAGCACTTTGGCACCCTGAACAAATTTAAAGAACTGCGGGACGCCCTGCAGGACAACGGCATTAAGCTGGTGATTGATTTTGTGACCAACCACACCAGCCGTTGGCAAAACCCATCCTCCGGTTTTAGCCCGGAAGACGGCAGGCTGTACGAGTCGGACAAGCTGCCAAACGGCCAATACGCCTTTGACGCGAACGGCGAGCCTTACGACTACAACGGCGACGGCCAGGTGGAAAACCTGATTGCAGACCCCCATAACGATGTGAATGGCTGGTTCCACGGCATTGGCGACCACGGCGGCGACGACAGCGTGTTTGGCTACCGCCACAGGGATTTGGGTTCGCTGGCCGATTTTTCGCAGGAGAACGGGAATGTAGCCGCTTACCTTGAAAAAGCGGCACTGTTCTGGGCCGGCATGGGCCTTAACGGCATCAGGCACGACGCCACCCTGCATATGAACCCTGCCTTTGTGCGCGGGCTAAAGGACGCCATAGACTCCCACGCCATCAGGGAGAATACAAGGCCCCAAAAGACCGACAGCAAGCCGCCAATAATCCAAAACCCGACCTTTGTCCGTTGTAGTAAACACATGGCTGCCAGCACCACAAGGCCAATGAGGCCGGACAGGGCCGGGTGGATGTTGAGCAGGCCGTTTGCCAAAAAGCCGGACGCGATGGCCAGCGCGAGGCTGTCAAAGACGATGATATTCCCAAAGAACAGGCCAATGATGGATAAGATAGCGCCGATTATCAGGCCAATCACGGTTGCAAAACCATACATCACCAGATGTTCCATGATTCAATCCCCCTCATCCTCTTGTTTTCGATGCTCCAACAGTTTATGCGCGTCCAGTTCCAGCACATCCGCGATGGCGAGGCCGATTCGGAAAGTGGCCCGGCTGATGTCCCGCTCTCCCGATTCAAACCGCTGGTACAGGC
>QMCE01001295.1_pt1 | contig 13668 bp, 11 predicted proteins | sample 1821851 | NCBI WGS metagenome assembly QMCE01 (sample SAMN09453174, study PRJNA476694) | Termite gut metagenome, whole genome shotgun sequencing project. | isolation source: worker | host: Odontotermes sp. | place: South Africa:Pretoria | collected 2016-01-28 | reverse complement strand
GCTCGACTTACGGTCGTCGTGGGCGCTCATCCCCATCGCGCAGGCGATGGTGGCGTTGCCACTCGTCGTCCGGACGCTGCTGCCGACGTGGCGGGCCATCGACCCGCGCCTCCAGCAGGCCGCCGCAAGCCTGGGCAGCTCGCCGTTCCGCACCCTCGCCACCATCGACGCGCCGGCCTTGTCGCGTGGGCTCGGGTTGGCGATCGGCTTCGCCTTCGCCACGTCTCTCGGCGAGTTCGGCGCGACATCGTTCCTCGCCCGCCCCGACCACCCGACGTTGCCCGTCATTATCTTCCGCCTGCTCGGACGTCCCGGCACCGACAACGCGGGTACGGCGATGGCCGCAGCGGTCGTGTTAGCCCTTCTGACGGCAGCCATCATGGCCATCGCCGAAGCGATCGGCCCGAAGGAGGCGACCTCATGGTGATGACCCGGTGGCACGACCCCACCAGACCCCAGAGCCCCCAGCCCGCAGCCCACAGGAAGCGAGGAGACGCCGATGAGCGCGCTTGACGTACGAGACCTGAGCGTCCACTACGGCCCGGTGGCCGCTGTGAATGGCGTTGGCCTGACAGTCGAGCCGGGCGAAATCGTCGCCATCCTCGGGCCGTCGGGTTCGGGCAAATCCTCATTGCTGCGAGGCATCGCCGGTCTGGAACCCGCCAGCGGCGACATTCTGTGGGACGGCGACAGTATGGCCACCGTCCCTGTGCACAAACGTGGTTTCGTCGTGATGTTCCAAGACGGCCAGCTCTTTCCGCACCTGGACGTCGCCGGCAACGTCGCCTACGGACTGATGGGCTTGCCTCGGGCCGAACGCGACCGCCGCGTGCGTGACCTGCTCGGCCTCGTCGGCCTGGAAGGTTACGAAGAACGTCCGATCACGGCGCTGTCCGGCGGTCAGGCCCAGCGCGTGGCGCTCGCCCGGTCGCTCGCCCCGCGCCCACGCCTGTTGCTGCTGGACGAACCGCTTTCCTCACTCGACCGCGCCCTGCGAGAGCACCTCGTCGACGTCTTGGGCGACACCCTGCGCGCGACCCACACGACGTCGCTGTATGTGACGCATGACCAGGCCGAGGCGTTCGCCTTGGCAGACCGCATCGGCGTCATGATGGACGGCCAGCTCCGGCAGCTCGCCACGCCTTCCGACTTGTGGAAGCAGCCGGTCGACCACGATGTGGCGAAGTTTCTCGGCTACGGCCCCTTCCTCCCCGGCGAGGAGGCGGCCACGTTCGGCCTGGCCGCTCCGGTCGGCCTGCCGGACGCCAACGGGCCGAAGGCCGCGACCGCACCGCCTGGCGGAGGGCCCGAGGCTCCTCACGACGGGAACACGTCAGGCACGACTGGACGCGGCGCCACGGACCGCGCCACTGTCCCACAAGGCGAAACGGTGCTGGCGATGGCGCCAGGCGCGCTTGTCGTCGACCCGCGGGGCATCGACGTGCCGGTCCTCGCGACGCGAGCGCGGCGCGGCGGCGTCGAGGCGACCGTGCGCCTCCCAGGCGGACAGCGAGCTGTCGTCGACGTGCCCCACCAGCCCGGGTCCGGCCTGCGGGTGCGGATTGATGCCTCCGTGTGCGTCTGGCTGCCCGCGCCGCGACCGCCGGTGGACGCCTCGTGCGAGATGCGTGCCATTGCCCGATAAGATCATCGCCATGGCCCAAGTGATCGTCGATGTCATGCCCAAACCCGAGATTCTTGATCCGCAAGGGAAAGCCGTCACCCGAGCGCTCGAGCGGCTTGGTTTCTCTGGCCTGAGCGTGCGCCAAGGGAAAAGGTTCGAGATCGAGGTGGACGGTGAGGTGACGCCCGAGCACGTCGCCGATATCGAGCGTGCGGCCGAGACCTTGCTCGCGAACACCGTCATCGAGACGTTCGACGTCCGGGTGGCGCAGTGAGAATCGGCGTCGTCACCTTCCCCGGTTCGCTCGACGACGACGACGCCCGGCGCGCCGTTCGGCTGTGCGGCGCCGAGTCGGTGCCGCTGTGGCACGGCTCAGATTCCCTCAACCAAGTTGACGCCGTCATCTTGCCCGGCGGCTTCTCCTACGGTGATTACCTGCGGTGCGGCGCGATCGCCCGGTTCGCGCCGGTGATGACGGAAGTCATCGCGGCCGCCGGGCAGGGCATGCCGGTGCTCGGCATCTGCAACGGCTTCCAGGTGCTGTGCGAAGCGCACCTGCTGCCGGGCGCGCTGGTGCGCAACGACCGCCAGACGTTCGTCTGCCGCGACCAACGGCTGCGTGTCGAGTCGAACGACACCGCCTGGACGTCCGATTTCGAGCAGGGCGACGAGATTGAGATCGTGCTCAAAAACGGTGAAGGCAACTACACCGCCGACGCCCGGACCGTCGCCGAACTTGAGGGCGAGGGACGTGTCGTATTCCGTTATCTGGGGATCAACCCGAACGGCTCGGTCAACGACATCGCCGGCATCACGAACGACCGCCGCAACGTCGTCGGCCTCATGCCGCACCCGGAGCACAACGTCGACCCGGTGACCGGCCCGACGACCGATGGACGGCGCTTCTTCTCCAGCGTGCAGCGCTTCCTCGCCGCCGTCGCCTGACCCGCTCATGTCTCGTTCAGCGCCGACCAGGCTCGCCGTCCACACAGCGTGCCGTCGCCGTCACGTCCACACCACTTCAATCAAAGGACCGATTTCGTGACCGACACCGTCGCTTCCGCCAAGCAGACCCCCGACACCGAACAGCCGTGGGCCGATCTCGGCCTTCGCGCCGAGGAGTACGCGTCGATCCGGCAGATCCTTGGGCGCCGCCCCACTTCCTGTGAACTCGCGATGTACTCCGTCATGTGGAGCGAACACTGCTCGTACAAGTCGTCCAAGAAGCATCTGCGTCGTTTCGGCGAACTGCCGAACACGACGCCGCGTGGCCCGCTGCTCGCCGGCATCGGAGAGCAGGCTGGCGTCGTCGACATCGGCGACGGCTGGGCGGTCACGTTCAAGGTGGAGTCGCACAACCATCCGTCCTACGTGGAGCCCTACCAGGGGGCCGCGACGGGCGTCGGCGGCATCGTGCGGGACATCCTCGCCATGGGCGCCCGCCCGGTCGGGGTGATGGACTCGCTGCGCTTCGGCCCGCTCGACGCGCCGGACACCGCCCGGGTGCTGCCTGGCATCGTCGCGGGCGTCGGCGGCTACGGCAACTGCCTCGGCCTGCCGAACATCGGCGGCGAGCTCGTCTTCCACGAGTCGTACTACGGCAACCCGCTCGTCAACGCGCTGTGCGTGGGTGTGTTGCGGCACGACGACCTGCACCTGGCGTTCGCGACCGGGACGGGCAACAAGGTCATCTTGTATGGCGCGGCGACCGGCGGCGACGGCATCGGCGGGGCGTCGATCCTCGCGTCCGAGACGTTCGACGCCGACGGGCCGGCGAAGCGCCCGTCTGTGCAGGTGGGCGATCCGTTCATGGAGAAGCTGCTGATCGAGTGCACGCTGGAGCTGTTCGCCGCCGGCGTCGTCATCGGCATCCAAGATCTCGGCGCGGCCGGCATCTCGTGCGCCACGTCGGAGCTGGCGGCGACCGGCGTCGGCGGCATGCACGTCGATCTCGACCTGGTGCCGTTGCGCGACCCGACGCTCTCGCCTGAGGAAATCCTCATGAGCGAGTCACAGGAACGCATGATGGCCGTGGTCGCGCCGGAGGACGTGACGCGCTTCATGGACGTGTGCGCCAAGTGGGATGTGCAGGCGACCGTCATCGGTGAGGTGACCGATGGCGACCACCTCGTCGTCGAGTGGAACGGCGAGACGGTCGTGGACGTCGACCCGCGCACCGTCGCGCACGATGGGCCGGTGTACGACCGTCCGATCGCCCGCCCGGCCTGGATCGACGACCTGAACGCCGACCCAGCTGACGGCCTGCCGCGGGCCGCGAGCGTCGACGATCTGAAGGCCACCTGGCTGGCTGTCGTCGGTTCGCCGAACCAAGCCGACAAATCGTGGGTCACCGACCAGTACGACCGCTACGTCCGCGGCAACACCGCGCTGGCCCAGCCGGAAGACGCGGGGCTGCTCCGCATCGACGAACAGACCGGGCTCGGCATCGCGCTGGCGATGGACTGCAACGCACGATTCGCCATGCTCGACCCCTACGTTGGCGCCCAGCTGGCTCTCGCCGAGGCCTATCGGAACGTCGCGGTGACCGGTGCGGAACCGGTCGCGATCACGGACTGCCTGAACTTCGGCTCGCCGGAGGACCCGGAGGTGATGTGGCAGTTCACGCAGGCCATCGCCGGTCTCGTGGACGGCTGCCGCGCGCTCGGCGTGCCGGTGACCGGCGGCAACGTCAGCTTCTACAACCGGACGGGCGACGCGAACATCTTGCCGACGCCGCTCGTCGGCATGTTGGGCGTCATTGATGATGTGGCCGACCGAGTGCCGTCGGGCTTCCAGGCCCCCGGCGAGGTCGTCGTGCTGCTCGGTGAGACGCGCGCCGACCTGTCAGGCAGCGTGTGGGCCGAGGTCGTGCACAAGCACCTCGGGGGACGTCCGCCCGTTCCTGACCTCGAGCACGAGGCCCGGCTCGCGAAGCTACTCGTCATCGCGTCGAAGACGCACCTGTTCTCGTCGGCGCACGATCTGTCGGACGGCGGCCTGGCGCAGGCGCTCACCGAGTGCGCGCTCGACCGCGGAATCGGCGCGACCGTCGCGCTGCCTGAGGGCGACCGTTGTGTGCAGCTGTTCGCCGAGACGCCCGGGCGGGTGCTGGTTTCGTTGCCGGAGGCGAACGCCGACGCGCTGGCCGCCCTCGCGGCGCAACATGGCATCGCCTGCGCCACACTCGGCAGCACGGCCACGGACGCGACGCTGACGGTGAACGACCTCACTGTGAGCCTCGACGAGTTCGGCCGCCGCTGGCGCGACACCATTCCCGCCGCCATGACCTCAGGCAAATAGCCGGCCGACACGCCGGGCTGAGCTGATGGCGGTCTCCTGAGAAGACGGGACTCGCCAGAAATGGGACAAACTCGCCTCCCAACGCAGGAACCGCGCCCGTTCGGCGCTGTTTGGCGCGTGAGAGGCGAGTTTGTCCCATTTCCACGGCCCGCGGCATGGCCATAGGCGCGCCTTTAGTAGCACTAATTTGTCTCGCCGCTCGCGGAATGGCAGCATTCAAATGTCTCTCCCCCGCGACGAAGGACACCGCGATGTCTGATCTTTATGTGAATTCAGAACGGATGAGCCGCCTAGCCACCACTGTGCGCGGCGCGTCGGATTATGTGACGTTCCCCCAGCTCCCTGGGGCTGCGATGGCCGCCGCCGATCTACAGCGACGACTGAGGGAATGCGCCGGTGCCTGGGAGCAGGAGGTGCGGCTTTGGCGAGAGGCGACCGGCGATATGGCTGACCGCATTGAGCAGGCGAGAGCGGGCTTTCAACAGGCAGAACTCGTCGCCAACCAAGCCGTGCTCCGGCTCGGCTGAACGGACATTCCGATGAACGCACAAGACATGCTGGTCGAAGCCACAACCCTTCGCGCTCACCTCGATAACGTCACCATCTTCCTCAACGGTCAGCAAGCAGACCCGTTGCTCGCAGTCATCGGAGCGTATGCACAGGCGAAGGCAGAAGCGCCATCTTGGCGCGCTTTGGCACAATCTCCACTCGACGGCGAGCCTGATCTGGCGGTCGATTTCGGTGCCGCTCTCGAACGATCTCAGGCGGCGATGGAGGAGGCCTCATGCACACTGCAGCACGCCGATCAAGACGCTCCAGAAGCTCTGACTGGCACGACGGGTTTGACAATGGCCCAAGCGCTCAAGGCTTTGGCTGACGCGACCGGTTTGGAGGTAGAGGGGCTTGGCATCTTCGCCGAAGCGCTGAAAACCTACGGCACACGCGCCGACGCCGGAAGAAACTACGTCGAAGAGCGCCGCTACTGGCTGGTAGGCGCCGCCGATGAGGTCGACAAGATCTACTGGGACGAGGCCAAGCTGACCGACCCGGTCACGGGGCCCGGCGAAGAAGACTGGATTCGCAGCCAGGTCAACAAAGTGGTCTCGCTCGCCGAGGACGCCCTGAATGCCTTCGTCAGCGGGTGCGAAGACATATGCGGCGCAGAAGAAGACCTACTCAGGGCGCTCTCAGACGCGGAGGGCTACCTGCAACTAGCCAACGTCCCCGAAGGCATGACACCGCTGGACGCACTGGGACTACAGGGGATCACGTTGGCTGGAGACCCTGATTCGGCGGTGTTGTCCGACGCCGAGCAAGAAAAGTACGCCCAACGCTGGAGTTCCTTGTCGCCTCAAGACAAGGCCTACCTCACCGCCCTGTTGGCCTCTTTGACAAACCCGTTGGCCAAAAGCCTGCTCGCTTCAGGCTTCGCCAGCGGCGCTCCGCTCGACACGCTCGCGGCCTTCGCCCAGAAACTAGCCACCGCTACTGACGTCACCCTGCAGGAAGTCGCCAACCTGCGCATGTGGAACCGAAAAGACAACCCAGATCGCGACGTCACGGCCGGAGGCGTCGAGCATCAATATACCCAACAAACAGGCACAACCTGTGGTCCGACCTCAGTATTTGGAGCCGTGGCTGCACAAGACCCGTTTGTTGCCTGGTGGCTAATCACCGGGGAAAAGATCGGCGGTTGGACACCGCCCTACATGGAGGACCTAGGCGATCTGAACTATTGGTCGACCAAAAGCATGACTCCGGAAGAACGCATGCGTAGGGTCGAAGAAGCGATCCAGCACCGGGCCAACTGGATCGGGACTGGTTTCCCTTGGTTCGATGGCATCGGCATCAGCCCGTGGGGCGCGGCGAAGGAACTGGAGCGGGCTGGTTCCCCGTCCAAGCTGGAATGGACATCCGGCTGGTACGCCGGCCTCGGCGGCGAAAGCAAACCGCCCAACCTCGCACTCGACGACGTCGCGGCTGCCGTCAACAAAGGACAACCCGCCCTCCTCCTCGTCGGCCCCGAAGGCAGCGACGCCAACATGCCCCGCCACTACCTACTCGTCACCGGCTACCACAACAACACCTACACCATCTTCGAACCAAATAGCGGACGCACCTACGACATCAGCCGGCATGATCTGCTTGATCCACCTCCGGGCGGACCTCCCGGCTTCGGAGGCTGGGATAAGTTGCGCGCCGCGATCGTGCCAAACCCAGCCGGAAACGCAGGCCAACGATGAACACAAGTATCAACGGCATCGCTATCAACCATGCAAAGCGCCGCTTCACTTGCCGGACACCCGCTATTCTCCTGTTAGTGCTGGTCGTCGTCTTATGTAGCGCCTGCATCACTCCCAAGCCCCACCCCGAGCCTCCAAATGATGTCGACACTCGACGCCTCGCCATAGTTGCAGCCGACCCAATACTGAAAGGACACGCAGGCATTAATGAAGCCCTGGATATGGGAGGATTCGTCGGCCCCAACGGAAATCTACGACGGGCAATGGTACACAGCGGAGACGAGGAACCAGTAGCTGGACGCACACTCACCCAAGCCTGGGCCAACACTCGCCAATTCATCGAAGACCTGCAAAACGACTCCTGGGAAATCACTGCTATCAGCTGCCAAAAAAACGGCGGAGCTAATGTGAAAGCCCTAAAAAACTTCGGTGACTTCACCACAGCCCTCACCGGTGGAGCCTACTCCGCCGAGAGGGATGGCGACATCAACGAAAAGTCTCTAGAAACGGGAGCTATTTTTACCATCTACATCCCGTATCACACAGAACCACCTTCGCCATGGCTGCCAAACAAGCCCCTTATAGGCACCTTATGCACCGACAAAAAACGCCCACCCAAAGAGGACGGCCCCTCCCTTGAGGATCGAGTATCATCAAACTCCAACTACGGATCACTCGCTAACGTATAAACACCGGATTGATGCGATACCAGTGTTCGGCGACTTGGACGTGCGGTCGGTAACCTGTCTGGCGACTAGAAGCCGGTGGGTTATCACCAGACTGACGGCACTCGGCTCAGACGAGCTTGCGGTCGGTCGCCCACCTGGTGAGCTGGTAGCGGTTCGAGAGCTGCAGCTTGCGCAGGACGCTTGAGACGTGAGTCTCGACCGTCTTGATCGAGATGAACAGCTCCCGCGCGATTTCCTTGTATTGGTAACCGCGGGCGATGAGCCGCAGCACTTCACGCTCGCGCTGTGTCAAGCGGTCGAGATCCTCGTCGACGCTAGCGACATCGATGGAACCCGAGAACGCGTCCAGCACGAAACCGGCGAGCTTCGGCGAGAAGACCGCGTCGCCTTCAGCCACCCGGCCGATCGCGTCGACCAGCTCGTCGGCCGAAATCGACTTCGTGACATAGCCGCGTGCACCGGCCCGGATGATGCCGATGACATCTTCGGCGGCGTCTGACACGCTCAGCGCGAGGAAGCGCACGCCAGGCTCCACCGGCGACACCTGTTTGATGACCGCGGCGCCACCGCCGCCCGGCAGGTGGACGTCGAGGAGCACCACGTCAGGGACCGTGGCGACGATCGCCGCGACAGCTGTCGGCACGTCCTCTCCCTCACCGACGACTTGGACGCGATGCCCGATATCGTGCTTGACACCGCTCCGGAACATCGCGTGGTCGTCAACGACCACGACTCTCAATCCAGCGCTCACGCGGGCATCTCCATCCTGACTTCTGTTCCTTCACCGGGCGCCGTCCGGACGATCGCCCGGCCGCCGGCCCGTTCCATACGTTCCACGATAGAACCACGCACGCCGGCTCGGTCGGCGTCGATGGTGGTCAAGTCGAAACCGACCCCGCGATCACGGACGTAGACGGCCAGTTCGTCACCGTCCGCCTCGGCATACACGTCGACGCGTGGCGCCCCCGAATGCGTCGCCGCGTTCACCATGGCCTCCCGCGCGGCCCGCACGAGCGCTTCGACGCGCGGGCCCATCGGCGCGTCGCCCACGCTCACCACGTCGATCGGCACGCCATGCACCGCCTCGACATCGGCGGCCTCCGCCCGCAACGCCTCGGCCAACGTGGCCTCGAGTTGCGGTTCGCCGTACAAGTACGCGCGAAGCTCGCGTTCCTGTTGCCGGGCCAACGCCGCCACCGCCCGCGGGTCGTCGGCCCGGCGCTGGATCAACGCGAGGGTCTGCAACACAGAATCGTGCAGGTGCGCGGCCATGTCGGCGCGCGCGGCGGCGACGCGCTCGTCGGCCCGCGCGGCGGCGAGTTGCCGCCGCGCCCGCACCACCCAGGGCAGCAGCGCCAGCACGATGGCCGCCGCGCACAGCCCGACAAGCGTCAACACCCAGGGCGTCCCCGGCGCGGCGACGGCATTAGCGAGCAACCAGGCGGCCCCCACCAGGAGAACCATGCCCACAACCACCGCCACGATGGTGCGCCAATAGGCGCCCAGAAAGTGCGACAAGCGGCGTCGGCCGCCCGTCGTGCCCCGAGGGGCCACACGATCAGCCTGCCACCAGACGGCACCCGTGCCGGCCGCCGCGAGCAGGCCTGGCACAAGATAGGCCCCTGCGAGGCCCCAGCCCATGATTTCCACGAACCACAAGAGCCCCACACCCAACACTGTCACCGCCAGCCCCATGCCGGCGTCGACGAGACGACGTTGCGGCACGGCCGAACGCATGCCCGCGTGCGTCGCGGCGTCGATCCCAGGAGCGCGCCGTTCGACGGGTTGCACAGGCATTGCGAGCCACAACGCCAGATAGACCGGTATGCCGACGAGTTTGACCGACGTCGCGACGACGAACAACACCCGCCAGATGAGCGGCGACCACCCCGTTTGACGGGCCAAGCCCCCACAGACCCCGCCAAACCACGCTTGGTCGAGGGGACGCGAGGAACGCAGCTCGTCGAAACGCGATGTGGGCTCACTCACGCGGAACCTCGTACCACCAGCTCACTCGTCAAGATGACGGGCCACGCCGGATTCTCTCCCGCCAACAACGCCTTCACGATCGTGCCGGCGACATACGCCATCACTGCGACCGGGTTGGTCATCGTGGTGAGCGGCGGCAGGGAATGGGCGGCGAGAACCGAGTTGCCCATGCTGACGATGCGCACGTCGTCGGGAACCCTGCGGCCCGCCGCCATGAGCGCCTGCAGCGCTCCTGTCGCCATCAGGTCGTTCGCCACGAACAACGCGTCCAGATCGGGGACACGCGCCAGCAGCCGCTCGGCGGCGAGCTGCCCGCTGTCCATCGAAAAATCTCCCACTTCCACGCCGGCGGCCTCCTGCCCCGCTTCGGCGAGCCCTTGCTGAAAACCAGCAAGACATCCATAGCCCGATGACACGTCGAGCGTACCGGCGATCATCCCGATCCGGCTGGCGCCATCGTCGAGCAAACGCCGGGCGGCGGTGCGAGCGGCGCCGACCTGATCGATGTCGACGTAGGGGAGGGAGTCGCTGCCGGGATAGCCGATAAAAGCGACCGGCGGAGACGACAAAGCGAGCGACTCAGCGAGCCCACGACCGCTCTGTGACACGATGATGGCGCCGTCCACTTTGCCGGAGTGGAGGTAACGCACCATGGCCGACACGGCGTCCCCTGGCCGGGGGCCAACGAGCACAACTTGCATGTCAGAGTCAGCGAAGGCTTCCAACGCTCCCCGGTACGCCTGCGCGAAGAACGGATCGTCAAACATGTGTTCTTCGCTTTCGGGAACGATCAGGGCCACCGTGCCAACGCGTCGCGTCACCAAGCCACGCGCGACCGCGTTCGGCCGGTAGCCGAGCCTGTCGATGGCGTCCCGCACCAGGTCAAGCGTGGCCTGGGCAACAAACTCGCCACCGTTGATGACACGAGAAACCGTTGTCTTCGAGACTCCAGCCGCACGGGCAACATCGTCGAGTGTCGGTGCCGTTCGTCCAGTCGTCTGTTCTCGTCGGCTCACCCCGTTATCCTCACATCTACTTGTAGGGAAGCATGCTGAAAACCATAGGTGCTATCACGACCCCCCGCGCACCGGTTTTATGCCGTCACAGTAGCGTGTCTTCGCGTCATCACACGACGAATGAGACGTCATCTGTGCCGGTGCAAGCATTTTTAGAATTGGCGACTTATCGGTAGTCGTTCAGCTCCCGGTGGGTTGAGCAATCATCGAAGCTGAGTCGGGCGGTTGACGACGGCTCACGCCAAGACACGAACCATTGACATCACGTCGCCACACCCAACACCAGCAAGATCTCCGTTAGCATTCTACTGCTCTATGCCGCATCCTGAGCCGCGCGGGCAGTGGCGATCGCTTCGGCACGCACGCGGAGAATCCGCGGGTGCAGTTGGGCCCGCACCTGGCGACGGACCGAACGGGTCAGGGCGTCCACATCAAGCGCCGTGTCGCCGTTTCGTTCAGCGACGGCAACACGCCGGGTGACCTCGGCGGCGATGTCCTTTTCCGCCTGCGCCATCAGAGCCACCACGGCTTGGTCGGCGCGGCGTCCGAGGAGAGCTTCCTCGAACTCGCTGGCGGCAGCTTTGACAAGCGTCCAGGCTTCGGCGATGGAAGCGGCCCCGGTCACAGGCGCCCGGTCCGCGAGCATCGCGAGGTCGTACAGCCGCACGCCGTCGATGGCGGCGACGCCCGGGTCGATGTCCCGGTGGAGGGCGAGGTCGAGCACCACCTGACGGCGAACGCCACCCATCTGGCGCGAACGCGCCGCCGTCATGATGTCCGGAGTCACGACGAAGCCTGCGTTTTTGCCGACGCGGGCCTTCTCGTCAGCGAGACGAGCCAGCGCCGCGCCGCTTCCCACCGGCTGGACGCCCCCCGGAAAACTTCCGAAGCCGAGGGCGGTCCGCCGTCCCCGCGCCCCGCTGCATGAGACGACGAGATCGACGTCTGCGAGCGCCCCGGCCAGATCGCGAACGGCCCGGATGCCGTGCCGGTCGGCGAAGGCCTCGGCGCGACCCGACGGCGAGTACACGCACGCGTCGGTGCACCCGCGCACCCGCAGGGCCGCCAGGGTGGCGCCCGCATAAGCGCCAGTCCCGACGATGAGCGCGCGGGTCTGTGGCCACGGCGGCAGTTCCTCGGCGGCGATCGTGAACGCCAGCGCGACGATCGAACGCCCAGCATCTTTCAGCGACGTTTGTGTGGCGACTTGCTTCGAGGTGCGCGACGCGCGTTGGAACAACAGCTCCAGCGCCGGCGAACACGTCTGAGCCTCGTGGGCATCGGCGAAAGCGCGCTTGACCTGGCCGCCAACCTCCTGTTCCCCGACGACCATCGATTCGAGACCGGACGCCACGGCGAACAGGTGTTCCGCCACCTCATCGCCGGTCCTGATACAGAACGAACGGGCGGCGACCTCCGCGTCGACCCCGGACGCCGCCGCGACGAGCCCGGCGACATGGCCGACCGCGTGGGCCACGTCGGAACCCGACAGAGGCGCGTCGACGTCGAGATACAACTCGAAACGGTTGCAGGTGGCGAGCACGACGGCGCCGACGATCGGCTCGCACGTGGTCACGGCGGTGACACCGATGGTGTTCGCCCCCACGGACAGATGCTCCAGCGCATCAAGGGGCAGCTCGCGATGGCTCGCAGTCATGGACATCAAAGGCACAATGTTGACAATTTAGCCCTGTTAGCCCTCCACAAGAGAATTGGTTGAAACAAACAATCTTGCGCACAGATGCTCGAACGGCCAGAGTGGCCGCTCAGGGGCGGTTTGCCGACGCCACCGACATCGATGAAAACTGAACCCAGACGACCGACAGGACCCACAGATATGAACGACATCAGCCTCGCGCCGGCCCATCCCCTTGTCAACGGACGGACAGCGGCTTCCCCGCTCATCCGGGCGTTGCGCGGAGACCGCCCGGAGACCACGCCCGTCTGGTTCATGCGGCAGGCGGGGCGCAGTCTGCCGGAATACCGCGAGGCACGCGAAGGCACCACAATGCTGGAGGCCTGCCTAACTCCGGCGCTGGCCGCCGAGATCACCGTGCAGCCCGTCCGCCGCCACCAGGTGGACGCGGCGATCTTCTTCTCCGACATCGTCGTGCCGCTGCGCCTGGCAGGCGTGGGGGTTGACATCGTCCCGGGCGTCGGGCCGGTGACGGATCAGGCGTACCGCGCCGCCGACGACGTGGCCCGCCTCGTCGAGCACCGTCTCACGCCCGACGCGCTCGAACCGATCACTGAGGCGGTGACCCTCGCCACCGGCCTGCTCGGCGGCACACCACTGATCGGATTCGCTGGCGCGCCGTTCACCTTGGCCGCGTACCTCGTCGAGGGGAAACCGTCCCGTGACCACCTCGCGGCCCGCACGCTCATGCACGCCGATCCGGACACCTGGCGACGACTCGTCGACTGGACGGCCGACCTCACCGGAACTTTCCTGCGCGCCCAGGTGCTCGCGGGCGCGAGCGCAGCGCAATTGTTCGACTCGTGGGCGGGCAGCCTGTCGCTGGTGGACTATGTGACGCACGTCGGCCCGGCGAGCACGCGGGCCATTCGGTACGTCGCTGACGTGAGCATGGGCACCAGCGCGCCGGATGAAGCCGATCACGAACCCCAGGGCGCAGCATCTTCCACCACACGGTCCCAGCGTGATGCCGGCATCCCCGTCATCCACTTCGGCACCGGGACCGGACATCTGCTCGGTGCGATGCGCGACGTTCTGACCGAGGCAGGCGTCTCCTCGCCGGCCATCGGGGTCGATTACCGCACGCCGCTGGACGAGGCGTCCCGCCTGC
>QMCE01769987.1_pt1 | contig 13674 bp, 10 predicted proteins | sample 1821851 | NCBI WGS metagenome assembly QMCE01 (sample SAMN09453174, study PRJNA476694) | Termite gut metagenome, whole genome shotgun sequencing project. | isolation source: worker | host: Odontotermes sp. | place: South Africa:Pretoria | collected 2016-01-28 | reverse complement strand
AAGCACAGAAGAATTAGCGTTAGAAACGATAGGTAAGAAGATTGAATCATTCAGGCTGTTTCCTGAACGCACCAACGTTGAATTTGTGGAAATCCTCTCTCCGCACGAGGCGCGCGTTCGGGTTTGGGAGCGGGGAACAGGGGAGACACAAGCCTGCGGAACAGGAGCTTGCGCGGTTGTAGTGGCAGGGGTGCTTACCGGACGTCTGGAACGTAAAGCGACAATAAACCTGCCGGGTGGCGAGCTATTAATTGAATGGAGAAACGATAACCACGTCTATATGACAGGAGATGCGGTTACCGTCTATACAGGATGCTTTTCAACTGATTAATGTTTCAGGAATCTGTAATACGGATAACTGATTGATATTTCAAGGATCTGTGATACAAATAGCTGATTAATATTTTAAGAACCTATGATACAAATAAACGAGAACTTCCCTAAATTGTCCGACAGTTACCTGTTTTCTGAGATAGCGAAAAAGGTGAACCGGTATAAAGAGGCAAACCCTGAGAGAAACATAATAAGCCTGGGCATCGGCGATGTTACCCAACCGCTGGCTCCGGCAGTTGTTGCAGCCATGCATAAAGCCGTTGAAGAGATGGGCGAAGCATCGACCATGAGGGGATATGCCCCAGAGTCCGGCTACTTGTTTCTGAAAGAAGCTATTATCAGGAATGATTTCCACCAACGGGGAATTTCACTCGATGTCGATGAAATATTCGTAAGTGACGGTGCTAAAAGCGATACGGGTAATATCGGCGATGTGCTGGATGCCGGCAATACGGTAGCTATCACGGATCCCGTTTACCCGGTTTACTTGGATACCAATGCGATGGCAGGGCGCGCAGGAGACTGTCATAACGGGAGATGGAGCAGAATAGAATATCTTCCGGCTGTTCCCGAGAATGGGTTTATTCCCCGGATACCCGACAGGAAGGTGGACATGATTTACCTCTGCTATCCGAACAATCCGACAGGCACCACGCTGACCAGGGAGCAGCTAAAGCACTGGGTTGATTATGCGCTGGAGAACAAATCGCTGATATTGTTTGATGCCGCATACGAGGCTTTTATCACGCAGGAGGATATTCCACACAGCATTTACGAGATAGAAGGAGCGACGCAAGTGGCTATCGAATTCAGGAGTTTCTCCAAAACTGCCGGATTCACCGGAGTGCGATGCGGCTACACGGTGGTACCCAAAGCGTTGAAAGCGTTTGATAAAACGGGGAAGGAGTATGCGCTGAACGCGTTATGGAACCGCAGACAGTCCACTAAATTCAACGGAACGGCTTACATTGTACAACGGGCGGCAGAGGCTGTTTATTCTCCCGAAGGGAAGAAGCAAATCAGGCAGACCATTGATTATTACATGGAAAATGCCCGTATCATTAAAGAAGGCTTAAACGCTTTGGGCTATACGAGCTATGGCGGAGTGAATGCGCCTTATATATGGGTTCAGACTCCTGCCGGAATATCTTCCTGGGAGTTTTTCGATAAATTATTGAATGAATACCAGATTGTTTGTACCCCCGGCGTAGGGTTTGGCGCAAGCGGAGAAGGCTTTGTCCGGATGACTGCTTTCGGTACGCGGGACAATACGATTGAAGCGATACAGCGAATGGGCCGGTGAAACAATTTCCCCTTCACGGGGATAACTAAACACATATAGAGGGCTGACAATCAGGACAAAGTCGGCTCGATTTATATTCTGTGAAGCATCACGATGCTTTGCGGACTGGGAGAAGTATATAGTACCCACAGGCTTTTGACATACCCTCATAAATAACACTTAAATACATTCAGATTATGGCAACAATTATTCCAAAAGGTTATAAACCTGCTGTCGCTCCCGAAGATATGGAGCAGGCAATTAAAGAGATTAAGCAGAAGTTTCAGGACGAGCTGTCACAGGCGTTGAACCTGAAACGGGTAACAGCACCCTTGTTTGTGCTTTCGGGCACGGGCATCAACGACAACCTCAACGGCACGGAGCGTCCCGTATCTTTCGAGATACCCGCCGTGGGCGGGCGAAGGGCAGAAATCGTTCATTCCCTCGCCAAGTGGAAACGCATGAAACTCGGCGCTTACGGCATGGAACCCGGTAAAGGGCTTTATACCGACATGAACGCCATACGCGCCGACGAAGAGTTGGATAACCTGCATTCGCTCTACGTAGACCAGTGGGACTGGGAGAGGACTATCACAAAAGCCAACCGCAATCTCGATTTCCTCAAGTCGATTGTCCGCAAGATATATCGTACCGAGGCTTTTATTTCCAGAGCCTATCCGCAAATCAGTCCGGTATTGCCCCGCGAGATAACCTTCGTCCATTCGGAAGATTTGCTGGCGGAGTATCCGGAGCTTTCGCCCCGTGAGCGGGAGACTGAGGTAGCCAGGAAGTACGGCGCGGTGTTCATTATCGGCATTGGCGGCGAGCTTGCCGACGGCAAAATACACGACGGCCGCTCGCCCGACTATGACGACTGGAGCATGCCCACCGGAGACGGGCACAAGGGACTCAACGGAGATATTATCGTATGGAATCCTGTGCTTGAATCAGCTTTTGAGATATCTTCCATGGGAATCAGGGTGGACAAGGCGGCTTTGCTGTTGCAACTCGGCATTCGGGGTTGTGAAGAACGGAAGGAACTCCTGTTCCATAAAAGCTTGCTGGAAGACAGACTTCCGTTGTCCATAGGCGGCGGCATCGGGCAGTCGCGTCTTTGCATGTTCCTGTTGCGGTGCGCGCATATTGGTGAGGTGCAAGCCAGCATCTGGCCCGAGAGTATGGTCGAGGAGTGTGCGGCAAATAATATCTTCCTGAAGTAAGGAGCTTAATTTAATCATTTAATACCCAACATCTTATGTTACGATTCAAAGCTGTAGAGGAAGCCTCCAAAAGAAAGGCTGTAGAAGTTCAGGCGCCGGCTGCCAAGACTTCCGATTATTTCGGTAAATACGTGTTCGACAGGAACAACATGCGCAAATACTTGTCCAAAGAAACCCTGAAGCTGGTGCTGAACGCCATCGACAAGAGCGACTCCCTCCCCCGCGAAGTCGCCAACCACGTAGCCGCAGGCATGCGCATGTGGGCCATGGAGATGGGCGCAACGCACTACACCCACTGGTTTCACCCGCTCACCGACGGCACTGCCGAGAAACACGACGCCTTTGTCGACTTCGACGGCAACGGCGGAATGATTGAAGAATTCTCAGGCAAACTGCTTGTCCAGCAAGAACCGGATGCATCCAGCTTCCCCTCAGGCGGCATCCGCAATACTTTCGAAGCACGCGGATACACCGCCTGGGACCCTTCATCGCCTGCATTCATCATGAAAGATACCCTGTGCATCCCCACCATTTTCATCTCTTATACGGGCGAAGCGCTGGATTATAAAACACCCCTGCTGAAATCAATTGCAGCCGTGGATAAGGCGGCAACGGATGTCTGCCGCTACTTTGACGAGAACGTGAGAAAGGTATATTCCTACCTGGGCTGGGAGCAGGAATACTTCCTGGTAGACAAAGCGCTGTACAACGCCCGTCCGGACTTGGCGCTTACCGGTCGCACACTGATGGGGCACGACAGCGCCAAGAACCAGCAGTTGGAAGACCATTACTTCGGCTCCATACCCACCCGTGTGGCGGCGTTCATGCGCGACCTGGAGTACGAATGCTACAAACTGAGCATCCCCGTGAAGACCCGCCATAACGAAGTGGCGCCCAATCAGTTTGAGCTGGCGCCGATTTACGAAGAATGCAACCTGGCAGTCGACCACAATCTGCTGCTGATGTCCGTTATGGACGTCGTTGCCGAGTCGCACGGGTTCAAGGTGTTGCTTCACGAAAAGCCGTTTAAGGGCATCAACGGTTCGGGCAAGCACAACAATTGGTCGCTTGGAACGGATACGGGCGTCAACCTCCTGGGGCCGGGCAAGAATGCGAAAGAGAATCTTCAGTTCATCGCATTCGTGTCGAACGTGCTGATGGCGGTTTACAGGAACAACGCTTTGCTCAAGGCGAGTATCTCGTCTGCCACCAATGCCCACCGCCTGGGGGCGAATGAAGCGCCGCCTGCTATTATCTCTATTTTCATGGGTTCGCAGATTTCAGCGCTGCTGGACGAGATAGAAGTAATTAAAGGAATCAGGGACATTGAGTTGAGCGAGAAAACCGGTACGCGGCTGTCGCTGAACTATATACCTGAAATTATGGTGGATAACACCGACCGCAACCGCACTTCCCCGTTCGCATTTACGGGCAATCGTTTCGAGTTTCGTGCGGTAGGTTCTTCTGCCAATTGCGCTGCTTCGATGCTGGCATTGAATACGGCGGTGGCGGGGCAGTTGAAGGAGTTTAAAGCCGGCGTAGATGCCTTGATAGCCCGGGGAAAGACGACGGAAGAGGCTGTGTTTGCCATGATTCAGAAGAATATCCGCGAATCCAGGGCTGTTCGTTTCGATGGAAACGGGTATAGTGAGGAGTGGAAGCAGGAAGCGGAGAAGCGGGGACTGGATTGTGAGACGAGGGTTCCGGTGATATTCGATGCTTACGTCGCTCCCCGGACAATCGGTCTGTTTACCGAATCGGGGGTGTTGAGCGAGCGAGAGCTTCATGCGCGCAACGAGGTGAAATGGGAGCAGTACACGAAGAAGATACAGATTGAGGCGCGCGTGCTGGGCGACTTGGCGATGAATCATATTATTCCCGTGGCTACTCGTTACCAGGGACTGCTGCTCGAGAATGTTTCCCGCATATTCGCCTTGTACGATAAGGAGAAGGCAAGTAAAATCGCCGCCCAGGATTTGGTTATCATCGAGGATATTGCCGACCATCTGAACTTTATCAAAGTAAAGACGGATGAAATGGTTGAAGCCCGCAAGACGGCGAACAGGATAGAGAATGAACGCGAAAAGGCGTTGATGTATTGCGAGAAGATAGCACCTTACTTCGACGAGATTCGGTATCATATCGACAAGCTGGAGCTGACGGTGGATAATGAAATGTGGACGTTGCCTAAGTACAGGGAGTTGCTGTTTATCAGGTGAGACTGATAAGTGAAATTCACTCCCATACTGAGCCTATCTCTGTATACGACTGAGATACCCTAAGTATACGACCGAGATACCCTCAGTCGTATACTTAGACTACCCCCTCTCAGAATATGTTCTGGACGGTCTTTTAACTAAGTGCGATGTGAAGTAAATTGTCTTAATAAATAAGCCGCATATACTTAACACTCATATAATATGTATTTATGGAAATGAAACAAAAAAACTTATATAACCCCGAATTCGAGCACGATGCCTGCGGCGTGGGGCTGGTAATTGACATACACGGAAACAAGTCCCACGATATCGTCGAACAAGGCTTGCAGGTACTGGAAAACATGCTGCACCGCGGAGCCGAAAGCGCCGACAACAAAACAGGCGACGGCGCAGGAATCATGCTTCAAATACCGCATGAGTTCATCCTGCTGCAAGGCATCCCCGTCCCCGAACGGGGAAAGTACGGCACCGGCCTGCTCTTTCTCCCACGCGACGAAGAACAGTCCGCCCTCTGCATGGACGTCCTGAACAGCGTACTGGCGCAAGAAAACCTCAACCTGCTTGCCGTGCGCACAGTGCCCGTCCGCAGCGATATCCTGGGAGACATATCCCGCGAGAACGAACCGGTAATCAAACAAATCTTCGTAACCGACCCAAACCTTTCAAGCGTCGACCTGGAACAGAAGCTCTACATCGCCCGCAAAAAGACGGAGAAGCAAATACGCAACTCCCTTTTGCCCGACACGCGCAGCTTCTACATCGTCAGCCTCTCCTCGCAACGAATCGTCTACAAAGGTATGCTGACCTCCACCCAACTGCGCGACTACTTCCCCGACCTGACCAACCCTTACTTCACCAGCGGACTCGCACTTGTCCACTCCCGTTTCAGCACCAATACCTTCCCCACGTGGGACTTGGCGCAGCCCTTCCGCCTGATAGGTCACAACGGCGAAATCAACACCATCCGCGGAAACCGCTATTGGATGGAAGCCCGCGAAAGCATCCTCAACGCCCCCGGGCTGGGCAACAACGACGAGCTTTTCCCCATCATACAACCGGGCATGAGCGACAGCGCCTCGCTGGACAATGTGCTGGAATACCTCGTCATGTCCGGCAAATCATTGCCCCACGCTCTCGCCATGCTTGTCCCCGAAAGCTGGAACGACAAGAACCCGATACCTGCCGACCTGAAAGCCTTCTACGAATACCACAGCATCATCATGGAGCCGTGGGACGGTCCAGCCACCCTGCTTTTCACCGACGGACGATACGCCGGCGGCATGCTCGACCGCAACGGACTGCGCCCCGCACGCTACCTCATTACCCGGAACGACATCCTCGTTGTAGCCTCCGAGGCAGGCGTACTGCCTTTCGACGCTTCCGAAATACGCGAGAAAGGAAGGCTTCAACCGGGCAAGATGCTGATGGTGGATACGCAGGAAGGCAGAATCATCTACGACCCCGAACTGAAAGGTGAACTGGCGCAGGCGCAACCCTACGTGGAGTGGCTGTCGAAAAACCGGATTATTCTTTCCAATATCCACTCCGGGCGCACGGTGAAGCACAGGGCGGAGAACCATGCGCAGTTGCTGAAGGCCTTCGGCTATACGAAGGAAGACGTAGAGAAAATCATCCTGCCCATGACCACCGACGGCAAGGAACCGGTAGGCTCGATGGGGAACGACACGCCTCTGGCGGTGCTTTCGGAGAAGCCGTTGCGACTGTTTAATTACTTCAAGCAACTGTTTGCCCAGGTAACCAACCCGCCCATTGACCCTATCCGCGAAGAACTGGTCATGTCGCTTTCGCTCTATATCGGCACGCAGGACGGCAATTTGCTTGACCCTTCGCCCGAGTTGTGTAAGATGGTGAAACTGCAAACGCCCGTCATCAACAATACCGACCTCGATATTTTGCGGCATCTGGGGTATAAGGGTTTCCGCACTGTGACAATTCCTATGCTGTTCAGCACAGAGGGTGATGCCGAAAGTGAGCTTGCCAAAGCCATCGCCGACATCTGCAACCGGACGGAAGAGGCGGTGAACGAAGGGTATAACTACGTCATTCTGAGCGACAAAGAGGTGAACGGGAAGCAGGCGGCGATTCCTTCTTTGCTTGCAGTTTCGGCAGTGCACCATCATTTGATAAACAAGAAGAAGCGGATGCAGATTGCCATCGTAGTAGAAACGGCGGAAGTGCGCGAGGTGATGCACTTTGCCCTGTTGCTGGGCTTTGGGGCTACGGCGGTGAATCCGTATATGATATTTTCCATACTGGAGAATGCAGTCGGCTCGCACGAGATACAGTTGGATTACCATACGGCGGAGAAGAATTACATTAAGTCCGTGAACAAGGGGCTGCTGAAGATTCTCTCGAAGATGGGTATTTCGACTTTGCGTAGTTATCGCGGGGCGCAGATATTTGCTTCGGTGGGTATCGGGCAGAAGATGCTGGATGATTATTTCCGCGGTATGACGTCTCCCGTCGGGGGGATTGAGTTGGGGGATGTGGCGGAGGATGCGTTGCATGACCATTTCGAGGCGTTTGGAAATGGCGGCAGCAGTGCGTTCGGCAATGGTGATGGCGGAAGCGATTGCTTGCAGAACGGTGGTTTGCAGAATGAAGGTTTCTACGCCTACCGCAAGAACGGAGAGTATCATGCGTGGAATCCCGAAACAATCAGTAAGCTGCAAATTGCAACACGGCTGGGCGATTATGAGAAGTTCAAGGAGTACACCCGCATTGTGGACGAAAAGATACAGCCTGTGTTTCTGCGCGATTTCTTTGCTTACAAGCGCAGTCCGATTGATATCTCCGAAGTGGAACCGGTGGAGGCGATTACCCGCCGGTTTGTTACGGGCGCCATGTCGTTCGGGTCTATCAGCAAGGAGGCGCACGAGGCGATGGCTATTGCGCTCAACACGATACACGGGCGGAGCAATACCGGTGAGGGTGGTGAAAACCCTGAACGCTTCTTGCCGGGAGAAGACGGATTGAACCGCCGGAGCGCCATCAAGCAGATTGCTTCGGGGCGTTTCGGGGTGACTGCCGAGTATCTGGTGAATGCCGACGAACTGCAAATTAAAGTGGCGCAGGGTGCCAAACCGGGTGAAGGGGGGCAGCTTCCGGGCTTTAAGGTGAATGAGATTATTGCGAAGACGCGCCATTCCATTCCCGGCATTACGCTGATTTCGCCGCCTCCGCATCATGATATTTATTCGATTGAGGATTTGGCGCAGTTGATATTCGACTTGAAGAATGTTAATCCGTCGGCTGAGATTAGTGTGAAGCTTGTGTCCGAAAGTGGGGTAGGAACTATTGCTGCGGGGGTTGCCAAGGCTAAAGCTGACCGTATTATTATCAGTGGCGGCGAAGGTGGAACAGGGGCAAGTCCGATTAGTTCGGTGAAACATGCCGGTATGCCGGGCGAGCTTGGATTGGCGGAGACACAACAGACGCTGGTGATGAATAATCTGCGGGGGTATATTCGTTTGCAGACGGATGGGCAACTAAAGACCGGCAAAGATATCATTGTTTCGGCTTTACTTGGGGCGGAGGAATTTGGTTTTGCTACCAGTGCGTTGATTGTGCTGGGGTGTGTGATGATGAGGAAGTGTCATCAGAATACGTGTCCCGTGGGGGTGGCGACGCAGGATGAGAAGTTGCGTGCGCGTTTCAGGGGGAAGCATGAGTATGTCGTTAATTTCATGACATTCCTGGCGCAGGAAGTACGTGAGCATCTGGCGCAGATGGGATTCCGCAGTCTGGAGGAGATAGTGGGGCGGAGTGATTTGCTTGAGGTAAGGCAGGGGATGTTGAATGAGAAGACGAGGAAGTTGGACTTGTCCAGGTTGATGTATTTCTGTGGTGGTCAGCATGATATTCGTTGGGCGAGGGGGCAGGAGCATAAGGTTGGTCAGGTGGTTGATTGTGGGCTGATTGCCCAGGTACTTGATTGTGGGTTAATTTCTTCGGTGCTTGACCGTGAACAAGTCACCCCGGCGCCGGTCGAAATAGAACAACGCATCATGAATACCGACCGCTCGGCAGGCGCCATGCTTTCAGGCGTAATCGCCAAGCATTACGGGAACGCCGGACTGCCGGACGATACAATACAGGTGAAGTTTCACGGCTCAGCAGGACAAAGCTTCGGCGCCTTCCTTGCCCATGGAATTACTTTCCGGTTAGAGGGAGAAGCAAACGACTACCTGGGCAAAGGCCTTTCGGGTGGGAGAATCATCGTATCTCCGCCTGCAAATGCCGGCTTCCTCCCCGAGAACAACAGCATTGCCGGTAATACATTGCTCTACGGCGCCACCTCTGGCGAAGTGTACATCAACGACGGCGCCAGCGCTTCTGCGTCCGCAACAGCGGTGCCATTGCCGTTGTAGAAGGCGCCGGCGACCACTGTTGCGAGTACATGACCGGAGGACGGACTGTTGTCCTGGGCGTCACCGGCAAGAACTTCGCCGCCGGCATGAGCGGCGGCCTGGCTTATGTACTGGACATGGACGGCAACTTCGACTCAAACTGCAACATGGAAATGGTGGAACTCTCACTGATTGAAGACCAGTCAGAGAACCGCGAACTCCATCAGTTGATTTCCTCCCATGCCGGATACACGCAAAGCCCCCTTGCACGTAGGATTCTCGACAACTGGGACAGCTATCTGAAACATTTCATCAAAGTAACCCCCATTGAATACAAAAAGGTGTTGCAGGAAGAGAAAATGGAGGTGATTAATCGCAAGATAGCGTAGGTGGAGAGGGATTATTGATTCTTGCAGTAGGGATGATGCAGGATAAATACTTAAGTACTCATGTTTACTTATCTTATAGTATCTGTCATGCTGAGCGTAGTATTATTTCATTGAGGAATAGTCAGAGCGTAGTCGAAGGATCCCCCTTTGTATTTCAGGAGAAGAGATGCTTTGACTACGCTCAGCATGACAGATACTGTCAAAGTATAAACTAATTATGAACACTTACTTAGCAAGAAATAAATTTATTATTTTTCATCCGTAAATAACGCTGATGACGCGGAGAATTTGAATAAAATTCGTGTCATCAGCGTCACCTGCGGATGAAAAATGTCTTTCTGAATTAACTATCAGACACCACTGAAAGCACTGAAACCACCATCTATCGGGAGTAATGCACCCGTAACGAAACTGGCGGCATCACTGCACAGGAATTGCACGGCACCGTTCAATTCATTGATATCACCGAAGCGTTTCATGGGAGTTTTAGCCAATACCTTCTTACTACGGTCTGTCAGCGAGCCGTCCGGATTAATGAGTACGGCACGATTCTGGTCGCCGATGAAGAAGCCCGGAGCGATGGCGTTTACGCGAATACCGTCTCCGTACTTCAATGCCAGTTCGCTTGCCAGCCACTGGGTAAAGTTAGCTACCGCCGTCTTGGCTGCAGAGTATCCCGGAACACGAGTGATGGCACTGTATGCAGCCATGGAAGATACGTTGACAATACAGCCTTTACCCTGTTTTGCCATAATCTTGCTGAATACCAAAGACGGGTAAACTGTTCCGTTCATGTTCAAGTTGGTTACCTTTTCCCAGCAAGAAATATCCATGTCATAGAAATTTTGCTCAGGGGAAAGGGTAGCGCCCGGCATGTTACCTCCGGCAATATTAAGCAGAATATCCACACGTCCCCATTTGGCAACGATATCGTCTGCCAGTTTTTCGAGACTGGCAATGTCCAGCACATTGCCAACGATACCGATCACATCTTCACCGTAAATTCTCAGTTCTTCCACACGTTTGTCTAATTGTTCCTGACGAATGTCGACGGCTACTACCTTGGCGCCTTGTTGCATGAAGCATTTAGCGATGCTACCGCCTAATACACCACCTGCACCGGTGATGACGGCTACTTTGCCTGCAATACTGAATTGTTCGTTCATAATGTTCTTTTTATATAATCACTTGTTTATTATTCACTTATCATTAATCACTTACCGCTAATCACTCCTTTAACTCATCCCGCACCACAGCCATCATTCCTTCCACCTGTGCCAATGCCAACATGCGTCCGTGGAATGAGTATCCGGGATTATAGCCTTTATCTTCATCTCCCAGCATCATTCGTCCATGATCCACGCGCATGGGCAGTTCCGGATTTTCCTTCTCGAAGATGCGGATAAGGTCAATGATATGCCCGCGTCCTTCCAGATGGGAACTTTCTATGAAATTACCTCCGGGCATGGCTGCTGTACTGCGCAAGTGAACAAAGTGGGTGCGTTTTGCAAACTTCTTCGCCAATTCACGCGTATCATTATGCTCGCCTGCGCTGAGAGAACCGGCGCAGAAAGTCAGTCCGTTGTGCGGATTATCGACCGCATTCAGGAACCAGGCAATATCTGCTTCATTCGTAACGATGCGTGGCAGGCCCAATACCTGGAAAGGAGGATCGTCAGGATGTACGCACATATTTACGCCGTATTCTTCACATACCGGCATAATCGCAGAAAGGAAATAACGCATATTTTCACGAAGGGTGTCACGGTCTATTCCTTTGTATAAAGCCAACAAACTCCTGAAAATATTCACCGGATTTTTGTCTCCTTCTTTTATATTTCCGTTTACAAAACCTTGTGTCTTTACAATAATCGTATCAATCAGTTCGTCTTTTTCAGCTTCGGTGATTGTCTTATCCAGTTCAGCCACTTTTGCCAACTCTTCCGGCGAGTATTCTTTTTCTGCTCCTTCACGTTGGAGAATGCGAAGGTCGAAGTAAGCGAAACGGATACGGTCGAAATAGAGCGATGAAGTTCCATCCGCCCAGGGATGTTGTAAGTCCGTGCGTATCCAGTCGATGACAGGCATGAAGTTATAACATATCGTTTTCACACCGCACTTGCCCAAGTTCGCCAAGCTGACTTTGTAGTTCTCTATCAGTTGGTCACGATCCGTTCCGGCATATTTGATTGCTTCGCATACGGGCAGACTTTCCACTACAGACCAGCGCAGTCCATAAGATTCTATATACTTTTTCAGATCATTGATGGCTTCTTTAGTCCATATTTCTCCGTTAGGTACATCGTGCAAAGCGGTAACGATACCTTCCACACCGATTTGACGCAGCATGTCGAGCGTAATCTTATCTTTCTTGCCGAACCATCTCCAAGTTTTCTCCATAATGTTTATGTATTAATGAGTTATACTGATTATCGGCTGCAAATATACGTGTAAAAGTAATCTCGGTATAAGTGGATTTTTGCAGAATATATGCTGATCTTTGCATGTGCCTTTTTAGAAGAGAATATGCTTATATTCTTCAGCTTTGTCCGGTAGTGATAGGACGACTGCTAAGTAAATTCAAAACAGCTTCTTGCAGTTCGATATTTTTGTGTAGATTTGTATGTGAATTGAATTATGTGAATATGCGGCGACCGATTATGAATGAAAAGTTGCCTATATCGGAGTCGAATCCGATTAAGGCGCGGTGCTACGATTATGATCGTTTTACCTATCCGTGGCATTTTCATAGCCAGTATGAGATTATTTGCGTAAGAGAAAGTCATGGGTTATGTTTTGTGGGCGATTGCATTGAAAAGTTCTCCGCAGGTGATGTGATATTGTTTGGTACTAATCTGCCCCATTACATGCGGAGCGATGATATTTATGGTTCGGCGGAAACTACCTCACGTGTACAGGGAACCATTATTCAGTTTGAACAGAACTTCATGCAATATTCTTTTGACCATTATCCGCAGTTCCATCAAATTAAAATGTTGTTGGAAGAGTCGGAAAGAGGCATCATCTTTCCGTCGCAGAATACCACAAAGATAGGTGAATTGATATCCGGCTTTCCTTTATTAAGCGGCTTCTACCAGATAAGCGGCTTGCTGGAGTTGTTACAGGAACTGGCTACTACTTCTGAAAGAAGAAGTCTGGCAAGTCCGCATTACTACCGGAAGTTTCCTGCTATGGGGAATAAGCGAATTGATAAAATCATTTCCTTCGTTAACAATAACTATACCCGTAATCTCAGACTGCAAGAGATAGCCTCAATGGCGAGTATGAACACCAGTGCCTTTTGTCGTTATTTTAAGGAGAATACCGGAAAAACTCTTTTGCAATATGTTATGGAAATGCGAGTGGGGTATGCCTGCAAGCTGTTGGAGGTAGGAGGAATGGATATATCACAAATAGCCGTTGAGTGTGGATTCGAATCCATTACCCATTTTAACCGTACATTTAAGCAACTCACGAATCTTACGCCGACGCAGTACCGGAATAATATAATGAGGTGAGTTGTACCTGCGGGATTCAACGATATGAAAAGAGAAGCCATATTATTCTCAATGAGTTTCATAAATTAACCTTCCTTCATTGCAAAACAATGAATATGCTTATTTTTGACAATACTATCACAATATGTTGTGATAAGAAATTATAATACACCTTCTGTTGTTTCATTGTCTACTATACATATGCCCCATTATGAGCAGGAACCTTTTGAAATACCTAGTAATTGGGTATTTCAAAAGGTACCTGCTCATAATGGGGCGTATCGGAAGTTTTTGCTGACTTCTTACTCTTTTTGATTTTACCCTCTTTTATCAGGCGTTCTTTTTCAGCCTTGATTCGTTCGAG
>QMCE01006734.1_pt1 | contig 13674 bp, 17 predicted proteins | sample 1821851 | NCBI WGS metagenome assembly QMCE01 (sample SAMN09453174, study PRJNA476694) | Termite gut metagenome, whole genome shotgun sequencing project. | isolation source: worker | host: Odontotermes sp. | place: South Africa:Pretoria | collected 2016-01-28 | reverse complement strand
GTATGGCTCATCGGCCTCGGATGCGTGGGCGCGGAATACAAAGCCTTGCGTCGTATCATGGGTGAGAACCTTGGCGGCAACAGCGCTTGGCGCTATGGGAAGCCGGAGGTAACCGAACCGGTGGAGGCTGATACCGCCCCGGAGAGCGCCGAACAGGAGATGCCCGAAGAAGTCCCCGCCGAGGAAACCGAACCGGCACAGGCCGAGGACGCGGAGGTGGGCGGCGATGAGTAACCATGATAAGGATCAGTCCTCAGCGGTTCCCTACATCGATGACACGATTTTCACTCAAATCATGGATATTCGCGACTCCGGCATAACGAATATGTTCGACGCCAAGGCCGTGTTCGAACTCGCCGTTGCCAAAGATTATTACGAACTGGCGGATTTCATATTTTCCTACACGCCGCATTACAGCAATTTCATCCTGACAGGCAAGCGGTAAACCATTGCGGTACAATGGATTCACACCCATAATGATTACGTTGCTTTGTCCTCCGAACAGAGGTATCATACAGTCACCCGAAGGGGAAAACAAAAAGCGGAGGACACGAACATGGACATGAAAGCATTGCGGTTACACTCTTTGCGCGGCGACATTCACTCCTGCAGGAGAGACGGACTTTCCAAAAAAGGCATCAAGCACGTTTTATTTCAGCAGTACGTATACGGCACCGAAATCCCCGTCACCTCAGCGGAATTCAACCGCGTTCTGGATGAGGAGTACAAAAAGGCCGCACGGTAAAACTCCAAACAGGCAGCACGCTCCCCAAGCGGGGGCTGTTGCTCTCTCGATTCGAAAGCACTGAGCGGCAAGGTTTTCACGGTTTCATAACAGCCTGCCGCTTTTCATATAAATAATTCTCAAGGAGGAACCGCCGTGGACGCCGATTTCCGGCTGAAGAACTACAAGCCCAGCCGGTTCAAGACTCCCGGCTGTATCTATAAAGAGCGGTTTGCGGATTCGGCGGTGCTCTTCGTAAACCAGCTTCGCCATACAAAGGGGAAATGGCACGGCATGCCGTTTGAACTTATCGGCTGGCAGGAACAGATCATCCGCGACTTGTTCGGTATCGTGCGCCGCTGGGATGAGTGCCGCCAGTTTCGCCGGGCATACATAGAGCTTCCGAAGAAGAACGGGAAATCCGAGCTGGCCGCCGCCGTCGCGCTGCTGCTCACTTGCACCGATTTGGAACGCGGCGGCGAAGTCTACGGATGCGCTACCGACCGCCAGCAGGCGAGTATCGTATTCGATGTGGCGGTTTCCATGGTCGACCAATTCCCGGAACTGAAGCGCTTTATTAAGCTGAATCCCAGTCAGAAGCGGATGACGTTCACGCCGCTGAACAGCTTTTATCAGGTTCTTTCGGCGGAGGCGTACACAAAAGACGGACTCAATGCCCACGGCGTTATCTTCGACGAACTCCACGCGCAGAAAGACCGGCGTCTGTTTGACGTAATGACCTCCGGCTCCGGCATGGCGCGGGAACAGCCGCTGACCTTTATTATAACGACCGCCGGGTTTGACCGCAACTCCATCTGCTGGGAACAGCATCAAAAAGCCGACGATATCCTGCGCGGCAAGATATATGATCCGACCTTCTACCCGGTTATATATTCCGCTGAGGACAATGACGACTGGACTGACCCGGAGGTGTGGAAACGCGTCAATCCGAGCTACGGCGTTACGGTATCGCCGGACGCGTTCCGTGTGGAGTTTGAAAATGCCAAGCTGAACCCGGCGAACGAGAACACCTTCCGGCGTCTGAGTTTGAACCAGTGGGTGAAACAGTCCACGCGCTGGATGCCGATGGAGCTATGGGACAAATGCGATTTCCCGGTGGATACGGGATTCCTCAAGGGTAAAAAATGCTACGCCGGACTCGACTTATCCAAGACTCAAGATATGACGGCGTTTGTGCTGGTCTTTCCTCCGGAAGATCCAAGCGATGAGGAAGATAAATACCGCATCCTCGGTTATTTCTGGATTCCGGAGGAGTCGCTGCATAAGCGCGTGGTCAAGGATCATGTCCCATATGATCAGTGGCTGGCGCAGGGATTGATCGAAGTCACGGACGGCGCTGTGATCAATTACAATTTCGTCCAGAAAAAAATCGAGGAACTCGGCCAGCTTTACGACATCAAGGAAATCGCATTCGATCGCTGGGGCGCGACGATGCTCACGCAGAATCTGCGGGACGCCGGATTCACCGTCGCGGATTTCGGCCAAGGGTACAAATCCATGTCCCCGCCGATGGAGGAACTCATGCGGCTGGCGCTTTCCGGACGTATTGCCCACGGCGGCAACAAGGTTCTGCGCTGGAATTTTGACAACATCGTGGTTCAGCAAGATGAGGCCGGGAACATCAAGCCGGACAAAAAACGCGCCACGGAAAAAATCGACGGCGCTGTGGCGACCATTATGGCGCTTGCCCGTGCCGTAATCAACGAAGATCACGACAGTGTCTACGAAAAACGCGGCATGCTGGTCATCGATCTCAATCACCCGGACGGGTATTATTACACGAATTAAGGGGGCGGCTATGGGATTGTTTTCGCGCAAAAAGCCAAAAGTCAAAAACAGCCTTTCCACCGGCCGCAGTATTTTTTGGGGCGGTTCCACTTCCGGTACCTATGTCAACGAACAGACGGCGATGCAGACCGCCGCCGTTTACGCCTGTGTGCGGGTTATATCCGAGGCGATCGCGTCCCTGCCCCTGCACGTTTTCAGACATACCGACGCTGGGGCGAAGACCGCGCCGGAGCATTCGCTGTATAACATTTTGCATAACGCGCCGAATCCGGACATGACGAGTTTCGTTTTCCGCGAAACCCTCATGTCCCATTTGCTCATATACGGCAACGCTTACGCGCAGATCATCCGCGACGGTGGCGGCAGGGTGATGGGCATGTATCCGCTGCTGCCCCACAAAATGGATGTGAACCGTTCGCCGGGCGGCGAACTTGTGTATACATACTGGCGGGACAGTGACGAAACCCATCCCGGTGAGCGGAGCGGCGGTGTGACGCTCAGCCGTGACGATGTTCTGCACATTCCCGGACTCAGCTTCGATGGCATACAGGGCTACTCGCCGATTGCCCTCGCCAAAAACGCGGTGGGCATGGCGATTGCCACGGAGAGTTTCGGCGCGAGTTTCTTTTCGAACGGTGCCAATCCCGGCGGTGTTTTGGAACACACCGGTTCGGTCAGCGAACCGGGGAAACTGCGCGACGCGTGGGAACTCATCCATAAGGGCGTCTACAACTCCGGGAAAGTGGCGGTGCTGGAAGACGGACTCAAATATCATCCGATTGCCATCCCGCCGGAACAGGCGCAGTTTCTCGAAACCCGAAAATTCCAGTTAAACGAAATCGCCCGGATATTCCGCGTGCCACCGCACATGATCGGCGACTTGGAAAAGTCCAGCTTTTCCAACATCGAGCAGCAATCGCTGGAATTTGTCAAATACTGCGTCAGTCCGTGGGTTGAGCGCTGGGAACAGACCATGTGGCAGCGCTTAATCCTGCCGTCCGAGAAATCCAGTGTGTTTATCAAATTCAACTTGGACGGACTTCTTCGCGGCGATTACGAAACCCGGATGAAAGGCTATACCAGCGGGATACAAAACGGCTTCTACTGTCCCAACGATGTGCGAAGACTGGAAAACCTGAACGAAATCCCCGACGAGGAGGGCGGCAACAGCTTCATGGTCAACGGCAATATGGTCAAATTGGCCGATGTGGGGATCAATTACGGGAAGGGGGCAAGCGGATGAAAAAGTGCTGGAATTTCGCGGAACAAGAGGGCGAACGCGTCCTCTATCTTGAGGGAGCCATCTCCGACGAAAGCTGGTGGGGCGACGAAGTCACACCGAAGCTGTTTAAGGCGGATTTGAATGCCGGTTCAGGCGACATTACGGTTTGGATCAACTCACCGGGTGGTGATGTGTTCGCGGCGGCGGAGATATATTCCGCACTGAAGGAATATCCCGGCAAGGTGACGGTGAAGATTTCGGCGATTGCGGCGTCCGCCGCCAGCATCGTGGCGATGTCCGGCGACGAGGTGCTGATGTCTCCGGTCGCCGGGATGATGATCCATAATCCCGGCACGATTGCCATCGGCGATTCGGAAGAGATGCTCCGGGCAAAAGCCATGCTCGACGCCGTAAAAGAAAGCATCATCAACGCCTATGAACAGAAATCGAAGCTGCCGCGCGGCGAGATTTCGGCGCTCATGGATGGGGAAACGTGGATGTTCGCGCAGGACGCCATTGAGAAGGGTTTTGCAGACGGAATGCTTTATGACAATGTCGCGGTACCGACCGCGCGTACACAAGACCGGGTATATTCCCGCATGACCGTGATGAATTCTCTGCTGAATGCCATTCCCAAGCCGCAGAAGCCCGGAAAACCAATCCAACCGCTGTATGACCGTTTGGATAAATTAGTATAAGGGGGAAACCGATTGTGAGCCAAATTCTTGAACTGCGCGAGAAACGCGCGAAAGCATGGAACGATGCCAAAACATTCCTTGACGCAAAACGAACCCCGGAAGGGCTCATCTCCGATGAGGATGCCGCTGTGTACGACAAGATGGAATCTCAGCTTGTCGCTTACGGCAAGGAAATCGAGAGATTGGAGCGGCTGCGCGAAATGGAACAGCAGATTACCTCCGCCACCGCCAAGCCCATCGAGACCGGCGTCGGCGCTGGGTTTACCAAACCCGCCAAGCCCGGCGAAGAGTACACACGCGCTTTCTGGAACGCCCTGCGCGGGCGCGAGATCAGCAACTCCCTCAAGGAAGGCACTGATCCCACCGGCGGTTATCTGGTACCGGATGAGTTTGAGCGTACCCTCATTGAGGCGTTGGAAGAAGAAAACGTTATGCGGAAACTGTGCCGCAAGATCCCCACCGCCAGCGGCGACCGCCTGATTCCCGTTGTCGCCACAAAAGGGACGGCGGCTTGGGTGCAGGAAGAGGGCGCGATCCCGGAGAGTGATGATACCTTCGGGCAGATCACTTTGAGCGCGTATAAACTGGCGACGTTGATCAAGGTTTCGTCGGAGCTCCTGCAGGACAGCGCGTTCCCGCTGGAAAGCTACATCGCGAAGGAATTTGCCCGGCGCATCGGCACGAAGGAGGAAGAAGGCTTCCTCGCCGGTACGGGGACGAACCAGCCCACGGGCATTCTCGCCAATACGGGCGGCGCGACCGTTGGCAAGACCGCCACAAGCGCGACAGCGATCACCGTTGATGAACTCTTGGATTTGTTCTACGCGCTGAAATCGCCGTACCGGGCAAAAGCCGTGTTCCTGACAAACGACAGTACCGTCAAGGAAATCCGCAAACTGAAAGATAATAATGGGCAATACCTCTGGCAGCCGGCGATTACAGCCTCTACGCCGGATATGATCCTCGGCAAAGCGATTTATACGTCGCCCTATGTCCCGGCAATGGCGGCGGGTGCCAAAGCTCTGCTCTTCGGTGATTTTGACTATTACTGGATTGCCGACAGACGCGGTCGCACTTTCAAGCGACTGGATGAACTGTACGCCGTGACGGATCAGGTTGGGTTCCTCGCCTCCGAACGCACAGACGGCAAGCTCATTCTGCCGGAAGCGGTACAAGTATTGCAGATGGGATCATAATGGATGATTTGTTAACAAAAGTCAAGGCCAACCTGATATTGGAGCATGATCAGGATGAAGCGCTGTTACAGCAATGTCTCCTACGACAGAGCAAGCGGTGATTATGCTGGCTTCACATTTCTACGAATCCCGCGACGGTTCCACCGGGGGCTTTTACGCCGACAGCGTTCAGGCCGGGCAGCAAGTATGGAACACGGTCAATATGCTCCTGCGGCTGGATAAGAATTGGTTGGTGTGAGATGAGTTTTGGTAAAATGCGCGACATGATCGACATCATCCAAACCGAGCAGTCAAAAGACGCGGAGGGCTTCGTCACCTCCACCGATACCGTGCTGGCCTCCGTTCGGGCGTATAAAGAAGAGCGTCACGGCAACGTCCAGTGGGCGAACCGCGCGGCGTTTTCCGGCGCGACCAGCCTGTTCCGCTTCCGGGTGATCCCCGGCGTATCTGTTGATACAAAACTGCAAATCCTCTGCGGCGGCAAGCGGTACAAAATCCTGAGCGCCGAGGACGTGCGCGGGCGCGGTATGTATATCGAGGTTTTGGCCGAACTGCTGGAGCCGACAAAGGGGTGATTTTCATGGCAAAAGCAGAATGGAAGATGCCGGAGGACTTCATGGCGAAGCTCTCTCGTCTGGAAGAACGCACGGACGATATCATTCCCAAGGTGCTGAAGGCCGGAGGTGAAGTGGTTCTCGACCGGGTGCGCTCTAACCTCAGCGCTGTGCTGTCCGGCGAGTCTACCGGCGAACTGGAATCGGCGCTGGGGCTGTCCCCGACGAAGCTGGATAAGAACGGGAACTTCAACGTGAAAGTGGGCTTCGGTGAGCCGCGACGGGACGGTTCCAGCAATGCCATGATCGCCAACATCATCGAATACGGCAAGCACGGCCAGCCGCCTAAGCCGTTTTTGAAACCGGCTAAATCTGCAAGCCGTACTCCGGCGATTGAGGCGATGAAGCGCAAGCTGGAAGAGGAGATGGGTGACGTGTGAATATATTATCCGAACTGACCGAGCTGCTCACCGGATTGTCCGTCCCTGTGGAAACCGGAGTATTTTCGGACGTCGCGCCGGACGAATATGTGGTGATCACGCCGATGACGGACGATTACCAGCTTTTCGCGGATAACCGTCCCGGCTACGAAACGCAAGAAACACGGCTGTCCATATATAGCAAGGGCAATTATCTTGAACTGAAATCCAAAATCCTCAAGGCGTTGCTGGCCGCCGATTTTACCATCACCGCCCGGCAGTATATCGGTCATGAGGACGATTCCCATTATCACCACTACGCTGTGGACACAGCGAAACTTTATCCAATCGAGGAGTGAGAGTATGGCAACCATAGGCATGGATAAATTGTACTATGCGAAAATCACCGAGGATGACAACGGCGAGGAGACTTACGGCGTCCCGATCAGTCTCGCGAAAGCGATGAAGGCCGATCTGTCCGTAGAGTTAGCGGAGGCGACACTTTTTGCCGATGATGGAGCTGCTTATGTCATTAAAGACTTCAAGTCCGGGACTTTATCACTCGGAGTGGATGATATCGGCGTCACCGCCGCGCAGGATTTGACCGGCGCTGTCGTGGATGACAACGGTGTTCTGATCTCCGCCAGCGAAAACGAGGGCGATCCCGTGGCCGTGGGCTTCCGGGCGCAAAAACCGGACGGTCGCTACCGATATTTCTGGATTTACCGGGTGAAATTCGGAGTACCGTCCACCAACCTTCAAACCAAGGGCGACTCCATCACCTTTTCCACGCCGACCATCGAAGGCACGATCATGCGCCGGAACAAGCTGGACGGCATGAACAAGCATCCGTGGAAGGCCGAAGTGACCGAGGGTGATGCCGGAGTGGTCGAGGGTACGATTTCAAATTGGTACGCTCAGGTTTATGAGCCGGTTTACACCGGCAGTGCGGGAGGCGAATGATCATGGATAATGAACGCAGCGCTTTTATCAACATCGGTGGAACCGAATATGAACTGATCCTCACGACACGCGCAACCAAGGCAATCTCGGTGAAAAGCTGATGAAATCTGAGAATTTCGAACTCGCGCTGGATGAGATCGTGTGGGTACTCACACTTTTGGCGAATCAGTCCATTTTGATCTACAACCTGAAGCATAAGGACGCGCCGAAGGATTTATTAACTGAGGAAGAAGTGGAACTGCTCACATCCCCGCTGGAACTGGCTTCTTACAAAAATGCCATCACCGAGGCGATGTTCAAGGGCACCGCCCGGAATGTACTGTCCGAAAGTGAAGGCGGTGGCTCAAAAAACGCACCGGGCGTGTGACCGATGCCGAACTGTTCACGCGCCTGTATTATTACGGCACCGTGCAGATGGGTTTCTCGGATGAGAAATTCTGGACGATGCCTTTCGGGTTGTTTATGGATTTGTGGGCTTGCCACAAGCAGTGGTTGGGGCTGGAGAAAGCGGCACGGGAGATGACGATTGATGATGTGGTGCCGGTGTGAAGAGCGGTCAATTGCTTATGTTTAATATTTCACTTAATCGCTCATAGGCATACCCGGCAACTTTCTCAGCTGGCATGGATTCCGATTTCACTATACTACTGATTTCCTGTTTCAATGTCTGAAATTCATTTCGCACTCTCTTAGGTGCGACGCTCCAAAACGTATAAAAAAATTCCTCATGTTGCTGAGATTCAAGTTCACGAAATCTCCTCACATCATCGTTGACTAATTCGGAAGAAGGAGGGCTTTTTAGTTGGAGGTTCATCCATACTGACAGAGTAGCAAAAGTCTTTATGTAAACTAACGCTTTAGGATATACTTCCACTTGTTTTTCGAAGAGAAAGAGTGTCTTTGCACGTTTAAAGGCTTTTCTGTCAGTGAAAAGGGACGCGACATATGAGAGGATAACGCCAACAACAACACCACACACACCAATTATTGCCACCAAAATATTTTCAGTCATGATATTTGTCCTTTTCAATTAATATGAAAATTTCATACAGCAAACCAGTTTTCTTCAACTCATAATGATTATCCAGATCGGAGGTGATCGCACCGCATGGCTGATGCTTTTTATCTACTCCGCCTTAATATACTTCGTAGCCCTGCCCGTGCCGACCTTTTCAATCTGCCCTTGCTTCACCATAGCGGCAAGCGCCGCCTCAACAGTGGTGGGACTTACGTCCGGCAGTACATAGCAGATTTCCTGCTTGGATATTGGGAGCAGACTATTCAGCACCGCAGCTTCCACCCGCTGCTTTTTTGTAGTCTTCGCGGCATTGACCACGGCAAAGCGTTTGTCCAGTTCCTTGTAGCAGAACAACAATGTGGTGATGAAATTCTCAATAAACGGGAAGTAACTGTTCTGTCCCTCATGCCACCCGATAGAGCTTTCACGCAGGGACTCATAATACCCGTTCTTTTGTCTGTTGATCTGCTCCTCAAATGAAATGTAACGTCCGGCGTCAAAGCCGTTTTTGTACAGAAGGAGCAGAGACAGCAAGCGCGACATTCTGCCGTTCCCGTCCGTAAATGGGTGAACACAAAGGAAATCCAGCACAAAACAGGGAATCAATAAAAGCTGATTGATGTTGTAGTTATTCCGCGCCTCCATATAAGCAAGAACCAACTGCTCCATGGTCTCTGCGGTTTCGTCGGCGGGGACGGGCGCAAAACGGACGCGTCGGTTCCCGGAAGCGTCAATCTCCATAATGACGTTGTCGTTTGCCTTATACCGTCCACCGTCCGCAGGAGCATAAGACAGCATAAGCTCATGCAAACGCAGTATATCACGCTGACGGATGTCGAGCGCATTCTGCTGTGAATGGATCAGATCAAGCGCGTCACGGTATCCGGCAATCTCAGCCTCGTTGTGGTTCAAGGGCGCACTGTTTTGGTTAACGATTTCGTTGATACGCTGTTCGCTGGTGACGATACCCTCAATTTCATTGGAACCCTTGATCGATTGGACTTTTGCGATACTCTCCAACCGCTCGAAAATCTCACTATACATACCTTTACGTTCGGCTTCACGGGCTTTTAACTCGCTGATCGATCCCACAATGTTGACCAGTCCGGCAGGGAGCATCCCGTGTTCCAGAAACGAATAATCAAAATGACGCATCGAAAACCTCCTTGATTTACTGCATATAATTCTACCATATTATATGCACAAAGTCAAGCATCAATCCAAGTTATATGCATATAACTTTAGTATAATATGCAGAAAGGCAGGTGACCACCCATTGGCAGATGATTTTGGCCTACGCATAGGTATAGAAGGCGAATCCCAATTCAAAAACGCGCTCCGTGACATCAACCAGACCTTTAAAGTCCTCGGCTCCGAGATGGCTCTGGTCACTTCGCAATTCGATAAAAACGATAAATCTGTGAACTCGCTGACTTCCCGCAATGCCGTACTGAACAAGGAAATTGACCAGCAAAAAACCAAAATCGAAACCCTCCGCTCCGCATTGCAAAATGCCGCCGACAGCTTCGGCGAGAACGACCGGCGCACCCAGAACTGGCAAATCCAGCTCAACCGCGCCGAGGCCGAACTCAACAACATGGAGCGCGAATTGGGCGAAAATGAGAACGCCCTTGATGATATGGGCGAGGGGCTGGACGATGCCGGGGACAGCGCTGAACAGTCCGGCGGGAAGTTTGAGAAGCTCGGCGGCATCCTCAAAGGGATCGGCGTGGCAATGGGTGCGGTGGTCGTAGCCGCCGGTGCCGCCGCCATCAAGCTGGGTAAAGACGTTGTCGCGCAATTCGGGGAACTGGAGCAGAACCTCGGCGGCTCCGAGGCGGTGTTCGGACAGTATGCCGATAATATGCAAAGAATTGGTGAGGATGCCTATAAAAATCTCGGTGTGTCGCAGTCGCAGTATTTAGCGACGGCAAACAGGATGGGTGCTCTTTTCCAAGGCTCCGGCTTGGATATGCAGAAATCGGCAGACCTCACCTCAAAGGCGATGCAACGCGCGGCGGACATGGCTTCGGTGATGGGTATCGACATGCAGACGGCGCTGGATTCGGTGGCCGGTGCCGCCAAGGGAAACTTCACCATGATGGATAATCTTGGCGTGGCGATGAATGCCACGTCCATTCAGGCGTATGCCGCGTCCAAGGGCTTAGACTTCGTGTGGGCTTCGGCTTCTCAGGCCGACAAAGCGGAAATGGCCATGCAGATGTTCTTCGAGAACACCGAGCAGTACGCCGGAAACTTCGCCCGTGAATCGACCGCGACCATCAGCGGTTCCATCGGTTTGATGAAGGCGGCGACTTCATCCTTTATCGCCGGTCTTGGAAACGCCAGCGCCGACATGACGAATCTTACGGCAAATATGGTCGACGCGTTCGGAGCTGTGGTGGCGAACATCGTGCCGGTACTGGAGAACGTCGTGGCCGCACTGCCCACGGCGGCGGGGGCGATTCTGTCGGCGGTGGGTGATCTGCTCCCCATGTTAATCACAACGGTCACGGAATTGTTCACTCAGGTTTTGGAGACAATTTTGAAACTCCTGCCAAGGCTGATTCCGGCGGCGGTGAGCGCCGTCATGACCATCGTCGGGGCTTTGATCGACAATCTTCCGCTGTTGATCAACGCGGCGGTGGTTTTGGTGACATCGCTCGTATCCGGCATCACTTCGGCCTTGCCGACGCTGATTCCGGCGGCGGTTGAGGCGGTGATCACGATTGTTCAGGGGTTGATCGACAATTTGCCAATGATTCTGGACGCAGCGCTCCAACTGGTCACCGGTCTGACGGACGGCATCCTCGCCGCATTGCCTGTGCTGATCGACGCGCTGCCCACGATTATTATGGCCATCGTGGATTTTGTGAGCGGCTCCATCCCTCAGATCATCGACGCCGGGATTCAACTGCTCACCTCGCTGGTGACGGCACTGCCGACGATCATCAACTCCATTGTGGCGGCGATACCGAAAATCATCGACAACGTGATCAATGCCGTGATCGGCGCGATCCCGTTGATCATTGACGCCGGGGTGAAGCTGCTGGTGTCTCTGATCAAAAACCTCCCGACCATTATCACGACCGTGGTCAAGGCGATTCCGCAGATCATCAGCGGTCTGGTCAATGCTATCGTCGGGAACATCGACAAAATCATCATGGCCGGGGTGGAACTGCTCATTTCGCTGGTCAAGAATCTGCCGACCATTATCGTGGAAATCGTAAAAGCCATCCCGCAGATCATCACCGGCATTGTGGAGGCCATCGGCTCCTTGGCGTGGAAGATCGTGGAGGCCGGGGCGAACCTGATCCGGGGACTGTGGGACGGCATTAAAAACATGGCAAACTGGCTGTGGGATAAGATTTCCGGCTTTTTCTCCGGGATTTGGGACGGGATTCTGGGATTCTTCGGTATACGCTCACCGTCCACACTGTTTGCCGGTTTGGGCGAGAACATGGCGCTCGGTTTGGGTATCGGATTTGAGGATCAGATGAACAAGGTGGCGCGGGATATGCAAAACGCCATCCCGACCGACATGGAAATGGACGCGACCGTGCGCGGGGGCTACGCCGGGACTGTCGGCGCTTACGGGGATTACCCGCCCGGCACGACTATTACGCAGCATATTTCCATCACTTCGCCCAAGGCGCTGAGTGAGAAGGAAGCCGCACGGGAGTTTCGGAATTTGAGTCGGAGGCTGGCGTTGGGGGTGTGAGGAGCTATCGGGTGAGCTTATAATCTGATTATCTTAAAATCAGATCGTTCATAGCACATGTGGTGCAAAAATCATTGTGGTATTTGATTAACCAGTTTCGCTTTTCTATCAATCCTGTCGAAACCTCTGGGATGAGCAAAATCATATCTTTGTGTCGCTCCAAAAAGTGATGCAACTTTCCTGCTGGATTAGTCGACGCAATTTTGCCCCACGCTTCTTCTTTTTTATGTAGAAGATCATGCATTTTCTCCTGTATTTCTTGTATGCCTTCAATATTTGAGCTGTCAGCCATTTCGTCTAATTTTTTTGAAATAAGCACACTTATATCTACAGCTCTATCGCCCTCCATTTGAGCATTTTCTGCCAATTCGATACGTTTAGCATAGTATTGCAAGTAGTCCAAATAGTATTCCCCGTCTTCGTCTCTCGAAACATTATTGAAGTCGCGCATTTCATCCGTTAATTTTATTGATTTATCAAGAATTATTCTTGGATATTTCGCTTTTCCCTCTAATTCTACAGCATTAACTAATCCGGTTCCAAAAACAATGTCCTTGTTGACAGAAAGACTCCCTGTAGACAACGAGCCTCGTAACATTAAACCTACTCTAGCAAATTGCAATTGCAGATTTTGACAGGAATCAATCATTAAAGAATACAATAAATTCTTATCAGTATTGTCAGTTAATTCATTAAATAAAATGCAATTATCAGAAAACATTCTATATTTGATGTCGTACTCAGCGTGTTGAATGTTTCCAGATATTAATGATTGGTAAATTCCGTGCTGATAAAGGGTTGAAAAATTCCGATTAAAAGCAAGCAATGATGTTATCAAACTTAATCGAAAATGATTTTCATTTTTATTAATAGCATATTTATAACCTAATATATCAAAGTAGGCAATTAGATGTGTTGATGCTTCAGGAATTAAAAAATCGTTTAACATACTTTCCCCGCTATCAGACATAAATGCTATAATGGATTTCTATATCCGCTCCCCATTTTACCATACCTGTCCTTCAAAATCCAGCCCCAAAGGAGGATTTTTTCCATGCACCTGACCTACACAAACGCCACCGGCGAGTCGGTTGCCCTGCGGCAGACCAAGCCGCTGTTCCTCACCAAGCTGGATGGCGCGGGCCGCGTCCGGCAGACTATCAACACCTTCCACGCCCCGGAGCAGGACGGCGCGTTCTACATATCGTCCACGCTCGACATGCGCAACATCACCATCGAAGGCCAGATTCTGTCGGACTCGGCGGACGCCTCCTACGAATACCGCCGCCAGCTTCTCCGGGTGTTCACGCCCAAACAGCGCGGCACCCTGATCTACCGCGACCGGCAGAT
>QMCE01001293.1_pt1 | contig 13676 bp, 11 predicted proteins | sample 1821851 | NCBI WGS metagenome assembly QMCE01 (sample SAMN09453174, study PRJNA476694) | Termite gut metagenome, whole genome shotgun sequencing project. | isolation source: worker | host: Odontotermes sp. | place: South Africa:Pretoria | collected 2016-01-28 | reverse complement strand
TCATGTGCCCTTTTTGCTGTACTGTGCGGTGAATTTGTCTCGTTTTTATTCGAATTTTCCCTCATCAGGGTCTTGACATTGCACCGCTGGACTTTACGTTATACGATCCGTGAAAACTGCTCGACGGCCGTTGATAGTTTTTTAAGGGTTTCGTCTTCTTTGCCTTCCCGTATGCCATCCACGACGCAATGATGAAGGTGCCCCTCCAAAATAACCTGCCCTGTTTTATGCAGGGCGGACTTTACCGAACCGATCTGGATTAAAATTTCCTCGCAGCTTTTATCGTCCCCGACCATCTTAATCAAGCCGCGAATCTGCCCTTCAATGCGTTTCAGGCGGTTGGTGACCGCTTCTACGTCCATACACTGTATCATAATGAGCCTCCAAAATTATAATAGGATATACCCCTATATCCTATTATAATCATAAAAGGCCGTTTTGTCAATCCCCGTTTACTCTTGTATTTGTGGTATGTTTGGTTATGTAGGGGCGATTCACGAATCGCCCGTTAACATTCCCCCGATCGTCCGCGGGGGATGATTGCGGACGCGCAATGCGCGCCCCTACGAGGACGCGGTTATTTTGCGGGCTAACGAAGTTCGCCTCTACTAAAAATCTTTTTTCTTGCTTTTCCCCTGCCACACGCTTATAATAAACAGAGCATCCTTTTGGGGGGAGTATATGGACAGTCTCAAGTGGGCCTTCCGGTGGGCGGGGCGGCAGAAATGGCGCTTCTATGCCGGGATTTTTTTGACCCTTCTTACGGTCGGGCTGGTGATGGCGGAACCGTTTATTTTCCGTGTCATCGTGGATGACGTTCTGCTGAACGGGAATCATGCGCGTCTGTATCCCCTGTTATCTGCGGCGCTCGGCGTGGCGGCGGCGCTTGTGGCCGCGAAATACATAAGCAATCTGTCTTGGGAAATCTTTTCTCAGGAAATTGTGCGAGGGATGCGCCGGGACCTTTTCTCCCGTATCATCGCCCAAGCGCCGGTATTTTTCCGCCGGAACGCGGCGGGCGACCTTATTACGAAATGCACCGGAGATGTTGATATAGCGCGGCATTTCATCTGCTGGGTACTGCCGGGCATCATCGAAAGCCTGCTAATGGCGGCGACCACCCTCGTCATCTTCTTGATTATCGACCCGCTATACGCGCTCTGCCTGTTCATTTTGGCACCGGTCGCCGCAGTGCTCGCGCTGCGGCTGGGCAAGAAGATGCGCCCGGCGCATGGGGCCGTGCGAGAACAGCGCGCCGTGCTCTCTACCGTTGTCAATGAGAATATTAGCGGCATCCGCGTCGTCAAAGCGTTTACCCGCGAGGAATTTGAAACGGAGAAGTTTACGAAGGAGAACGAGCGTTACCGCGACACGCAGCTGCACGCCAATAAAACATGGCTGCGCTATGCGCCGCTGATCGAATCCGTTTCGCAGTTTTTAAGCGTAATCAACCTCGTCGTCGGGGGCTTGATGGTCATTTCCGGGCGGGTGACGCTTGGGCAGATGCAGATTTTCACCTCGCTCGCGTGGGCGCTAAACCAACCGATGGTGCAGATGGGAATGTATATCAACGACGCGCAGCGGTTTTTCTCGTCGTGCGAGAAACTGATCGAGCTTTACTATTGCAGAAACCCGATCCAAAGCCCCGAAACGCCCGTGAAAATAGGTGGGTTCCGTGGGGATATATCATTCAAAAACGTCTCTTTGCAAATCGGCGGCACGGATATCCTCACCGATATAAACTTGGAGATCGAGGCGGGGAAAACAGTCGGGTTTATGGGGCCGACCGGTTCCGGCAAAACCATGCTGGCGTCTCTGGTTCCGCGCTTTGCCGACGTAACTAAGGGCGCCGTGCTGGTAGACGGGGTTAATGTTGAGCATTACGAGCTTTCCGCCCTGCGCGGCGCGGTCGGTATGACGATGCAGGACGTATTCCTCTTCTCCGCGCCGGTGGAGGACAATATCGCCTACGGAACCTCCGATGCGCCTTTTGAACGTATCCAAAAAGCCGCGGAAACCGCCGACGCCGACCGCTTTGTCACATCGCTTTCCGAAGGCTACAAAACCATTGTCGGCGAACGCGGCACGGGGCTTTCCGGCGGCCAAAAGCAGCGCGTTTCATTGGCCCGCGCTCTTCTGCCAGAACCTAAAATCTTGATTCTGGACGACACGACCAGCGCCGTGGATATGGAAACAGAAAAACTTATCCAGAAACGGCTCCGCGAACTGCCGCATAAAGCCACGACGCTGATCATCGCGCAGCGCGTTTCCTCAATACGTCGTGCCGACCGTATCTACATTCTGGAAGACGGGCGTATCGCCGAAGAGGGTACCCATGACGAACTAATGGCAAACAAGGGGTATTACTACCAAACGTATCTGCTCCAGCAGGGCGAACCGACGGGAGGTGCGGACATTGGCGGCTAAACGAAACACCTTCAATATCGACGAGGAACTGGACGCCCCGTTCAATTGGAAGCATTTGCGGCGCGCGGGAGGTTATATCGCGAGGCATAAGGGGAAGTTTATCAAATCTTTTGTCATCAGCGTCGCCTCGATTCTGCTGTCACTGCTCACGCCGCTGCTCACCATGCTGGTGATTGACGAATTTATCCCAAACGACAATAAAGCCGGGATTGTTATCGCGGGCGCTGTTTTTACAGTCGTCAGCGTCGTCATTGCCCTGTGCAACCGCGCCCGCTCGCGGCTCAACAGTTTATCCGGCCAGCACATCATTTCCGAAATGCGCGCCGACCTGTTCGCGCATCTGCAAAAACTGCCCTTTGATTACTACGACAGTCGCCCCGCCGGAAAGATTTTGGTGCGCGTCGTGAACTACATTAACACCGTCGCCGACTTCCTGTCTGGCGGCTTAATCAACTTCCTCATTGAGCCTCTGTCCATGATCTTCATCGTGCTGTACGCCGCGATCTTCGTCTCATGGCGGCTGACGCTGGTTATGCTGTGCGGTCTGCCGTTTTTTGCCGCGTACATTTTCCTGATCAAAACCCGCCAGCGCCGCGCGTGGCAGGTCGTCTCCAACAAATCCTCCAACCTGACGGCCTATCTCGCCGAGAACATCAACGGCGTTCGCGTAACGCAGGCGTTTTCCCGTGAGGGGGAGAATCAGGAAGTCATGGAAAACCTGCTTGAGGAGAACAGGCATGTCTGGATGAGGGCGGTACGTCTCATCCACAGTATGTGGCCGGTCACCACTATATTGGCGCGGCTGGTTACGGCGGCAATTTACGTCGTCGGTATCGCTTACCTCGGCGGGTCAGAATCGGCTCTGGAACCGGGCGTTATCATCGCGATGGCGGGATATGCCGGGCGGTTTTGGGGGCCGCTGCAAAACCTCGGCAACCTCTACAACAATCTGATCAATACCGTCGCTTACCTTGAACGCATCTTTCAGGTGCTCGACGAACCGGTTACCGTCAACGACCGCGAGGGCGCGTATGAGCTGCCTGAGATACAGGGAAACGTCACGTTTTTGAACGTCACATTTGAATACGACCCCGGCGTCCCCGTGCTAAGAGGCGTAACGTTTGAGGCGCAGGAGGGTGAATCCATTGCGCTGGTAGGCCCGACCGGCGCGGGCAAATCCACCATTATCAACATGCTGTCGCGGTTTTATAACATCGCGGGCGGCACGGTCTATATCGACGGCCACGACATCGGAGAGGTAACGCTCGCCTCCCTGCGGCGGCAAATGGGCATTATGCTTCAGGATACTTTTATCTTTTCGGGCAATATTATAGAAAACATCCGCTACGGTAGGCTTGACGCCACCGACAGCGAATGCATTGAGGCCGCGAAAACGGTTTTCGCGGATGAGTTTATTCAAAAACTCCCCAAAGGGTACTATACCCCCGTCAACGAGCGGGGTGAGGGCCTTTCAGCCGGTCAAAAACAATTGATCTCGTTCGCCCGAACCCTTCTGAGCGACCCGCGCATTCTCATTTTAGACGAAGCCACCTCTAGCATCGACACCCACACCGAGCGGCTGGTTCAGGAAGGGATTGCTCGCCTTCTGGTCGGACGCACCTCGTTTATCGTGGCGCACCGCCTCTCCACCATCCGTAACTGCACCCAGATTCTTTACATCGACGGCGGCAACATCGCGGAGCAGGGCAGCCACGACGAACTGATAGCAAAGAAGGGTTTATATTATGCGCTGTACATGTCGCAGAGCGGCGGATGAACTAAAACCGGATGCCGGGGAACAAAAACGACGCTGCAATCAAAATAAGCCCGGCGCTTATATTGGCGATGACGCCGAGACGCGGCGTTGCTTCTTTCGATTCCCTCCCGTCCGGCTGAACATCCGGCTCTTGCGTGAACTCCGCCTGTTCGGCGCGGCGGCGGCGCAAATATTTTCCGTAGTTTCCGAACTTTAAAAGGCCGTCGGCTTTTAAGTAGGAAAACCAAGCCCCCGCCAAACAAACGGCGCCGCAAAAGACCAACGGCGCGTTAGGGGAAACCTCACCTTGGTTCGCCAAACACCAAGCGAGACTTAAGAATGAAGAAATCGCAATGCGAATGGCTATTTTGGGCAGAATCTTTTTTACCATAAGGGAGCTTCCTTCCCACACAGCGGAAATACCGCACATGGTCGCAGTATATCATAAACAGGATATTCGTACAAGCCTTAGCTCGCATTTGGTATATATTAGGAATTGTAGATTTTTAGCAACCCGCTCTCTAAAATTATTTGCCCCGTTTTTTTAATGATATGGTTGACTTTCCAGAAAATTTACTATAAAATAATCAAAAAAGATGATTTTTTCAGACATGCTTGGAGGTACACTCGTTCCTTTTTCTGCTCGGATAATTTCGGCGCTGTGAAGCGCTGTAATTATAAATCTAAATCAGGAGGGTAAAAAACTATGAAAAAACGGATTCTCGCGCTGCTTGCCGCAATGGTCTTATTATTCAGCGCCTGTGCCAGCGATCCCAGCTCTTCTCCCGGAGACGTATCGCCCGGAGAGGGAACTCCCGGAGACGCTACGCCCGGAGAGGAAACTCCCGGAGATCCCGAAATCGTTAGCGAAGACTACCATTCCTATTCCGGTTCGGACATTACCATACTAAATCCCCTCGTGACGTTCTATTCATCGGATTTTCAGGTAAACTCCTATCTGATGGATCCACTGGTTATGATCAACAACAAAGGAGAGATCGAGCCGGGGCTTGCCACCAGTTGGGAAAAATCCGCCGACGGTCTGAAGTGGACCTTCAAAATCCGCGAAGGCGTTATGTGGCTTCGTAACGACGGTACCGAGTACGCTGAGGTTACATCGCAAGACTTCGTCGATTCCATGACCTATTTGCTTGACCCGGCTACCGCTTCCATGTCGGTCGATTTTGCCTTGCAATTTATTGAAGGAGCGGCTGATTACTATTCGGCAATGGGAGCGTACAACACAGCCGTCGCGGACGGCGATACGTCCGCCGTTCCTCCCGACATCGCGACCGTCGGCGTCAAGGCGGTCGATAAATACACCGTCGAATATACCCAAACATGGGATATTCCCTATTTCCTCTCGTATGCCACATTCACCCACTTAATCCCCATTTCCAAAGCATTTGTCGAAGAAATCGGCGGCATTGCGGAATACGGAACCACAAAGGAAAACTACCTTGGCTACGGCGCGTACCTGTTCAAGACATGGGATGTCGGTGAAAAATGGGAATTCACCAAAAACGAAAAATACTACCTTGCTGACCGCATTCACATCAACAACATGTCGTTTGTAATGCTCGCGGATTACAATACGATATACGAGATGTTCAAGCGCGGTGAAATTATCGCGGCACCGCTCGTAGGTTCGATATACGATATGGCGCTGGCAGACCCGGAGGTTGAGCCGTATGTCTTCCGAACCCGTATCCGCGTGGATTCATGGCAATACTACTTCAACGTAAACTCTGAAAGAACCCCGGAGACCGAGAACCTTTTGCCCGCAATCCAGAACATTAACTTCCGCAAGGCGGTTTTCGCCGCCTTTAACCGCACGGCAGTTCTCTCTGTTTCCACAAAAATTACGCCGGAAGACATGCGCCGCAACTCAATCAATACCCGCGGCTGGATTTTTGACGACACAGGCAAGGACTATATGGATTTCGGCAATCTCAGCAAGTATGAGGACCCAAGCTACGACTCCTACAATCCCGATCTGGCCAAAACTCTGATCGAAACCGCGAAGACGGAACTTGGCAGCTCTGTAACTTGGCCCGTGACCATTCAGCTTCTGGTTCAATCCGACGACGCGTCCGCGGTTCAGGAAGCCAACGTGATCAAACAGAGCATTGAGGAAACGCTGGGAACCGACAATGTGGTCGTTGCTTTCCAAGAATTTGCCGGCCTTGATTACTTTGAGAAGTCGGACGCCGGCGCATATGACTTCACAAGAGGCGGATGGATCCCCGATTATGCCGATCCTGCCGCATTCTTGGAAATCTATCAAGCAAGCGGTTATATCGGATCTATAAACGGTATCGATCAGCTTCCGGAATATGACGAATTCAACAGCATGATAGAAGCGGCGAAGTATATCTCCGACAAGACCGCCCGCTATGAGGCCCTTGCAAAAGTTGAAGAATATATGATCGACAACGCTCTCGTTCTGCCCATGCAAGGTTCCGGCGGCAACTTCTCGATCAACAAGGTCATAAACCCGTATGAAGGCTTCCAATTGAACCCGATCGGACTTTGCTCGACATCCATGTTGGATGTGATTGTCGGCACTACCCCATTGACTCCGGAAGAGCGCGAAGCGCAAAAAGCAGCATTTGACGCCAGCCTCGCCGACTAACCGGCAGTAAGTCTATATAATTTGGGGCGGCTCCCGACTTAGGTTTCTGCGTCCGGGAGTCGCCCTATATTGGTTGGGAGCGGGATAATATGCTTCGATACACAAGCAAACGTTTGCTGCAATCACTGATAACATTGCTGATCGTCGCATCACTGGGTTTTTTAATGTTGCGTCTAATGCCGTTGAGCGGGTACTTTCAAGACGGCACATGGAACAAAATGAGCTGGGAGACAAAAGTCCCGATACTGCAAAAACTTGGCTTATACGACGTTCACCAAGAACCTATTAATCCCTTTGTTCAGTTATTTAATTACTATAAAAGCATCATCACCACCGGCAGTTTCGGGGAATCCACACAACTGTATACCGGACGGCAAGTCAGCGAGGTTATCGGAAGCAGAATCGGCGTTTCGATGGGGCTTGGCCTGTCCGCTTTGGCAATGAGCTTGATTCTTGGGTTTTGGCTCGGCGTCGGAATGGCGCGGTATAAGAACGGAATTTTAGACAACATCGGTATGGGTTATATCGTTGTCGTCACTGCTGTTCCGCCGGTCGTCATTTACTTTTTTGTTCAATACTATGTAACACTGCTGTTAAAAACATCGATGATTTACCGATCCGGCCAGTTTATGACATATATTACCCCAGCTATCGCCATCGCGTTGGTTCCGCTCGGTTCATACGCCCTTTGGATACGTCGGTATATGGTGGACGATTTGAATAAAGACTATGTAAAGCTGGCCTATGCCAAAGGTCTTTCCTCCCGCGCCGTCATGTTCCGGCATGTCCTGCGCAACGCCTTCATCCCGATGGCCTATTCCCTGCCTATTGCTATTCTGGGAACGCTGTCCGGCGCGATCATCATGGAGCCGGTTTTTTCCGTTCCCGGCATGGGGCAGTTGTACATTCAATCTATCGGCAAGCGGGACAATAACTTTGTGCAGGCTATCGTGATTATCTATGCTGCAATGGGCATTCTAGGCGTTTTTCTCGGGGATGTTCTGGCCGTGATTGTCGATCCCAGAATTAAACTGGTTAAGAAGGGAGAGACGAGATAATGAATGAAAAAGACAATACGCCTCAGTCGCAGGATATGCAAAAGTTAGACCCGGCGCTGTTTGAGCGGGCAGAGTACAGCCATGAGCAGGCCGAACGTATTACGTATTCCAACTATTCCTATTGGAGATCCACATTCCGTACCTTTATGAAGCGAAAAATCGCGGTCGGCTTGCTCGGCTTGATTGTTGTACTGATCATTTTCTCGTTGATCCAGCCATACCTTCCGAATCAACAGCCGACAGACAGATCGGAATACCTGGGCGACGTCACCATGTGGAACCAAGGGCCGTCTGCCAAACATTGGTTCGGCACTGATGCTATCGGAAAAGATCTGTGGGCTTTGACTTGGTACGGCACACGCATTTCTCTGGCGCTTTCGATGATCGTCGCTTTCAGCGAAACGCTGATCGGCATAGCAATCGGGGCGCTGTGGGGGTATTCGCGCAAACTCGACCGGCCAATGACCGAGCTATACAATATCATTGCCAATATTCCCAGCATCGTGCTGTATACGCTGATCGCGTATATCGTGCGTCCGGGATTTTGGACGATCGCCTTTGTCATGGTAGCCACAAATTGGATCTTCATGGCCCGGTATGTGCGGAATATGGTGCTGATTATCCGTGACAGAGAATACAATCTCGCTTCCCGCACCTTGGGTACGCCGACGCGGCGGATGCTGACGCGCAATATCATCCCACACTTGACAAGCGTTATCATAATGCAACTGGCCCTTGACATTCCGACGGTCATCAGCCTTGAGATCATCCTGACCTACTTGGGAGTCGGACTGCCAATTACAACGCCGTCGCTAGGCGTGTTGGTCAGCAACGGGCAGGGCTCCTTGCAAATGTATCCGCATCTGCTGATTTTCCCGGTGCTGATTGTATCGATCATCACGATTTCGTTTTATGTCGTGGGCAATACCATTTCGGACGCCTCCGATCCCCGCAACCATGTATAGGGGGTGGATTCGATGAGTGAGGAACGCATTCCCGTTTTATCTGTCCGTGACCTTGTGATCAAGTTCTCCCTTCGCGGCAAAGAACTGACGCCGATCCGAGGTATTTCGCTGGATTTATATAAGGGCGAGTGTTTGGCTATTGTGGGCGAATCCGGTTCGGGTAAATCGGTGCTTACCAAGTCTTTTTTGGGCATGACCGACAAAAACGGGCGCATCGCCTCCGGCAGTATTCTGTTCGGCGGCGAAGACATTGCCGCTTATCATAAAGAAAAGCAATGGCTTAACATCCGCGGTAAAAAAATCGCCATGGTTTTTCAAGACCCTATGACTTCTTTGAATCCGCTCAAACCCATCGGCAAACAGATTGCCGAGGTTATGGTGCTGCATAAAAAACTCTCTTGGGATCAAGCGAAGGCGAAGACAATCGCTCTGCTCGATCGCGTAGGTATTCCGGACGCCGCCAAACGCTACAAACAGTATCCGCATGAATTTTCGGGCGGGATGCGTCAGCGCGTCGTCATTGCGATCGGCGTAGCCTGCGGCCCCGATATCCTGATTTGCGACGAACCGACGACCGCGCTGGACGTAACGATCCAAGCGCAGATATTACAGCTTGTGCGCGACATTCAAAAAGAAATGGGAATCACGGTTGTGTATATTACGCATGACCTCGGCGTCGTCGCGAACGTAGCCGAACGCGTAGCGGTGATGTACGCGGGCGAAATCGTGGAGTACGGCATGGCCGAAGAGGTTTTCTTCGATCCGCGCCATCCGTATACTTGGGCACTTCTGTCCAGTTTGCCGCAACTCGGCGTTAAAGGGGAACCGCTGTTCAATATCGAAGGCGTACCGCCCAATCTATATGAGGATATTCAAGGCGACGCGTTCGCGCCTCGCAATCCCCACGCGTTGAAAATTGACTATCTCCACGCCCCGCCATATTTCAGAGTGACCGATACGCATTACGCCAAAACGTGGCTGCTTGATCCGCGCGCCCCGGCGGTTGAAGCCCCGGCCGCGATCCGGCGAATGAAAGCTCAGGATTGGTAGGTGGCTTTGATGGAGAGAGAGAAACTTCTGGAAGTGAAAAACCTTCAGGTAGACTTCAAAATCGGACGCCGTCCGTTTACGGCGGTGGAGAATGCCAGCTTCGATATTTACAGGGGCGAAACATTTTCCCTCGTCGGCGAGTCCGGCTCCGGTAAAACAACAATCGGACGGACAATTATCCGGATCAACCCCGCCGCGAAGGGAGAAATATTGTTCAACGGACATCGGATCAGCGGCAAGATCCCCAAGGAAGAAGACAGAAACGTAACCCAGAAGATACAGATGATTTTCCAAGACCCGATGGCTTCGCTGAATGAGCGCGCCAAGGTTGATTACATCATATCCGAAGGCCTGTACAATTTCAAAATGTTCTCAGACGAAGACGACCGGAAAGCAAAAGTTTCACAGGCTCTAAATTCGGTCGGTCTGCTGCCGGATTTTGCCTCACGATTCCCTCATGAATTTTCGGGCGGTCAGCGCCAGCGTATCGGCATCGCCCGCGCGCTCATAATGGAACCGGAATTCATCATCGCCGATGAACCCATTTCCGCGCTGGACGTTTCCATACGGGCGCAGGTTTTGAATTTAATGAATTCCCTGAAACGGGAACGCAATCTGACCTACCTGTTCATCGCGCATGATTTATCGGTGGTACGCTATATTTCCGATCGTATCGCGGTTATCAGCAAAGGAAAAATCGTGGAGCTGGCCGAAGCGGACGAACTGTTCGCCCGCCCGTTGCATCCCTATACCCAATCACTCCTGTCGGCGGTACCCATGCCGGATCCGCGGCGCGAAAAAAACAAAAACGTTATCATATACGATCCTAATTTGCATGACTATGCCACCGATAAACCCGTTTGGGAAGAAATCTTTGCGGGGCATTTCATTCTGGCAAATCAAGCGGAACTCGAAGAATACAAAAAAGCATACGCGTAACACAGCCGACTGTAGTTTTGCGTATATGTAAAGGGGCTGACGAATTCGGATAATCGTCAGCCCCATTGAATTCAATCCGTTAACGTCTTCCCCACGGATTGAAGTACGAAAATTCTTCTGTTTCTTCCTCTTCTTCAATGATTGCCATCTCATGGGTAAACGTTACCGAGAGGTCTACTTCCGAGCCGTTACGCCAAACGGTCACGGAAACCGTATCACCCACGCGGTATAAGTTTTTCGCGATCAGCAATTCGGAGCCGGAGGCAATGCTCTCGTCACCGATGGCAATGATTACGTCGCCAGCCTCTATCCCCGCCGTTTCGGCGGCGGTGCCGGAAGTGACCTCGGCAACATATATGCCTTTCGGATAATTTTCAGCGTTTTGCAATGCGGCGATTTCCTGATACGTTATACCCAACTGCGGACGCCCTTTGATTTCGCCGTCGCGAATCAGCTCGTTCGCAATATCGGCGGCCAAGTTAATCGGGATCGCGAACCCAATCCCCTCCACGCCGTCCGCCACCGTCTTCGCCGATACGACGCCGACAACCTGCCCGCCGATGTTGAAGAGCGGCCCGCCGGAGTTGCCGGGTGAAACCGAGGCATCGGTTTGAAGCATAACGCGGGGTGTGTCGTCAATGGAGATGATGCGTTTTTTCGCGCTGAGATACCCTACCGTAAGGGAATTTGCCAGTTCTCCTAAAGGATTACCAATGGCAACAACTTGGTCGCCAACCTGCATATTATCGGAGTTGCCGATCTGAACGGGCGTCAATCCCTTCGCCTCGATTTTCAATACGGCGATGTCGGTCATCGCGTCACTGCCTACAATTTCCGCCGGGTATTCCGTCCCGTCATGCAGCAGAACAGTCACTTCGGAGGCGTCCTCGATTACATGATGATTTGTAAGGATGTACCCGTCCGCCGTCAAGACGAACCCGGAACCGGCCGACGCCTGCGGAACCGATCGACCAAAAGCGTTGAAACTGCCCAGCATCGTCGAAATGGCTACGGTGGAACGATCGCCCAAGCTAAAAATCTCTTGAATGCTCAACTCGTCGCCGGTTTGCGCCTCCGGTTTGACTGCCGCTGGTATGGCGGTATCCCGCGGCGTTTCCTCGGCGTTTACGGGTTGCTGCTGCTCCACAGGTACTGGAGTATCACCGTTATCGCTCAAGTAGTAGCCGATGACGCCGCCCGTGCCGCCGACCACCAAGGTAAACACCAGAAAAAGCGCGATTAGCATCGGCATGGCGCGGCGCTTTTTTGTCTCCGGAGCGGCTGGCCGCTCAATTTGATACTCATAATGATTGTTGGAATCCATCATAATCCGTCCTTTCTCCGTATATCAGTTATTTTATAGTTCCATAATAATCGGTAATTATGTCTTTGCTATGAAGCATATTTTACGATTTTGTAAATGATACCCGGGCAATACTGCCAGTGAATCACTGTTTTGCAGGCGCCCTTATAATCTTGCCTGTCATTATTTCGAACTCGTTTCCATTGGTCGTTTGAACGATAACGCCGCTTCTAAAGTTTCTGAAAAACTGTTCCCCTCTTTACAATCGCCCCAAAAAACGGTATAATCAGTCTATAACGAAAGAAAGCGGGCGAACCGATGGCAAATCTGTATCCGGACGGTCACAAAAGCGGCTACCATCTACCGATGAAAGAAGACAAGGCTTATATGTCTGTGGGAGCGTTCCAATGCCCCGTCTGTAAAACCGATTTTAAGGCGCTCAAAATCCGCGACGTCAAACTAATCCCGCTGCGCGTCGGAGAACTGCGCACGGCATTCAAAGATATTGAGCCTTTATATTATGAGATTACAACCTGCCCAAAATGCCGCTATTCAGCACAGACAATCCTGTTCGATAAACTCATCCTATCGCACCGGAAGATGATTTTGGAGCGGCTCGCCCCGTTTTTACCCGCTCTGGCACCTTGGACGGAAACCCCGGACAGCAGCGTCGTATTTGAACGGTATTACCTTGCCCTGCTCTGCGCGGAAGTAGGTTTTTCCGACCATGCGCTGATTGAGGCTGGCCTATGGTTAAAGTTGAGCAGTATCTACGCCGACGCGGAAGACCCTGGCATGGAACTGTACGCCGCAAAAGAAGCGCAGAAGATGTACATAACCGCTTTCCAAACCATCCGTATCCAGCCGCAAAAAAACCCGCCGCTCTGTTTGCGCACCGGGTTACTCAGCGCCAAAATCGGAGATGTGCGCAACGCGCGGGAGTTTCTTTATAAGGTGAAGATAGATTCGGGCAGTACTCGCGTTCAAAAGGATGCCGCCGATGATGCGATTAACGAGTTGAAAGCGTTGGAGGGGAAGTAAACGCCGCGGCGCACGCTTCTTTCAGCGTTTTTACCCGCGATACCCGCATCCCTTCCGGCACAGTGATATTTTTCGTCCCCTGCGCCGGAATGATTGCCGTGAGGAACCCGAGCCGGTACGCCTCCGAAAGACGCCGCTCGATGAACGGGACGCTCCGCAGTTCCCCCGCAAGTCCCACTTCACCAAACGCGATCAGGTCGCCGGGCAACGGAACGTCTTTATGGCTAGACACCAGCGCCAACAGTGCCGGAAGGTCAGCCGCCGGTTCGCTCATTCGCAGACCGCCCACAACATTGAGGTACACATCCTGATTGCCCGCGTACAGTCCCGCGCGTTTCTCCAAGACCGCCAGCAGCAGCATGGCGCGGTTGTACTCAAGCCCCGCCACTGTGCGGCGCGGGGACGGGAACGGCGTGGGTGTGATTAAAGCCTGAATCTCCGCCAAAACCGGCCGGGAACCTTCCATTATACAGGCAACACAGGTGCCCGACACATTCAGCGG
>QMCE01001292.1_pt1 | contig 13679 bp, 13 predicted proteins | sample 1821851 | NCBI WGS metagenome assembly QMCE01 (sample SAMN09453174, study PRJNA476694) | Termite gut metagenome, whole genome shotgun sequencing project. | isolation source: worker | host: Odontotermes sp. | place: South Africa:Pretoria | collected 2016-01-28 | reverse complement strand
CCCCACTGTTTACACCAGCAACATCTGCAAGCAGAAGGTGCTGGAAGCGCGCTACGACGAGAAAATTGCCTCGCGCCTTTTGGGCGACTGCCACCTGATGCGCTTTTGGGGCGAGGATATACGCCTGCAGGGCAGGAAATAGCTGTAAACAGGCAATAAAAACAGGAGAAGATGCGACACATGAAAAATCAACTGGAGAAAATTCGTGCCGAGGCCGCCGGGCTGATTGCCGCGGCAGAGGGTGAGCAGACGCTGGACGCCCTGCGTGTGCGTTTCCTTGGCAAAAAAGGCGAACTTACGGCCATCCTGAAGCAGATGGGCGGCCTTTCCACCGAGGAACGCCCCTTTGTTGGCGCATTGGCCAACGAGGTGCGCGGCGAATTGGAGCAGGCTGTGGCCGCCCGCGCCGGGGCGCTGGCCGCTTCGGCGCAGGCGCGGCGCCTTGCGGCAGAAACCATCGACGTTACCCTGCCGGGCAAAAAGCCGGTCCTGGGCGGGCGCCACCCGCGGGGCATTGTGCTGGACGAGCTTAAAACCATCTTTTTGGGCATGGGCTTTTCCGTTGCCACCGGGCCGGAAATTGAATACGACAAGTACAATTTCGAGATGCTGAACATGCCCAAAAGCCACCCCTCGCGCGACACGCAGGACACCTTCTATGTCACTGAAAACATTCTGCTGCGCACCCAAACCAGCGGGATGCAAATACGCACCATGCTCAGCCAGAAGCCGCCCATCCGCATCATCTGCCCCGGCCGGGTGTACCGCGCCGACGCCGCCGATGCCACCCACTCCCCCATCTTTAACCAAATTGAGGGCCTTGCGGTGGACAGGGGCATCACCTTTACCGATATGAAGGGCACGCTGGATCTGTTTTTCAAGCAGTTGTACGGGCCCGAGACGAAGACCCGCTTCCGCCCGCACCACTTTGCCTACACCGAGCCCAGCGCCGAGATGGACATGAGCTGCTACAAATGCGGCGGAAAGGGCTGCCCCATGTGCAAGGGCGAGGGTTGGATTGAAATTTTGGGCTGCGGCATGGTGCACCCTAAAGTGCTGGAAAATTGCGGCATTAACCCGGAAATCTACTCCGGTTTTGCCTTCGGCGCGGGGTTGGAACGCATCACCCTGATGCGCTACGCCATCGACGACATGCGCCTTTTGTACGACAACGACCTGCGCTTTCTGCGCCAATTCAACGAAGGGGGGATGCAGCCATGAAACTGCCTGTAAGCTGGGCCCAAAGCTATGCGCCCTTCGCCTGCCCGCCCGCCGAATTTGCCGCCAAAATGACGATGAGCGGCAGCAAGGTGGAGGGCTGGGAGCGTGAGAGCGACCGCATGGAAAACGTGGTGGTGGGCCGCATCGACGCCATTGAGCGCCACCCGGACTCCGACCATCTGTGGGTTTGCCAGGTGAACATTGGCGCGGCGGAAACGATTCAAATCGTTACCGGCGCGCAGAACTTGAAGGGCGGCGAGCTGTGCCCGGCGGCCCTGCACGGGGCAAAACTGCCAAACGGCATGGAAATTCGCAAGGGCAAGCTGCGGGGTGTGGAATCGAACGGCATGCTGTGCAGCCTGGGCGAACTGGGCCTTACCGTGCACGATTACCCCGCCGCCACGGAGGACGGTATTCTGGTGCTGGAGGAAGACGCGCCGCTGGGCGCAAATGCCGCCGAAGCCCTTGGCATGGACGAGGTGGTGGTGGAGTTTGAAATTACGCCGAACCGCCCCGACTGTTTGAGCGTGCGGGGCCTTGCACGCGAAGCCGCCGCCACCTTCGGCGTAACTTTTAAAGACCACGTGCCGCCCCAGCCCACGGGCCAGGGCGACATCAATACTCACTTGTCGGTGAAGGTGGAGGCCGCCGACACCTGCCTGCGCTATGCCGCCGCCATGGTGGAAAACGTGCGCATTGCGCCCAGCCCCCGCTGGCTGCGGCAGCGCCTGCGCCACGCCGGGGTGCGGCCCATCAACAATATTGTGGACATTACCAACTATGTGATGCTGGAATACGGCCAGCCCATGCACGCCTTCGACTACGCCTATGTGAACGGCGCTAAAATCACGGTTCGGCGCGCTAAAGCGGGCGAGGCCATTGTAACCTTGGACGGTGTGAGCCGCCCGCTTGGCGAGGACATGATGGTAATTGCCGACGAGAAGGGCCCCATTGCTGTGGCCGGCGTGATGGGCGGCGAATTCTCCGGCGTGTACGACACCACGCAAAAAGTGGTGTTTGAATCCGCCGCTTTCCACGGGCCCTCAGTGCGGGCAACGTCGCGTAAGCTGGGCCTGCGCACCGAGAGCTCTACCCGCTTTGAAAAGGGACTGGACCCAAGCCTTGCGGGCGACGCGCTGCGGCGCGCGCTGGAACTGGTGGTGGAGTTGGACGCCGGAGACCTTGTGGGCGGCCTGCTGGACGATTACCCTGCCCCCCGCCAGCCCCACACCCTGCCCCTGCAGGCGGATAAAATAAACAAGCTGCTGGGCACCGCCCTTCCAGAACAGCGCATGATTGACATTCTTTTGCCGCTGGGCTTTGCTGTGCAGGATGGCCAAATTACCGTGCCCACCAGCCGCACCGACGTTACGCGCGACTGCGACATTGCCGAGGAAGTGGCGCGCTTTGTGGGCTATAACACGCTGCCGTCCACCATTTTGGGCGGCCCGGCCCAGGCCATGCCCACCGAGCGTCAACGCTTTGAATCCCACTGTATCGACATTTTAGTGGCCTGCGGGCTGTGGCAGTGCGAGACCTTCAGCTTCTACAGCCCCAAAAGCTTCGACGCCATTTGCCTGCCGCAAAACAGCCCCCTGCGCAACGCTGTAAAAATTATGAACCCCTTTGGCGAGGACACCAGCCTGATGCGCACCACGGCCCTGCCCAGCCTTTTAGAGGTTGTGGCGCGTAACTGGGCCGCCCGCGCGGCGGCTTGCGCCGTGTTCGAGCAAGCCACCGAGTACCACCCGGGCCCCAGCACAGACGAATTACCGATTGAAAACCAGCAGCTGGTGATGGCCGCTTACGGCGAAGGCTGGGACTATCTGGCCCTGAAAGGCGTGGCGGAGACCCTGCTGGCCGCCGCCGGTGTGGCCGCGTGGGAACTTCGCCGCGCAGATGGGGGCGGCAGCTTCCACCCTGGCCGCTGTGCCGAGATTTTTGTGCAAATTCCCGGCGGCAGCCTTGAAAAGCTGGGCGTGTTGGGCGAGGTGCACCCGGCGGTGAACGAGAATTACGACATCAAGGCCCGGGTGGTGGCGGCAAACCTCTCGCTGGATATTTTGTTCCGTGCGCGGGGCGGCACACCGCAGTCGAAGCCCTTGCCGAAATTCCCCGCTTTAACGCGAGATTTAGCGCTGGCAATGAATGAGGAAGTACCTGCGGCCAATGTGGCGGCGGCCATTCGCGCGGCGGGCGGCGCAAGGCTGGAGAGCTTGGCCCTCTTCGACGTATACACCGGGGAAAAACTGGGCGAGGGCCGCAAAAGCCTGGCCTACAGCCTGGTGCTGCGCGACAGCAAAACCACCCTTACCGACGCCGACGCCGACGCCATTGTGGCCAAGGTGCTGAAGAAGCTTGCCGGCATGGGCGTGGCACTGCGTAGCTAGTGCCAAAATAGTAAAAAATTACGAACATTGTAAAGCGGCCCTGAACGGGGCCGCTTTTTGTCAGAAAACCATAGAAAATTACAGGATTTTGCGCTAAAATTTATGGAATATGGTTGACTTTTGTGAAATTTGGCGATACAATGTATGCGGATTGGGGAAAGGGTGGCATGGCGGGAATGAGAGAAGGCACGGAAGCCGCCCAGTTGAAGGCGGCCAAGGCGGGCGGCGAAGCCGAGTTGGCCGCGCTGATCGCCCGTTTTATGCCTGCTATCCGCCGCGCGGCACGGCGCGCCGCCGGGCCCGGGCTGGACTTTGACGACGCCGTGCAGGAAGGGCTCATCGGCCTGTTTTCGGCCATTCAAAGCTATGGCGAGGGGCGCGGCGCCGGGTTTTCCACCTATGCCGCCGTGTGCGTAAGCAACGCGGTTGCCAGCGCAAAAAAAGCGGCAAACCGCAAAAAACACGCCCCACTAAACCACAGCATTCCCATTAGCGAAACCCAGAGCGTGCCCGGCCCCGAGGAGGCGGCCATTGCCAGCGAGCAAGTGCGTGTGGCCATGAAAAAGGCGCGCACTGTTCTTTCCCCCATGGAAAAAAAAGTGCTGCGCTTATATTTAGACGGCTTTCCCTACCGGCAAATTGCCAAACGGCTGGATGTGAACGAAAAGGCGGTGGAGAACGCCCTTGGGCGCGTGCGTAAAAAGTTGCGGTAACAGCGGGGCGGCGCAAAGCCCTGTATAATATGCCCTGGTAGCTTAAAAAGAGCGTTGGTACATCCAAAGGTGACGGTTCAAATCCATCCGCGGGCAAATCTAAAATTCTGAGGAGTAGAAACATGTACGAAGACAAAACCCTATTGTGCAAAGATTGTGGTCAGGAATTCGTATTCACTGCCGGCGAGCAGGAGTTTTATGCCTCCCGGGGCTTTGAGAACGAGCCCCAACGGTGCAAAACTTGCCGGGACTCCCGTAAAAACGCCTTGCGCGGTTCCCGCGAGATGCACACGGCCGTCTGCGCCAACTGCGGGCAAGAGGCTAAGGTGCCCTTCAAGCCCCGCGAGGACCGCCCGGTGTATTGCAGCGAATGCTTTGCCAAAATGAAGGAAGAAGAAGGCGCCGCCGCAACCGTGTAAGCATAAACAACAAACCGGGGCTGCCGCAAAGTGTCGGGCTTTGCGTGCGGCCCCATATTTTTTTGCCTGTATTTGCCCTCATTTTCTGGTATACTTGTACTACTGGGGTGTGTTCGATATTGATTTACAAAAGCAATCTGCAGGGGTAATAGCGGGAGGAGAGCATGGTCTTTGGCATAGGGGTGGACTGCGTTAAGCTTGCGCGCGTGGCCAAAAGCATGGAGAAGCCCCACTTTCTCGCAGGGGTGTTCAGCGCCGAGGAACAGGCGTTGCTGGCGGGGCTTGGCGGCAAAAAACGGCTGGAGAGCGCCGCCGCCTGCTTTGCCGCCAAGGAGGCCTTTTTAAAAGCGGCGGGGCGGGGCCTTGGGGGCTTTAATTTGCGCGAAATTGCCGCCTTGCGGCGGGATACCGGCGCGCCCTACTACCATTTAACGGGCGCCGCCGCCGAATATGTGCGGGAAAACAGCCTCAGCGTGCACCTGTCCCTCACGCACGAGGACGGGCTTGCCATTGCCTTTGCCGTGGCGGAGAGGATGGCAGACAAATAAAAAACCACCCACCGGTGGTTTTTTCATTTGTCTGCTATTCTGTCTCCATCAGCATATGCGCCGTTTTGTAAATGTCGCCACAGCCCAGGGTGAGCACCAAATCGCCCGGTTGGGCGTTTTTTATTAGATAGTCCGCCGTTTGGCGCTGGGTTTGGAACCACACACTGCCGGGAATTTTATCCGCCAGGGCCTGCGTGGTAAGGCCGCCGTAATCCTCCGCCCGCTCGCGCCCGCCCATAATCGCCGTCATCACCACATGGTCGGCAATGGGCAGCACACGGGCAAAATCATCCAGCAGCATCTGCGTGCGGCTGAAGGTGTAGGGCTGGAACACCGCCCAAACCGCCCGGTAGCCCATTGCCTTGGCCGCCGTAAGGGTGGCTTCCAGCTCGGTGGGGTGGTGGGCATAGTCATCGGCCACGGTAAAACCGCCGCGCTTGCCATGCACCTCAAAGCGCCGCCCCGTGCCCGTAAAGGCAGCAAGGCCCCGGGCACAGTCTTCAAAGCTTGCGCCCAGCCGCAGGCAGCCGCAAATGGCCGCCAGCGCGTTATACACATTGTGCCGCCCCGGTGCGTTCAGCTTAACGTGCCCCAACGCCCGGCCGCGCACCACCAAATCAAAGGCCCACAGCGCGGGCTTGTGCTCGGCCAAATTCACCGCCCGCACGTCACAATCTTCTGAAAAGCCAAAGGAAACCAATTCCTGCGCAAGGCCGCCTACCACCTCGCGGCAGGCCGTGTCGTCACCGTTGTACACCACCGCGCCGGTGGAAAGCGCACAAAACCTGCGGAAGGCCGCCTTCAAATTCTCCATGCTGCCGAAGAATTCCAGGTGGTCGTCATCCACATTCAGCAAAACGGCGCATTCGGGGCGCAGTTCCAAAAAAGTATTGTGGTATTCGCAGGCCTCCACCACAATGGCGTCGCCCGCGCCCGCTTTGCCATAGCCGTTAATCAGGGGCAGCCGCCCGCCCATCACGGCGGCGGGGGCAAGGCCGGCCATCTCTAAAATTTGCGTAGCCATGCCGGTGCAGGTGGTTTTGCCGTGGGTGCCCGCCACGCACAGCGGGCGCTTGTACAGCCCGGCCACATAGCCCAGCATCACGCTGCGCTCCACCGTGGGCACGCCGCTTTCCTCGGCGGCGCGGCGCTCGGGGTTGTCGGCCCTTATGGCGGCGGAATACACCACCAGCTGGGCCCCGGCCACATTTTCCGGGCGCTGGCCCAGCATCACGCGCACACCGGCACGGCGCTCGTAGTCTAAAATGTCGCCCTCGTTCACGTCGCTGCCGGAAATGATGTGCCCGGCGGCAAGCATAATTTGCACCAGCGGATACATGCCGCTGCCGCCAACGCCAATAAAATGCACCCGGCAGGGCTGTGCAAGCAACTTTTCAAGTCCGGCCGACATAAAGTGCCCCTTTCAAACGGAAAGATGTGGTATACTAGGGTTCAGAGATTAGGAATCAGGGTTCAGGGAAGGGCAACCTGGTTCTTTATCTGAATGTACCCTTATTCTAGAGCGTGTTCACACTAATTAGTATAACACAGTAAAAGCCTTTGTACGAGGGGGAAAGCGATGATACCGAAATTGCCCATGCAGGCCGCAGCCATCATTGGGGCCATTGCCGCGGCAGGCGGGCGGGGCTACTTGGTGGGCGGCGCTTTGCGCGATTTAATGCGCGGCGCCCAGCCGCAGGACTGGGACTTTGCCGCCAGCCTGCCGCCCCATCGCCTCTTGGAGATTTTCCCTGCAGGGCGTTTGACTGGCGGCCGTTGTGGCACGGTGCGGGCGCCCTTTGGGCAAAACGGCTGGTGCGAGATTACCCCCTGCCGCACCGAGAGCAGCTATGCCGACGGCCGCCACCCCAGCGAGGTGACCTTTGTGCCGGACATATTGGCCGATTTATTCCGCAGGGATTTCACGGTGAACGCCATGGCCTTTGACGGCGAAGTGCTGCTGGACCCCTTTGGCGGCCAGCAGGACTTGGCCGCCCGGCGCCTGCGCTGCGTCGGCAACCCAAAGCACCGCTTTGACGAGGACAGCCTGCGGGTGCTGCGGCTGTTCCGCCTGGCGGCCCAGTTGGGTTTTTTGGCCGAATGGAACACCTATTGCGCCGCCGGAGAGGCCATGGGCAGTGTTGCCGCTTTGCCGCGCGAGCGCGTGTGGGGCGAGGTGCGCCGCATTTTGGTAAGCGGGCAGCCGGGTGTGCTCTCTGCTGTAATTGCCCGCGGCGGCCTTGCGGGATACGGCTTTACGTTTGCGCCCAGCCTGCGCGTGCTGGAGCGTGTGCCCGCAAAGCCCGTGTACCGCCTGTGGGCGCTGGCAGCCCTGTGCGGGGCAAACGCAGGCCGGGTGTGCGGGGCCTTTGGCCTTGCGCGCAAGGCGCAGCGGGAAATGTTGGAGATGACCCGCCTGTACCGCGCCGGCCCCGCCGGAGACACCCTGCGCCTAAAGCAAAAGCTGCGCAATTTTAAGCTGGACTATGCCCCCATTGCGGCCACGTTTGCGGCGGTGTCGCCCGCTTATGTGGCCGAGCCCGCCTTTTTTACCCAAATTACCCGAAGGCGCGAGCCCTACCGTGTTACCGACCTTGCCGTGAACGGCGACATGCTGCGGTATCAGGGCGTTCACGGGGAGATGTGCGGCCGGGTGCTGGACGAGCTTTTAAGCGCCGTTATTCAAAGCCCCACCCTGAACCGGGCCGAAACCCTGCTGGGCCTGGCGAAGGGCCTGCGGCACATATTATAAAACCCACCACCCAATGGGGGTGGGTTTTTGTGTGTAAAGCTTACGGCAACTGCATTTCCGGCGGCAGCGTTACATAGTCCTCCGGGTCCACCACCGCGCCATCCAACTGAACCTCAAAATGGCAGAGACTGCCCGACACATTGCCGGTGCCGCCCACGGTGGCAATTTGTTCACCCGCTTTCACGTTTTGGCCCGCCGCCACCAGCAGCATGTCGCAGTGGGCATACAGGGTTCTAAGGCCGCCCCCATGGTAGATGACAATATAAAAGCCGTAGCTGTCGTGCATTTCGGCCTTCATCACCGTGCCCGCGGCGGCGGCAATAACGGGCGTGCCCGTCTCGGCGTTAAATCCAGCCCGCGTTGGCTTGTGCTAAAGCCCCGGGTACTATACTCGGCGTCCGGTACGGGCAGCAGCATCCCGCCCTCCGGCAGCAGGCCGCCAACATCCTCCAGATACTCCGGACTATACGTAAGGATGTGCATTTCCTCGGTGGCGCTCGCGCTGTTTGCGGCCGGTGGCACCAGCACGGAAAACTCCATGAGCCACTTGGTTAAAACTTCACCGGCGGCGGGCTTCTGGGCAATAATCACCCCGCTGTCCCACAGTTCTTTGCTTTGTTCCGTTGTCAGCGGGCCTGGCGGCTGTTCAAGGCGCACGCCAAAGCCGCCTGAACCTTCCGCACGGAAAACCGGCCCAATGGGAAAGCGCGCAAAGTCCGGCATCACATCCCCCAGCGCCAGGGTGGTTACAGCGGGGCCGTCGCCGCTCACCTTAAGCTCAATGGGCCCGCCGTCCCATTTTGTGCCGGCCGCGGGCTGCTGTGAAGTGATACGAACAGCATTCTGCCCCAAGAGAAGCGCACCGGGAATGCGGACGTGTATTTCCGCAAAATGGGGCATGATGATAATGTCCTCTACCCGCATGCCCACATAGTCAGGCACCTCCACCGGGTCTGGCGGCAGCGGGGCAAACGGCGTCAGCTGCAATACGGCATTTGCATCCTGCGGCAGTTGCAGTTCTTCCGCCTGCTGCCGCCGCAATTCCTCTAACTGCTCTTCTGCGCCCTGCTGCAATTCCTCCATTTGCTGCTGCGCTTCTTGCAGTCCCTGCTTCTGGGCGGCAATCATTGCCAGCAACTCTTCTTGCACCCGCCGCAGGTCTTCCATGGCGCCTGTAGAATCAGGCGCCGCCACCAAGGAACCATCTTCCAGAACGCTCTCGGCCTCCGAACGCGTCATGCCCACCACACTGGGAACCTCGGGAACCTCACCCGCCTGCGGCAGGCTTTCGCTTGCCGCTGCGCCGTCACTTGCGCCGGCCGCAAGGCTGCACCCCGCCAAAACACCCAGGGCCAGCAGCGGGCACAAAAGGGCAAAGCAGGCGGCGCGCAGGGCCCGGCGGGGGCGCGCGGGGGTCATCAGGCGGCGCAGGCGCGTGCGCAGGCGTTTGGCCTGGCTGGCAAAGGCCGTCACCGGCCCACGGGGAGCGGGCCCGGCAAAATCCAACAGCGTGGCGGCATAGTTTTTGCATTCGGCAAAAGCCAGCCGGCTGTCACGGCTTCATCGCAAGCTTGCTCGCAGGCCTCGGCAAAGGCGCGCCGCAGCAGGTGGGCCGCCGGGCTGTACCAGTGCAGCACACCCACCAGCAGCAGCAAATATTTAATCAGCAAATCGCCGTTTTTATGGTGGCACCGCTCATGCCGCAGGGCAAAGCGCAGGGCATCGGGGCGCATTTTTTCCTCCGGCAGCAAAATGCGGCTGCGCCACACCCCGGCCAAAACAGGCGCGGTGATATCCCCACACACCAGCAGGGCGGCGGCCAGTTGCGGCAGGTTTATGCGTGCAAAGGGGCGGGTTGCCTGTGTTTTGGCACCGGCGCCCGCAGTACCCGGCAAAGCAGCCGCATTTGCGCTTTCATCCGCACCGCGTGCCAAACCGGAGACGGACGGCACATTCGCATTGGGTTCGTCGCGGGATGCCGGCAGGGCCGTGGGCGCTGTGGGTGCCGGGGGCGTGTGGGCCGCCTGGCCAAGGGCCCGGCCCACGCTGTACACCGGGGTGGGGGCGGCGGCAAGGCTGCCCTGCCCCAGCGGCAGCAGGGCCAGCAAAGGCAACGGCAGCAGGAACAACGCGGCGCAGCCCAATAGGGCCGTCCGTTTCCAGCCCGCTTTCAAGCGGGTGAACAAGGGGCGCAGCGGCAAAAGCAGCAGGTAGCACAGTGTGCCCGCAAGGCCCATGGGCAAAATAACGTGCAAAACAAATCAGTCATCGCCCTTCACCTCCTGCTGTGCCAGCCAGTGGCGCATGGCGGCCAGTTCCTCGGGCGCAATTCCCTCGCCCTCCACCATGGCGGCCAAAAAATCCCGCGAGCTGCCGTCGAACAGTGTGTTCAGGAAGGCCCGGCCCTCGGCCTGCGTATAGGCCGCGCGGCCCACTAGCGGGCGGTACAGGTTGGCTTTGCCCAGTTTTTCTGCCGCCAGCATGCCCTTGGCGCACAGGCGGCTTAAAAAGGTGAGCAAGGTGGTGGGCTTCCAGCCCTTTTCGGCCACCAGCGCGGCCAGCTCGTCAGTTCTCATGGGGCCCTGCGCCCAAAACTTTTGCATGATATATAGCTCTGCATATGTAGAGCATAAAGTCAGGCGGGGGTTAATAGGCATCTTACTTGCACATGCCCCACCGCACTCTATGGCATGTCCCTAACCAAAGTAGTACAGGCGGCTGGTGCCGTTTGCCAGCAGTGTGGGGCTTAATGCCGCCTGGCCAATGCGCACCTCGTAGTGCAGGTGCGGCCCGGCGCAAACCCCTGTTGCCCCCACGGTGCCAATGGCGGCGCCGCGCGCGGCCATGTCATTTTCCCGCACGGCAATGCTGCCCAAGTGGAAATAGTAGCTTTTCAACCCACCGCCGTGTTCAATTACCACTGTGTTGCCGGTGGATTCCAGCGCACCGGCAAACACCACCCGGCCGTTGTTGGCCGCCACCACCTCGGTGCCGTCTTCGGCCACAATGTCCACCCCCGCGTGGGCCAGGGGTTCCCGGGCCTCTCCCACAAGCCAGGTGTGGCCGTATTCCACCGCGGTCTCACCAAAAACGGGGTCAAGAAAAATGCCGTCCCAATATTGCTCGGCGTCGCGCTGCTCGTACAGGGCGGCAATCCTCTGCTGGAAATCGGGGTAGCTGCCGGGGTTGTCCGAGGCGTTTGGCGGCCACATCTCGCCGGGAGCGGGCAGCACAGGTTCGGTGGAAAAGCCCCCCTCCGACACCCGGAGCGGAATCTCCCAATTGGCCCGCCCCGCCCCGGCGTACACAACGTAACTGCCCGGCTCCCTGTCGTACCCAATGGGCACATAGGCCGTCATTTGGCCAGGCGCGCCGGGCACAAACGCAACTTCCCCCAAATCGCTTTCGGCGTGGGGCTGCTGGGCGCTGCCCAAATTAAAAATGCGAATGGCCATCACGTCGCCCTGGGTTACCCAGTCCTCGCTGGTTTCATAGCGCGGCTCCACCGTTACGGTGAACGCGCCCTGGTAATAAAGCGTGCCATAGCCGCGCTCCGCCTCTGCGGGGCGGGTGCATTCCAGCATAATGCGGTAGCGGCCGTTGTCGGCAAAGGAATAGCCGTCCAGCTCGGCGGCGCGGCCGCTCCACACCACCTCGCCCATGCGGCTGAGGGTGGCGTTGCTGCTGTAGCCTTCCGGCACGGATATTGTGAAATACTGGCCGTCCACCTCGCCGATATCCTCTATGCGCCCCGGGGCGGGCAGCACAAAATCGCGGTGCAACAGGCCGCCAAAAACCGGGGTGTACCAATTGTATCCGCAGGGCTTCATTGTTTGCTCCAGCAGGGTAACACTGGGCTGCGGGATATGCTCGGCACTGGTGGAATAGTACGCAAGGCCGGCCATAGCGCCAAGGGCCAAAGGCGTGGCAAGCAGCAGGGCCACCAGCAGGATAATCACACGTTTCACAATAATCCCTCCGCGGAACAGTATACCACAAACCGCCGGGAATTGCACAGGGTTCCCGCAGGGGGGCACTCCCCTCCCCGGCACCTGCTTGTTGACGGATGCCTGGGATTCAGGTATCATGAATACATGGGGAGAATTCCAAATTCTGCCTGCTGGAAGGAGATATCATGGACGACGCAAGCCTGCCTTTGAACGTGCCGGAGGAGGAGTACGAGCCGGATATTCTTACCTTGGAGGATGAGGACGGCCACGAGCATATGTTCGAGGTGATTGACGCGGCTTCGCTGGGCGAAAATCGATATTTGGCGGTGGTGCCCTATTTTGAGGATGCGAAGGACCGGCTGGCGGAAGACGCGGAGATGCTGATTATGCGCATTGGCGAAGAAAATGGCGAGGAATATCTGGATATTGTGGAGGATGAAACCGAGCTGCAGGGCGCCGGCCAGATGTTCATGAACCGTTTGTCGGAAGTGTATAACATTGATTTGGAAGAGCTGGAAAAGCAGGGCCGCGGGGAAAAGTAGAAACCGGCGGAGTTCACTGTGAATGCCAATACTATAGCGGCAGCCTGCCTTGTTCGATTTGATGCAGCCACAATTATCCTACTAGTTATGAAAAGGGAGCCCGGGTTCACCGGCGGATGGCAGACCTCCCGGCCCAGTGCCGGACGAAGGGAGCCGGAAAGCGGCGGCAGGGCACCCACCTGCTTGTAAAAGTGGGTTATAACTTGGTTGCAGACGGCAAGGCGGGTGTTGTTTTATGGTGTGCGCTGTGCTATGGAAACCCGTACGTGGTTCGATTCCATGATACCTATGCACGTAAGCATCCCGGCCCTCGGGCTTTCGGTGTGTTAATCCACAGCAAAACACTCCCCGAGAACAGAATTGACATCCATTTTTGAATGTGATATCATGTTAAGCGTTCCATCGGGCCGGGGAGAGGTGTCCGAGTGGTTTAAGGAGCCGGTCTTGAAAACCGGTGACTCCGCAAGGGGCCGTGGGTTCGAATCCCACCCTCTCCGCCACTTGTGCACAAACCAAATACCGGACATAGATTTTGGGCCTGGAGAAGTACTCAAGAGGTCGAAGAGGCTCCCCTGCTAAGGGAGTAGGGCGTGAAAGCGTCGCCGGGGTTCAAATCCCCGCTTCTCCGCCATTTTCATGAAAAGAACACCTTGCCAACGGGCGTTGGCAAGGTGTTCTTTTCGCTTATCTATGAAGCCGATGGGCACAGGTTTCTTCGCCGCTTACAAGAAGCTGGTATGGGCGTTGTGCTAAAATCACGCGATAAAATGGGCCTATTGGCCGAACATACCAAAGGCCATGCGCTTGGCAGGCGTTTTCAGCCTTGCGCGGCCGGTAGGCTTTGCATAAGGGCAAAGAAGGCTTCAGGCTTGCCGGTGTTGAAATATTCATACCAGAATTCCAGCGTATTTGCCTCAAAAACACCTAAGCACTCAATAATTTGCTTCGCCCAGGTCAAAGCCCCTGTGCAAGCTGCGGTAATCAAGTTGTCGTCCGCCACCGAGGGCTCGTCCTCATAAAAGCTTTGCCCCTTGTAACCGGGAGAAACCATTTCCAGGAATCCCGCCCCATTGCTGGTGTGTGGGCGCTTATCCAGCAGCCCGGCATTGGCAAGCGCGGCTGTGGCCCCACAAATGGCACATAC
>QMCE01001850.1_pt1 | contig 13682 bp, 11 predicted proteins | sample 1821851 | NCBI WGS metagenome assembly QMCE01 (sample SAMN09453174, study PRJNA476694) | Termite gut metagenome, whole genome shotgun sequencing project. | isolation source: worker | host: Odontotermes sp. | place: South Africa:Pretoria | collected 2016-01-28 | reverse complement strand
GGCGGACGCTTTTTCCGCCATACTTCGCCAAATTTCGCTTCCAGGGACGGGGATGACCGTCCAGGTCTATCCCCGCCCTGGAAGCTCGATTTGGCTGTGTCTGGCGAAAAAATCGCCTCGCCCGGCGTGCATAGAGTTTTTTATAAAGTACCGGAAACAGCCGACCAGCCAAGGAGAGCGGGAAAATACTTTTCAAGATTCTTCGCGGCGACTTTAGCCGCGAAGCGGCGGATTGGAGCCGCGTGAAGCTTGAAAAGTTTTTTCCCGCTCGATGTCATGCCGCCACGGCCATAACTAAGGAAACGCTGATTAATTCAGTCCTTACCTAACTTTGAAATACAGTCAACCAATAATTCTCAAAGGCGAGCTCCGCCTTAACAAAACGGCTCAGGCTGTCTTCCAGACGGGCCTGGGCCTTTGTTATGGCCATTATGGAGGCGGAGTTCAGGCGTTCGGCCCACTTAAGCTGCGCCTCCGACGGCGGAGGACCTTCCAGGGACTCGGGGCCGGAGGCGAAAAGGCGGGCGGTTTCGCGCCACCAGAGGCGCAGAAGGTTCAGGGCTTGCGACGTTTCTTCCTCGTCTTCGGCGGCGGTCAAACTTTTCACCCACTGCCAGGCGGCGGACAGGCGGGCCGGGGAATCCTTCGCGCCCATGATTCCGTTCAACTTTTCCCAGCCTTCCATGAGCTTTTGAGGATCGAGGGCCAGGGCCGGTCCCAGAGCCCCGGCGGAGAAGGCGGCCAGGAGGCGGGCGGCGGGTCCGCTCTCGCCGCGTCTGTCGGCCAGGACTTCCAGGATGGCGGCCAGCGGCAGGGGCGCGAGACGCAGCCGCAGGCAGCGCGAGAGAATGGTGGGCATGATCTCGGCTTCGGAGGCGCTGGTCAGAATCAGCAAGGAATCCGGGGGCGGCTCTTCCAGGGTTTTTAAAAGCGCGTTGCCGGAATCGCCCGTCAGGCGATCAGCCTGGCGTATTATGAAAACTTTCACCCTGGCTTCATAAGGGCGAAAAGCCATTTCCGCGCGCAGGGTTTGGATGTCCTCCATTTTGATTTGGCGGGCGCGGCCTGAAGGCAGAAGTGTTTTCAAATCGGGGTGGATGTCGCCCGCGATCTTGCGGCAGGAAAGGCAAAGGCCGCAGGGAGAGCCGTCCGCCTCCCGCGCTTCGCAGTTTATGGCGGCGGCCAGGGAGCGGGCCAGGGCATTTTTGCCCGCGCCGCGCGGGCCGGTGAGAAGCAGGGCGTGGGGCAGGCGGCCCGCCGCCGTCATGGCGGCCAAAGGCCCGGTGACGCTTTCCGCGCCCACGAGATTCCAGGGCATCAGAAGAGGAGCCTGTCTTCCGGGTCTTCCTGGAGGTCCGCGTCGCCGCCTTCCGGCTCCGAATCATCCTCCGTGCTCTCGTCGCCATGCGCGGCCAGGGGTTTTTCCGGTTCCGGGGCCGGTGCGGGCGCGTCCGGAAAGGCGGGCGTGCGCCTGAAGTGACTGCCCAAAAGCCGGTGATAGCCGCTCCATCCCTCCGCGTCGCTTTCAGTCTCCAGAAAAGACCTCACCGCCTCCATTTTGGCGTCCACATTATCCAGATGATGCAGGACCAGGGCCTCCAGAAGCTGTGGCCGCACGGGCGCGCCGAATTCCGGCTCGCCGTGGTGGCTCAAAATGAGGTGCAGCAACAGGTTCAGCTTGTCGGCGGGGAAATCCGGCCTTGAGGCGGCCAGCCGTCCCAGAAATTCCGCGCCCATGACCAGATGGCCTTTGAGGCGGCCCAGGGTGGTGTAATCGACCCTGGGCGGCGGGGAGAATTCCCAGACCTTCCCTAAATCGTGCAGTATGGCGCCGGCCAGCAGAAGATCGGCGTTTAAAAAATGATAGTGGCCGGCGACCAGGCGGGCCAGCCTGGCCACCGAGAGGCTGTGCTCCAGGAGCCCGGAAAGATAGGCGTGGTGCATGTTTTTGGCCGCCGGAATCAGGTGGAACTTGTCGGCCACGGTCTCGTGCCGCAGGGCTTCGGCCGTGAGCCAGCGAAGATCGGCGTCGCGGATTTCGTCCACCAGGGACCACAGCTCGGCCTTCATTTTCTCCGGCGGCCAAGGGGAGGCCTTGAGAAAATCGCCCCAGTCGAAATTTTCGGGCGCAAGGGGGGCCGCCTCGCGGATGACCACCTGCAAAGCCCCCCGGAAGCTGTCCACATAGCCGCGCGTCAGGACCACCCGGCCTTCGGCCAGAATGGGCATAAGGGCCTGGGCCGCGTCCCAGACCTTGGCCTGGACGCGGCCCGTTTTGTCGCCCAACTCCACGTTCAGATAGTCGCCGCCCCGGCTGGTGCGTCCCTGGCTTAAGGACAGAACCAGAAAGGGCGCCTCTATGTCCCGGCCGCTTTGCAGCTCGTTCACGAATATTTTTTTTAAAGTCGCCATGCATTCACCTTTATCAGAAAGGCGTTAAAGTGTCAATTATATTCAATCCATGTTAGACAAAAGAAATAAAGTGATGTATAATCGCGAAGTAAATCATGACAGGGTTGTGATTTCATGTTTCGGCCCCTAATTTTCAGGGCTGAAAGTTTTCTAAGGAGTATGGACGATGACGACCCCGCATTGGTGGCAAACAGAGGGACAGGACGCGCTGGGCAACACAGCCTACAGGTGCACCCTCTGTTTTCATAAATGCCTGATCGAACGCGATACAGTGGGCCGTTGCGGCGTGCGGGGCGCCGACGAGAACGGCTTCATTTCGCCCTGTCTGGGCTGGTTCAGCACCACCCAGATCGAATCCATTGAAAAAATGCCGCTTTTCCACTTTCAGCCCGGCACGGACATCTTCTCCGTGGGCGGCATGGGCTGCAACATGTTCTGCTCCTTTTGCCGGGAGCACCATCTGGCCCATCCGCGCAAAAGGTTGACCTTCGAGCAGTTGACCCCCGGCGCTCTTCTGCGGCAGGTGGTCGAGGTGAACCTCACCTCCGTGGGCTATACTTTCAACGAACCCCTGATGCAGGCCGAATTCATCGTCGAGACGGCCCCAATGGCCCGCGAACGTAAAATAGCCACTGTCCTTAAGAGCAACGGCATGTTTTCGGATACGGTCCTGGAGGATTTAATCCCCTGGATCGACGCCATAAACATCGACATTAAAACCTTCAACAAAAAGAAATACGCGCAGCTGGGCGGTTCCCTCAGAACTGTTCAGGGCGTCATCAGCCGTCTGGTCAACGCCGGCATACATACGGAACTGACGACCCTCGTCGTGCCCGGCATCAGCGACGACCGCGACGAGTTCGCGGAAATGGTGGATTGGCTGGCCGAGCTTTCCACCAACATTCCCCTGCACATCTCCCGCTATTTCCCGGCCCACAAGTATTCGGAACCGGCCACGGAGATGAACGTCCTGACGACCTTTCGCAACATCGCCAAGGGGCGCCTGCGCCATGTCCACCTTTCCAACGTGCATGAAGGCACGACCACGGGCGGCTTCGGCGCCCTTGAAAAAACACGGGACCCCGGCGAAGCGGTGCTCCTGGACAGTGAGGATTAAAATGGACATCAAAGAAATCAAACAGCGCGCCCGCGAACTGACCAAAGGCTCCTGCCGGGTTTGCCCCGTCTGCGACGGCCGGGTCTGCGCGGGCGAAGTGCCGGGCATGGGCGGGGCCGGAACCGGCGCGGCCTTCATGAACAACGTGAAAGCCCTGGCGGCCCTGCGTTTCAATCCCCGCCTGATACACAGCGTGCACAATCCGAAAATGGAAACGGAGATTTTGGGCGTGAAACTGGCCCTGCCCCTTCTCATCGCCCCCATCGGCGGCATATCCTTCAACCTGGGCGGGGCGATGGACGAGGGCGACTACCAGCGCGCGATAATGGGCGGGGCGATGGACGCCGGCATCACGGCCGGCCTGCCCGATTCCGCTCCGCCGGAAGTCCTGGAAACCTCCCTGGCCATCGCCCGCGAGCATAAAGGCCTGGGCATACCTTTCATCAAGCCCTGGGACCTGGAGATTCTGGAAAGCAAAATCGAAATGTGCGCGGCGGCCGGCTGCAAGGTCGCGGGTTCCGATTTCGACAGCATCGGCCTCATCACCCTGCGCAAGATGAACCGCCCGGCCTACGCCAAGGATTTCAGCGAACTGGAACGCATTGTCGGGCTGGCTCACAAGCGCGGCATGAAGTTCATCATGAAGGGCGTGATGGGCCTGGAAGACGCTTTGGCCTGTATGGAGGCCGGAGTTGACGGCATTGTGGTGAGCAACCACGGCGGCCGCGTTTTGGATTTCACCCCCGGCGCGGCCGAGGTTCTGCCCCGCATCGCCCAATCCGTCAAGGGCCGCATGGCCATAATAGTGGACGGCGGCGTGCGCACGGGCGTTGACGTTCTGAAGCTTCTGGCCCTGGGCGCGGACTGCGCCATGATCGGCCGCCCCTTCTCCATCGCCGCCATAGGCGGCGGCCGCGAAGGCGTCTCACTCTATATCCAGACCTACAAAAGCCAGTTGGAACAGGCCATGATCATGACCGGCTGTCAGGATGTGAAACAGGCGGGCAGGCATCTCTTGTTTGATTGAGACGGGGCCTTTCGCTTATTTTGGCTGATCTGAACGGCAATATGGATTTTCCATATTGCCGTTTTGCGCCCTTCACGCCAATACTTGGAATCGCTGGAACCAGCTCGCCCGCTCTCTTTGAGTTGACAAATATCCCCCTTTATATTTATGATGGAATATTGCCTTGGGCAAGAGCAAGAAAAAATCCATAACACGGAACGGCTGCATGGACGGGAAGCGGCATGTCATATAAAACAGAAGTGCAAAAACTATTCGATCTGCAAAAATTCGGCATGAAGTTCGGCCTGGACTCCATGCGCGGCATACTTGAACGCCTGGGCAATCCCCACGAGGGACTGGCCTTCGTCCACCTGGCCGGGACCAACGGCAAGGGCTCCGTGGGGGCCATGCTGCAAAGCGTTCTCATGGAGGCGGGCTTCCGCGCGGGCTTTTACAGTTCCCCGCATCTCGTGACCTTTCGGGAGCGCATCCGCATAGGCCGCGATCTCATCAGCGAAGACGAGGTCCTGAAACTCATCGAAAAAGTTTCCGCAGCCACCGACCCGGCCTCGCCCCCCACTTTCTTCGAATTCGTCACGGCTATGGCCTTTTGCTGGTTCAGGGAACAAAAGGTCGAGGTGGCCATAATCGAGGCGGGCCTGGGCGGGCGCCTGGATTCCACCAACGTGATTTCGCCCCTGGCCGCCGTCGTCACCAATATTTCGCTGGAGCATACCGAGCATCTGGGCGACGCCATCGCCCAAATCGCCGCCGAAAAGGCCGGAATCATCAAGAAGGGCCTCCTCACCATCACCGGCCCCCTGAGCCCGGAAGCCGCTCAGGTGATGGAGGAAACCGCCGCCCGGAACGGGGCGCCGCTTTACATGCTGGGCCGCGATTTTTCGGCGGAAACGAAATCTTTCGACGAACTGGGCCGCCCCGTTTTTGATTTCGTCATGGGCAAGCTGCGCTTAAACGATCTTCGCCCGGCCTTGATCGGCCCGCATCAGGCGGAGAACGCCGCCCTGGCGGCGGCCCTCATGCCCTTTTTGGCCGAGCGCGGCTTTCCGGCCACGGAAAAGAATTTGCGCGACGGCCTAGCCAAAGCCCTGTGGCCGGGCCGGGCCGAGTTTTTGCCGCCGGGCGCCTGGCCCCCGGAAGGCGTAAAGGCCAAGGCGCCGCTTCTTCTGGACGGCGCCCACAATCCGGCGGGCGCCCAGGCTTTGGCCAAAACCCTGGCCGCCATTCCCCAAAAACGCCTCCACCTGATAGTCGGCGTCATGGCGGACAAGGATATCGCGGGGGTCCTGGGTCCTGTTTACAGGGAGGCGGACCGGCTCTATCTGACCCGCCCGGCTTTCAGCCGGGCGGCCAGCCCGGAACTGTTGCTGGAAAAAGTGCGGGCCGCCTTTGGGGAACCGGAAATTCCCTTTTCCCTCCACCCCACTTTGCCCGAGGCCCTTAAAGCCGCCGCCGCCGAAGCCGAGGCCGGCGATTTGGCGCTTTTGAGCGGTTCGCTTTTCACCGTGGGCGAGGGCGGGGCCTTTTTGCGCGGCATCTCCGAAGTGGAATCAAATTAAGGGCGGATATTTTGAATAAAAGACGCTTCATTAAAAAAATCGCGGCTCTTCTCTTTTTATCTCTGACCCTCTGCGCTTCGCCGCTCATGGCCCAGACCCAGCGCGTCGAAATCATCATCGAAGCCGATCCCCCCATCCGCATAGAGGCCGATGAAATAGAATCGGACGTGGAAAGGCGCATCAACACCTTCATCGGCGGCGTCGCCATCACCCGCGCCCAGGAAAGCATCCGGGCCGACCGGGCCATCTGGCAGGACAGCGCGAATCTGGTGGAGCTCATGGGCTCCGTGGAAATAACGAACGGCGAGTTCACGGCCCTGGCCGAGCGGGCCGTGGTCAATCTCGATCTGAACCTGGCCAAAATTTATCGGGGCCGCGCCTTTTTCCCCGCCCAGAATTATTACCTGTCGGGCGATCTCATCGAGCGGGTGGGCGAGAAAACCATCCACATCAAAAACGGATCGGCCACCACCTGCGACGGCCCGGAACCGGCCTGGACCATCAGCGCGGAGGATTTGACGGTCACGGAGGGCGGCTACGCCACGGCGCGCGGCGTGGCCTTCAACAGCAAATACCTGCCGCTTTTCTATTCGCCCTTTTTCGCCTTTCCCGTTAAAAACGAACGCCAGAGCGGCCTTTTGACCCCCTGGTTCGCCAATTCCTCGCGGGACGGTTTTTCCGTGAGCCTGCCCCTTTTCCTGGCCACGGGCGAAAATCACGACCTCACCTTCACCCCCGTCTGGCGCACCGACCGGGGCCTTTCCAGCACCCTGGAGGGCCGCTACCGCCTGGAAAACGGGCGCGGCGACTGGCTGGCGAGCTATCTGAGCGACCATCGCCCCCAGACTTTCACCTACGCCAACACGGGCAATGACCGGCGAACCGGGGAACGCTACTGGCTGCGCGGCCAGAACAACTGGCGGGCGGGCGATTGGGATTTGAACCTGGATGTGGACCTCGTCTCCGATCCCCTGTACCTGGCGGAATTCAGAAACGACATCGACGGCTTCGGGACCAGCCGCGACCTGTTCAGCCAGGATTTCGGGCGCACCCTGAACGAATATCTCGATCCCTTGCGCACCAACACCTTTTATGCCCAGAGGGCGGATTACGACAGCTATTTTCGCGGCGCCCTGACCTATACGGAAAATCTCGAAAGCTTCGACAACCGCGACACCATCCAGCGTCTGCCCTCCCTTTATCACGCCATAGTCAGCCGCCCTTTGGGGGAAACTCCCGATGATCCCAGGCGCAGTCCGGCGCGTTTTTCCCTGGATACGCGCTATGATTATTTTTACCGCTCTTCCGATGAAAACAGCCTGACCGACGAGGCCGGACACCGCTTTCAGTTCCACCCCAAAGCCTCCTGGAGCGCCTCCCTTTTGGAGATGGCGACCCTGACCCTTTCGGGCGATCTGAATTTCAGGTTCTACTCGACCGACGGCTACCGCCCTTTCGGGGGCGGAGCGGACGATCCCCGCGCCAGGCACGACAATAACTACACGCTTTTCGACGGCGGCTTCGAAGCCGCCCTCGCCTCCACCTTCAGCCGCGTCTACGAGGGCGGCCCCGGCGAGGCCCTGGCCACCCGCCACCAGATGACCCCCACCGTGTCCTTCACCTATCTGGATACGCCGGACCAGGACGAACTGCCCTACTGGGACATATACGACCGCCGCCTCTCCCGCCGCACCATCCGTTACGGTCTCCTGAATTCCTTCGTCTCCAAAACGCCCATGACGGACGAGAACGGAGCGGCGGGCCACGATTATTTCCAGTTCCTGAAAATCGGCCTGTGGGCCAGCCACGAACTGGCCGACAACAGCAAGTGGGCCGACAATCCAGGGGCGCGCTATTACAGCGCCGGCGATTATTACGACCGGGGGCCGGGCCCCCTGGAAGTGGACGTCGAGGCCTATTTCACCCCTTACGTTTCCGCCCGCGTCCTGTCGGCCCTGGACAGCCGCACGGGTCAGTTCACCAGCCACGACATAACCTTAAACCTCACCGACCCGCGCGGCGACAGCCTCTCCCTGACCTACGACTATGATTCGCCCACCCGGAAGCTGGTGGAGGTCTGGCGGGACAAAACGTATGAGGAACTGCGGGGCAGCCTGAACCTGAAACTGACCGACGCCTGGTCGGCCGCCTTTTACGCCCGTTACGACATACAGGAAGGCCGGGGCCTGGAAAGCTACGCCACCCTGCGCTATCAGGCCCAGTGCTACGCCATCGGCCTCATCTATTCCGACAACGAAAACGACCGCCGCCTGGGCATACTGGTGGATATTTTGGGCCTGGGAACGGGCAGCGGTCTGGACGGCAGCCCTCGGCTCGTATATTAGAGCTCATTCAGCAGGGCGAGAGCGTCTTAATTTTTGCCTTGACTTTAGGTCCGGGCTCAAATACAATTAGCAGTTCAAAGCGTTTGTGGAGGTTTTCAAATATGTATGCAGTAGTCAAAACCGGAGGCCGTCAGTACAAGGTCGAACCGGGTCAAATCGTGCGGGTGAACAAGCTGGAAGCCGAAGTGGGCGCGATGGTTTCGCTGACGGAAGTTCTTCTGGTCAAAGACGGCGAAACCCTGAAAGCCGGCGCTCCCCTGGTTGAGGGCGCCTCGGTGGCCGCCACGGTGGTGGAGCAGGATCGCGCCAAAAAGATCATCGTCTTCAAAAAGAAACGCCGCCAGGGTTACCAGAAAAAGCAGGGCCACCGTCAGGATTACACCGCCCTGAAAATAACCGCCATCAATCTTTAATGATATCATGGGAGTATAGATAATGGCCCACAAAAAAGCAGGCGGCTCCAGCCGCAACGGACGCGATACCATAGGTAAACGCCGGGGCGTGAAGCGTTACGCCGGGCAAGTCGTGAAAGCGGGGAACATCCTGGTGCGCCAGCTCGGCACCAAAATTCACCCCGGCAACAACGTCGGCATGGGGCGCGATTACACCCTCTTCGCCCTCATCGAAGGCGTGGTGAAATTCGAACGCTACGGCGCCGACCGCAAAAAAGTCAGCGTCTATCCCGCCACAGCCTGAAAAATTCAGTCCTTCTAGCGACCGTCACATCATACCCTAAATATTAAGCGGGCGGGCGACTGCCCGCTTAAGGCGTTTTGGCCTATATGAATAAAGGCAACAAATTCACCCGCGATTATATTCTGGCCGCTTTCAAGTTGAGCGAAAGGGAGCGTCTGCGCGGGCGCTTTGTCATGGGTGAGGCCCCGCCTCTGGATTTCGGCCAGTTGGCCGCGCTGGATTCGGCGGAAAGCTTTCTGGCCGAGATTTTGGCCGACCCGGAAAAGGCGGCATCGACCGCGCCCTTCTTCAGGCGAATTTTAGATTTGTCGCCGCCAGCCGACCTGACTGCCGGAGGGGAAATTTTCGAGCCGGGTATTTTTCCCTGGGCCGCCTTGCGCGGGGAGGCGGCTTGGGCCGCTGATTCCGCGCCGGGCGACTACGGCTCCCTTTCGCCCGAAGACAGCCAGCTTTTGCTGGACGCCCAGGGCCGCGCGGCCGCCTTCATGATGGGCGCGGCCGTGGCCGGCGTCGCTCCGCTTGTTGAAGATTTCATCTATAAGCGGTCCTGGGACGGGCGGGCCGTACAGCGCCCCCCCCGGGCGGACAAAGCCCTGGTTCTGGGTTTTGTGCGCGAACCAAAGATCATGGGCATGAATCCGCCCCTTTCCAAATTGCGGCCGGAGAGCTGGCTGGATTGGCCGGGGCAGGCCCGGGCCGTTCTGCGGCTGGCCGAATTTTTCAGTTCAATGGGTTACGCGGCTCTCGCTTCGGCGGGCGGCCTCGTGATGGCCGATCATCTGGGGGCCTTGGCCGGTCTGGGCGAAGTGGGGCGTCAGGGTCTGTTGATTACGCCGGAATACGGCCCCAACCTGCGCCTTTTCACCATCCTCACCGACTATCCCTTCACCGTGGAGCGTCCCCTTATTTTCGGGGTGGCCGATTACTGCGAAACCTGCCAGCGTTGCATAAACGAATGCCCGGCCAAGGCCATCGGCGAGGGCCGCCGCCGTCCGGGCCTCTACCAGTGGCCGGTGAAACGCCGGGCCTGTTTCGACAACTGGCTGGAAAAGCGCGATCCCTGCCGCAAATGCATTGAAATCTGCCCCTACACCAGAGAACCTCTGGTTGGCTCTCCCGGCGGCCAGCGGTCATAATATCTTATTCCACACCACTATGCCCCGGCTGACCAGCCAGGCAGGCCACAGCCCTCACTACGGATCGGATGCGAAGCATCCGGGGGTGCGGGGCTATGCCCTGCTAGCCAGTCAGCTTGAGCAAGAGGTCCCGCGATTGGGCCAGATTCACCGGCTCCTCGAAGGGTTGCTTCAGAAAATTGGTGAAGTGGGGATACAGTTCTATGGCCCGGTCGATTTCGGCGTTGGCGCCTTTCTGGTAGGCCCCCAGGTTGATCATGTCCTCATTCTTCTGGTAGGTGGCCAGAACGTCCTTGAAGCGGCCCGCCGCCCTTCTCTGCGGCAGGTCCACCAGATCGGTCATGAGGCGGCTGATGCTGGAGAGCACGTCAATGGCCGGGTAATGGTTTTTGGCGGCCAGTTCGCGGCGCAGGACGATGTGGCCGTCCAGAATGGAGCGCATGGCGTCGGCCACCGGCTCGTTCATGTCGTCGCCGTCCACCAGGACGGTGTAGAGGCCGGTGATGCTGCCGTGGGGCCAGCGTCCGGCCCGCTCCAAAAGGCCCGGCAACTGGGCGAAAACTGAGGGCGTGTAGCCCCTGGTGGTGGCCGGTTCGCCCACGGAGAGGCCCACCTCGCGGGCCGCGAAGGCGTAGCGGGTGGCGGAATCCATCATCAGGATCACGTTTTTGCCCTGGTCGCGGAAATATTCCGCGATGGCCGTGCCCACGTAGGCCCCGCGCATGCGCACCAGGGCCGGCTGTTCGGAAGTGGCGGCCACCACCACGCTGCGGGCCATGCCCTCCGGTCCCAGTTCCTTGTCGATAAATTCCATCACTTCGCGGCCGCGCTCGCCGATGAGCGCGATGACGTTGACGTCGGCCCGCATGTGGCGGGCGATCATGCCCAAAAGCGTACTTTTGCCCACGCCGGAACCGGCGAATATGCCCACGCGCTGACCCTGCCCGATGGTTAGGAGGGAATTTATGGCTTTCACGCCCACATCCATCGGCTCGGTGATGCGGCCGCGATCCAGGGGATTGCCCGGACGCGCGCTGACTTTGTAATGGGCTTCCGGGTCGATGGGGCCTTTGCCGTCGATGACATTGCCCAGGCCGTCCACCACCCGCCCCAGAAGTCCGGGGCCCACCGGAACCGTGGCCGGGCCGCCCGTGGCCAGGATGCGGCTGCCGGGGGTGAGGCCCGCCATTTCGCCCACGGGCATGAGCTGGATCACGCCTTCGCGGAAGCCCATCGCCTTCTATGACCAGGCCCACCACCTTGGTGACCCGCCCCTCCAGAGAGATGGGTTTTATGCCTTTTAAAATATTCAGGAAGGGGCTGAAGTTTTGGGGAGTGTTTTCCAGCATTTTTGTGGTCGCTCGTAAGGGTTTGCGTTAATTGGGAGCGGTTTCGGGCGCTTCCGGCGCTTCCGGTGCTTCCGGTTCGGAGCTTTCGGAAGCCGTGGTTTCATTGCCAGCGCCCTCCGCCCCGGCCGAAGGCTGCGGCGAATCGACCCCCTCACTACGGAGAGGATGCGAAGCATCCGATGGGTCCAGGGCTTTGCCCTGGTCCGGTGGGTCCAGGGCTTTGCCCTGGTCCGATGGGTCCAGGGCTCCGCCCTGGAAGGCGTTACGCAGAACTTCCATGACCTGGGCGGCGCGGCGCTTGACCGTGGCGTCCAGGCGGCCCACAGATTCCATGATGAGATCGCCCGGCCCCAGGCTCTCTTCCGGCTTGAAAGAGACCGTGACCAGGGCGCCCAGCCGCTGACGGTACTCGGCCCTGGCCTCCTCCAGGGCGGCGATATCCTGGGGGCGGGCCAGGAAAGTCACCCGGTGGGCCTGGGAGAGGTAATCAATGCAGGCCTCAAAGGCCCGGACGGTCAGGTCCCTGGCCTCGCTCAACTCCTTGTTCAAAATCTGCTCGGCGGCTTCGATGGCCAATTGCACCATCATGGGGCCGTTGGCCTTCCACAGGTCGTTATAGAGATTTTCCATCTTTTCCATGACGGGCAGAAAGCCCGCCACTTTTTCGTTGAAGGCCGCGCTCCTCTCCGCAAAGCCCTTGTCCCGGCCCTCGGCCAGCCCCTGGGCCAGGCCGCTCGCCAGCCCTTCCTCATGGCCCTTGACCCTGGCCTCGTCCCAGATGGCCCGCTTGGTGTTTTCCACCTCGGCTTTGGCCGCCGCGCATTCATTTTCCAGGGTTTCCCTGCGGGTTTTTAATTCGGCCTCCATAGTCGCCCGTTCCGTATCCATCCCCGCGATTTTGTCCTTGACCGCCGCCAGTTTTTCGTCGGCCTCGGTCTCCGCCGTTTTGGCGCGGGCCAGTCGTTCCTCGGCCTCGGCCCTGTCGCTTTGGGTTTTTGCGGCCAGCGCCTCGGAGGCCTGCCTCGCCTCGTCCATAATGGCCTCGGCCCTGGCTTTGGCCTCGGTTTCCGCTTCGGCTATGCGGCCTTTGGCCTCGGTCTCGGCCGTCTCCATAATCCGGGCCGCGTTTTCCTCGGCCTCCAGGGCTTTTTGCTGGAAAATCGCCTCGGCCCTGGCCAGGGTCCTCACGATGTCCGGGTCCCGCAAATCCATGTCTTCATAGACATAGTCGGTGGGCCGATTATAATCGTACATGTCGTCGAAATGATTCGCGGCCGGATTTTCGCTGGTGAGGTCAAAGGGTTTGAAGAGGGCGTCCAGGGAGGGCAGGTCCTCCATCAGCTTGGAAAGGGGGCGGCGGCTGTCGTCCACGAATTCCTGAAAGGGATCGGGCGCCGGCCCCTTGGGAGGGCCGTCCAGATCGAAATTCGCGTTGGGATCGGGGATGGGATCGGCGTCGTCCAGACGGGTGAAGACCTCCTCCTTGAAAGGCTCCACAGATACGTTCGGCGGAGCCATAGTGGGGCCGCGATATAAATCGTCGTAACTAGACAAACTGCTCGCCTCCGTCCTTGCCCAGGGCTATCTTCCCCTCGGCTTCCAGCTTCTTGGCCGCGCGCAGGATGGCCTGCTGGGCCTTTTCCACGTCGGCCAGCTTGGTGGGGCCCATTGATTCCAAATCTTCCTTGATCATGCTGGAGGCGCGTTCGGACAGGTTCGCGAAAATCTTTTCGCGCATTTCCTCGGAAGCGGCCTTGAGGGCCAGGGTCAGTTCGTCGTTGTTGACCTCTTTCAGGATGGTGCGGATGGAGCGGTCGTCCACGTTCAACAGATCCTCGAACACGAACATGAGCTTTCTGACTTCGTTGGAGAGTTCGGGGCGGTCTTCCTCCAGCTTGGTCATGATGCTGTTTTCCGTGTTCTGATCCACCTGGTTGAGAATTTCGGCCACCGTGCCGGAGCCGCCGGCGGCCCGCCCGCCGATGGGGCCCTGGGCCTTGATTTCCTCGCGCAGGACGCTTTCCACCTCGTCCAGAATATT
>QMCE01003839.1_pt1 | contig 13684 bp, 9 predicted proteins | sample 1821851 | NCBI WGS metagenome assembly QMCE01 (sample SAMN09453174, study PRJNA476694) | Termite gut metagenome, whole genome shotgun sequencing project. | isolation source: worker | host: Odontotermes sp. | place: South Africa:Pretoria | collected 2016-01-28 | reverse complement strand
AAATCCGTCAAAATTCGTTTCCAAGACGAAGAAAAACAAAGGAATTTTTCCTTTAACGTTGGCCAATTCGGGCTTTACAGCGTTTTCGGTTACGGCGAATCGACGTTTAACATCTGCTCCAGTTCCAACTGGAAGGATCATTTGGAATTTTGTTTCCGAAAGACGGGCCAGGTCACGGAAGCCATGTGGGAAGTCGTGCCCGGCGACACCATCGGCTTTCGCGGACCTTACGGAAATGCGTACCCCATGAAAGCGTGGGAAGGAAAAGACCTCGTGTTCGTCGGCGGAGGAATTGCGATGCCGCCCATCCGCTGTGCGATTTGGTACGCTTTGGAAAACCGCGAAAAATACGGAAAAATCTCCATTGTTTACGGTGCGCGAGCGGTCAAAGATTTGGTTTTCCGGGATGACTTGGCAAAGTGGGCCGATTTTCCGAATGTTGACGTGCTGCAAACCGTCGACCCGGGCGGCGAAACGCCGGATTGGAAAGGCAAGATCGGTTTCGTGCCCAACGTGCTGAAGGAGGCGACATTCAACGCCGACAACGCCGTTGCGCTGGTCATCGGGCCGCCGGTGATGATTAAATTCTCGCTACCGGTCTTGGCCGAGGCGGGCATCAAAGACGCGGACATTTTCACAAGTCTGGAGAATCGGATGAAGTGCGGCGTGGGAAAATGCGGTCGCTGCAACTGCGGCCCGGTGTATGTCTGCAAAGAAGGCCCCGTCTTTTCGCTGGAGCAGATGAAAAGTTTGCCAGACGATTTTTAATCCAGAAAAAGACCCAGAGTCAACAAAGAGCCGGGGGCTTTAGCCCCCGGAGTTGAATAATCTACCGATAAATCATATCCGCCACGGTCGTGCCCGCCGGAATCATCGGCAAAACGTGCTCCTGATACGGAATGGTCACGTCCAGCAGAAACGGGCCCGGAGCGTCGATCATGGTTTGAATCGCACCGGGCAAATCCCGCTTGTCGTCCACTTGCAGGGCGTCCCACTTAAAACCTTTTGCTATCGTGACGAAGTCGGGGTAACGCACTTCAGGCCCAATGCCTGTGCCTTTGCCGAACGTCTCCGGGTTGTCAATCGGCCCCAGATACGTATTCGCACGGTTCGACTTGAAAAACCGGTCTTCCCACTGCACGACCATGCCGAGGTGCTGATTGTTCAAAATCATTACCTTAACCGGTATTTTTTCGCAGTAGCAGGTCGCCATTTCCTGCACGTTCATCAAAAAACTGCCGTCGCCGTCGATGTCAATCACGATTTTGTCCGGGTTGGCGACTTTCGCCCCCATCGCGGCAGGCAAGCCAAAGCCCATCGTGCCCAAACCGCAACTGGAAACCCAAGTCCGGGGCTTGGAAAAGCGGTAAAACTGCGTTGTCCACATCTGGTGCTGGCCCACACCGGTTACGATAATCGTCTCGCGGTCTTTCGTCGCATTCCAAAGCTGCTCAATGGCGTACTGCGGCACGATATACGGCGAATTCGTGTCGTAGTGGAGCGGCAAGGCCTGTTTCCACTCTGCGATTCGCTTGTGCCACGGCTCCAAATCCGCCGGCGGTTGATATTTTTGCAGCTTTTTGTTCAACGCTTTCAGAACAGCTTTGACATCGGCCACGATGGGAATGTCGGCCTTCTTGACCTTGTTGATTTCCGAAGCGTCAATATCGACATGCACGATTTTCGCGTGCGTGGCAAAAGCGTCGGGATTGCCGGTCACGCGGTCAGCGAATCGGACACCGAACGCCAGCAGCAGGTCGCATTCATTCATGGCGTGGCTGGCGTAGGCGGTTCCATGCATACCGGGCATTCCGAGGCTCAGCTCGTGGTCGCGCGGAAAAATCGACAGCCCCATCATGGGTGTCGTGACGGGAATTCCCGTCATTTCAGCAAATTGGAGCAGTTCCGCCGCCGCATCGGCTGTCACAATGCCGCCGCCCGCGTAAATCACGGGTTTTCTGGCGTTGGTGATGGCGGACACCACGGCGTCCAATGCGCTGCCCAAGTGATCGACATTCGGTTCGGATTTGTCCTCCGTGTAGCCCGGTAAATTCATGGACGCATCGAAATCCGGCACACACTGAGCCACCATGATATTCTTGGGGACATCAATCAGCACCGGGCCGGGCCGACCGGTCGTGGCGATGTGAATGGCTTCGCGCACAATTCGGGCCAGATCGTTGACATCCGTGACGAGATAGTGGTGCTTCGTAATGCTGCGACATAACTCGACCATCGGCGTTTCCTGAAACGCGTCGCTGCCGATGGAGTGGGTTCCCACTTGGCCGGTGATGGCCAGCAGGGGAATGCTGTCCATTTTGGCATCGGCGATGGCTGTCACGAGATTGGTCGCGCCGGGGCCGCTGATGGCGGTGCAGACGCCGATTCGCTGCGTCCCGATTTTCGGCGTGGTGCGTGCATAACCTTGGGCCGCGAAACCGCCGCCCTGCTCATGGCGTGGCAGAATGACACGGATTTTGTCCCGAAACCGCGTGTAAGCCTGATGGAGAGGAACATTCGAGCCGCCGGGATACGCAAAAACGACGTTGACACCCGCGTTGACCAGTGATTGCACCAAAATATCGGCTCCGCTCATGGAACCCGTCGTACTTATTTCAGAATTCGTTGGCATTCTCGTTGAAATTATGATCTGGCATGGACGAAAATGAAAAACACGTTCACGAGTAGCATAGTCTAAAACGGCGATTCTTCAAGGGTACTTGACGAGCCCAAAAAACGATTGACAGAGCCACCGAAACATGATAGTTTTTGTTGGTAGCTGAACAATCTGTTACTGGAAAGTCTACAATGATGATACCCTACCCCCATCGCCGCTGTTTTTATTTCGCCCTGCTGACCGTGCTGGGCTTCCACCAGATTTGCGCCCAAGAGCCGTCCTACAAACTCACGGTGCGAGCGGAACGGGAAACCGCCATCTACGAAAAAGGCGAAAAAATCATTTTTCATGTCCAACTGACGGAGGCCGGCAAACCGCTGGCGGACAAAAATCTAAAATACGTCATTTCCGCCGATGGAACACATCCACAATCGGGAGAATTGAAGAGCACGGACGCCGTGGCCGTGATTGAAACAGCACTGGACAAACCGGGGTTTGTACGCTGCCAAGTGAGCTGGCCCGACGCGCCGGGCAAAACCATCACGGCGGTTGGCGGGGCGGGCGTGGCCCCCTTGGAAATCAAGTCGTCCATCCCGGAGCCGGAAAATTTCGACGCCTTTTGGAATGCCCAGAAAGAAGCCTTGGCCGATCACTGGAGAGACGAAATGAAGCCGATGCCCGCCGAAAAAATCAACGATCCGAAAATTGAAGTGTTCGATGTCACCGTCACCGGCCCCGATGGCCCTGTCATGACAGGATATTTCGCCAAACCCAAGGACGCTCAACCAAAATCGCTGCCCATCGTCATTTCTTACCAAAGTGCCGGGGTCAAGAGCGCCAAGATGCCCATCAGAGAAGCCAAACGCCGTGTCCTAGCCTTGGACGTGAATGCGCACGGTCTTGAAAATGGTCAGCCCACGGAGTATTACAAAAATCTGTATGCGGGCGAATTAAAGAGCTATTTTCTCACCGGCCCGGCAACCAACGCGGCGGACATCGAAAAGAACTACTTCATCGGCATGTATCGGCGGGTTTACCGTTCGCTCCAGTTTATGAAAGCCCGGCCGGAATGGGATGGCAAAACGATTGTCGTTTTTGGCACGAGCCAAGGCGGAGGGCAGGCACTGGTCGCGGCGGGCCTTGATTCGCGGGTGTCCTTTTGTGCGGCTTTTGTACCGGCCCTGTGCTATCCACTGGGCAGTCTCGAAGGCAATTCGGATGGCTGGCCCGGCTTTTTGCGGAACAAAACGGCGGAAAATGCCGATCCCGCCCTCGTGAAAACGGTGACGTACATCGACGCCGCGCTGTTTGCCAAGCGAATCAAGGCCGAGTCCGTGCTGTCCACTGGTTTTGTCGATGCGACATGCTCGCCCACTTCGGTTTATGTGGCCTACAACAACATCACGGCACCGAAGCAGATTTTTCCCACGCCGGAAACAGACCACGCCACGCCGCCGGCCACCTACGCCGCCGTGTTCAAACTGCTCTGGGATTACGTGGAACGAAATCGGGTCAAAGCGGAATAACCGCCAATCCGCTTTCATTTACCATGATGCCCAGTCATCGTGTCCAGCCAGCGTGCCCGAAGCGCATTGCCCGGCCCGGAAAGACTGGACGCCGTGCGGCGGTAGTGGTTCGACGCGTCCGTGTAACGCTTTTCCCGCTCGGCAATGCGGCCCAACCCGTATTCCGTGGCCGTGCGCCACGTGCCCAGCGAGTTGTTACGAATGCGTTCCAAGAAATCCTTCGCCGACGACATCATGTTCGCCTCGAACGAGGCTTGTCCCAGCCAAAATGTGGCGTGAAGCGTCACCATCTGATAGAGCTGGGCCAGTTGCGGATTGTTGCGAAAACCGGGGTCGTTGCGGAACTCCAATAAATCCCGGTCGGAGATTCGGGCATCCTGATACTTGGTGATCGCACTGTCCTGACCGGCGACTCGGCCCTTGAAATACAAGACTCGCGCCGTCCACAGCGGAAACTGGCGGCTCTTCGGATTGGGGGCCAGAAACAGGGCCATCATTTCATTCGTCACGCCGAACATCAGCATTTGCTCAAATTTCATGCGGAAAGGATATTTCCAAAGCTCCACGCCTTGCAGGCCGGGGAGCAGGCCGAACACGCGACGCTGCTCTTGAATGTTCGTGTACAGCACCATATTTTGTTCGCCGCTTAATTCCGTTTCTAAAATTTTCATGCGTTTCGACACCGTTTCCGGGGCGGCCACCAGAATCGCCCTGCTCTGGGCCAGCATTTCCGCCGTGATGGGAAATTTTTGCTCGTCCGAATAATCCAACTGACGAATCAGCTTTTCATCTTGGAGCAGTTGCGAGAACGTGGCGATTTCTGGAAAACTCAGCGAACCGTCCGATGCTAATTTTGGTCCGCCGACACCGGGAAGCGGCATTCCAAACTGCGGAAGAAAAACGTACAGTTCTCCCTCCAGCAGCACGCCGACGCCCCACGGCAGCGACTGTTTCGGATCGTCGGGATGTGGGGCGGCCAGCAAACAGGCGTCGATGCGCTGTTGACGCAGCAGCTCGACAAACAGCAAGGTGCGATCCCAAAGCGTGCCGTATCCCAAAAGCAGCGTCTGCCACGGATATTGTTGCGGTAAATTGATAGCTTGGTTTTGCCCCACACGAACAATTCTGTCTCGATAATCGATATTGCAAATGGTCCAGTCGAACAGATGGGTAACCCGATCCAGCACCTCCTGTTTGTCGCCGCGTGCCCAGTTCGAGAGATCGCGAAGCCAAATGCTTTGTTTCAAATAATCGACATCGGACAATTGCAGGAAAATGCCCTCGGTGCGAAGTTCGGCGGCGTATTTTTCGAGGTTGGCGGCGATGTTGGTGAACTGCTCCTTTTCCGTGGCCAATTGTCGCGTGAAGGTGCGAATCGTGACGGCATTCAAATTGGGACGTCGCGCCACGGCCTCAAATTTTTTCTGAAGCTCTTCCACTTGCCGCATTTGCGAAAACAGTTCGATGACTCGTTTGAATTCGTTCAGCGCGTCGTTGCCGGAGCCTTGTCTTTCGTTCTCGTTCGCCTGAAGTCGTTGCAGAAGCGTCACGATTTCTTGGGCCGTGGCGGCGGCGGTTCGGGCTGCTTGCTCGATTTGGAGAAACGCGGCATCCGCTTGCCATTCCGCATCGTCGGGCCTGTTTTTGATCCACCGGTCAAGCCGGTCGGCGATCTGAACCAAGCGTTCATAACCCGGCATTTCCGGCAAACGCGGCGTGTCTTCCATAGAGCCGAGCATTTCCAGCGCGTTATTAAAATCCCGCTTTTGTTGCTCTTCCTTGTCGGCGTTGACTCCACCAGCATGGGTGAAACGAATATCCGGCGCGGCCGCTTTTTTGCAGCCCGGAGTCGCGATCAAAAGAATGAAAATAATATATGGCACAACGCCATTAAGCAGGCATTTTGACGCCCCCCTCTCCCGCTTGCGGGGGAGGGCTGGGGAGGGGGCGGCAAGCACCCCAAAAGAGTCATCCTCCCCCACCCTAACCCTCCCCCCTGACGGGGAGAGGGGAATGCCAAAGGACTCTTTACAAAATGCAAACTTATGGGCGTTGAGGGGTATATATCGTATACGTTTTGTCATTATCTTGTACGATAAATCGTTGTTTGAAACAGCCAAGGATAACCGCCGCCCGCCGGATTGGATCGCGGATTGGGATTCTGCATCAAATATCCTTGAGCCTGTAAATCCGTCTGGAGTTTTCGCAGCACGGCGGGGTCGCGCGCCAAGCCGCTCAGTTGAATCATGCCGCGCATTCGCGGATTGTTGTTGATCGGCCCGGTGACAAAAGACATTTGCGTGACGACAATATCCTGCTCGCTCGGCATCAGCAGGGAAAACAAACGCAGGTCGTCCAGCCACGGGATATTCTGTGACTCCCATTGTTGCGTCTGACTCAGCACATTCCAACGTGGAAAAATTTCACGCACCTGCTCAGCAACGAGTGCGTGCTCTTTTTGGGTCCGCTCCAACTCGGCTTCCAAGGATCGGATGACACGTTGATTCCAATCAAAAAGTCCGTAAACGCAGATGCCGAGGAAAACCAAAAAAAGGAGCGAGGGCAGCGTGTAATTCGTCGGTTTCGGGGCCTCTTTCGGATGCAAAAAATCGATGCGACTCGCTCGCCCCGGTTGTCGGCTCAGCAGCAAGCCCACCAGCGGCGCGAATTGGCCAGGCTGTGCGGGCAAAACAGCGTTATACTGTATGCATTTCACACTACCAGTGTTCCGCCCTTCAACGCTACGCGATTCAGGGCTTGGCGGTTCGACGAAACTGGGTTTTTTAAGTGGCTTGGGTATAGAAACGGCGGCAACGCCGGGAAGCTCAAAAGGATGAAGTACGCAGATATCCAACTCCTCGGCCAAACCCGCCGTTTCGAGTTCCGCTTGGAGCAGCGACCCGTCATCGGCGTTTCCGAACAGAAAGATTTTTGTTTTTGTGCCGCCTGCGGCCCCGTCCGAACTCACCGTCAGAGTGCGGCGAATTTCATCAGCAATGCGTGCAGCCGTTTCTTGAGGCGTTAATGGTTCCGGCAAACGAAAGGTGCGGATCGAAACGAAGTCCGTGCCCTCCAAGATCACCAAATCAACGTCGTTTCCAACGGCGTTGACCACCAAGCCCGGTTCCAAGGCGGCGGGAGCCTGCCCGCTGTGAATCACCAATTCCGCAGCGGCCACGGCACGAAAACCGATCTGCCGCGGCGGGCGGCCTGCCGCCTTGAACGCTTTGTTCAAGCTCTGCCGGTACGACATCGGAATCGTCAGCGCAAGCAGACGACACCCCTCATCGGCGTGATGAGCGAGGGCGAGATAATCCAGCGGATCGTAATCGGAAACCCCCGGCAATTCACGCAGCACCTGATTTTTCAGCATCGCCGGAATTTCCGAATCCCGACTAGGCGGAAGCTGCACGTACTGCATTTCGACGCGGTTCCGGTCCAGTGTCATCAACAAGGGACACGAACCGATACGCTCGGCTCGGACGAGTTGACGGAGCAAGGCCGCGACCCGCTGCGGGTCACGATCACTACTGTCTTCGGCGTCCGTTTCAAAGGCCAGCGTGCCTGCCTTGTGAATCGACACGCCGCTTTTTTGGACGGTGGCCAGCAGATACCGGCATTCATGGTCGTTCCAGTCGATTGCCAAAAAGCGGGCCATGCTCGGTGTGTCTCACGAATCGTGAACAACGGTAAAGAAATCATTGCGACACTCCCGCCTAAGCGGGAGGAAGCACACAGAAAGGAGCCGGGGATGGAGCGTAGCGCAATCCCCGGACACTACAGAGCCTTAGCGCGGATTCATCTCCGAATAATTGAGCCAAACTTTCGGATCAGGCTCGTAGAATTTGGCTTCTTCGTCCGTTTTCGGTGCTTCCAAGGGCCGAATCACGCGGAAACCGACAAACGGAGCGTCCGTCACCCACCAGATACTTTGCGGGAACTGGGGGTCTTGAGCTTTCCACTCTTCGTCGGAAAAACGACGCCTTGCACTGCGGAGATCGTTCAAGTCTGCATCGTCGCAACTTCCGCCGCGAGCGACTTGGCCGAAACCTTCACCGGCGGGAACCTTGACCGGTGCGCCGAACGTGCCCGGCTTGCGATTGGCGTAAGTGTCCGCAGCGTACTGCTCCAAGACCCACTCCGCCAAGTTACCGTGCATGTCGTAAAGTCCCCAAGCGTTCGGCTTGAGCTGCTTGACTTTTTGCGAGACTCCTTCGCTGTTATCGATGTACCAAGCGTGTTCTTCCACGGCATCGGCTTCACAGGAAAACGGTGTGGTCGTTCCAGCCCGGCACGCGTATTCCCACTCCGCTTCGGTGGGCAAACGGTAGTACCGGCCCGTCACGGCGGTGAGCCATTTGCAGTATACCTGAGCGGCGTAGAGCGTCATGCCGCTGGCCCCGTAACCGGGCTTTCCGGCGTGGTCATAGCTGATGGAACCAATGTCATACGCCGGCGTCGGGGCGGCAATCGCATCGGCTGTTTGTTCACGCTCCACGTTCCCGTCCGCACTTTTGCGGGACTCTCGCAGCAGTTTCAGGGCGAACTGCTCGAATTCCGTCCACGTTGTTTCATGCTCTTCCATCCAAAACGGCTTGATTTCCACTTCCTGCTGCGGGCCTTCGTCGTCGTGCCGGCCTTCTTCATCGGCGGGGCTTCCCATCTGGAATTTGCCGCCCTTGATCGGAATCATTTTGAACGTGATTTCCGTGCCGGGAATTTTTTCTTCGTAAGCCTTCATGTCGGCTTCGGCGGCGGCCTCGGAATTCTCAACGGCCACCGGATTCTTCAAAAATTCCAGCGAAGACGTGAAAAGAGGATTTTTGGTTTTATCCTCTTGGCCTAGAGCATTGGTCACAACAACAGCCAAAATGAGCACAAGAGCAGCGTTTCTCATAGTCATCCTCGTCAATGGGGTGAAAGGTTGATGGCAAACCGAAGCATCATTCTACACTCAATCAAAAGAAAAAACGAGCCGGGGACTGTGTGCTCTGTTTTTTCCGTGGTAGAATAGCGTAACGTGGCTCGTCCGTTTGCCCAGCTCTCCCAATTTTCAATTGTTGTTTCAGCCAAGGCCATGTCTCTGCCCGAACCATCCAAGACGCCATCGTATTCCTGGCCACGCTTGGTGGTCCGTGTGACGCCTTGGGCCATTTTTATCCTGATTTTTGTCTTGCTGGCTCTTGTCTTCCTCCAGTGGGACGTTTGGGTCAGCAGGCAACGCATCCAGACGACTAACAACGCTTACGTTTATTTCGACAATGTGGTGATCGAGGCGAAAATTTCGGGCTACGTGAAAAAGGTGGGGTTTTCCGATTTTCAGGAAATCAAGGCGGGCCACATCTTGGTTTCGCTGGTCGACGACGATTTTCGCATGGCCGTCAAGCAGGCTGAAGCACAACGGGATTATGCGAAGGCGACGCTGGATAAATTGACGCTGGAAGAAGAAGTGCAAAACGCAAGCGTCCAACAAGCCAAGGCGGCATTGGATCAGGCTGCGGCGACCGCCGCCCATCTGGAGCGGGAATACGGCCGGATGGCGACGCTGTTCCAGGAAAAGGCCGTCTCGGAGTCGGAAGCGGACTCGTCGGAAACCAATCTGAAAACGGCCAAGGCGGATTTCGAGGTATGCAAAGCGTCCCACGCCGCCGAACAGCAGAAACTGATTTTGCTGGAAAAAGACGGCGCGTTGCGAAAAGCGGAATTGGATGAAGCGGAGGCGGCACTCGCGCTGGCCCAGATCAACTTGTCGTACACGGAACTCAAGGCTCCGATCCACTGCACGACCGGGGCCTGTAACATCCACGAAGGCGAACTGGTCAAAGTCGGCACGGTCATTGCCACGTTGACGCCGCAGCAAACGCCCTACATCATCGCCAATTACAAGGAGACGCAATTGGCCCACATTCGAGCGGGCCAGCCGGTTTCGTTGACCATTGACACCTTTCCCGACCACGAGTTTACAGGTCATGTCGCGGGCATTTCTCCGGCGACGGGATCGACCTATTCGCTGGTTCCGGTGGATCGCTCGGCGGGAAATTTCACGAAAGTGGTGCAGCGAATTCCGGTGCGAATCGAACTAGCCCCGAATCAGCCGTTTTTGGACCGGCTTCGGGCCGGCATGTCCGTGACCACCGCGGTGGATACGGGGAAAAATTGACCATTTCCATGCTGAACCTTCCAAAACTCACGTTCCGCCAAATCATTGTGATGCTGACCGTCATTTTGGCCGGTTCGGCAACCAGTTCTTATAACCGGCTCTTGAGCACGTCGATGCCGGATTTGCGGGGCATTTGGGGACTGGATGCGGATGAAAGCTCGTTGCTACTGACATTGGCTCTGGCACCGCAGTTGCTTTTGGCCCCCATTACACCGTGGCTCGCGAAGGCATTCGGAATACGGAAGACCGTCCTGCCGTCCTCGCTGCTTCTGATCGTCATGGTGATTCTCATTCCCTTTCTTCGCAACTTTGCCACACTCATCGCCGCCCATGCCGTCGTCGGGGCACTGCTCGGCATTTTTATTACCCGCACGGTGGCCATTCTATACAAAATTCTGCCGATTTCTTGGATGATCGTCGCGCTGGCGTTTTATGCGTACGGCTTGACACTGGGAACCAATTCCGCCACTCTGCTCAGCGCGGTCTACATCGAACAAGTGGGCTGGTGGTGGATTTATTGGCAGATGGCCTTTTTCATGGCGCCCTATTTTCTCGGCGTTTACCTTGGCTATCCGCGAGGCGAAGATATTCAACCGGAACTCGTACAGCACATCGACTTTGCCGGAATGCTCTTTTTTTGTCTGGCCATGACGCTGTTTTATGTCGGGCTGAGCCAAGGTGAACGGCTTGGCTGGCTTGATTCCGGGTTTGTCGTCTGCTGCCTTCTGGGGGCCGGGCTGCTGTTTCTGCTGTTTTGCGTCAACGAAGCCATCGTGCCGAATCCGTGGGCACCGCCGCGTTATCTCGGAAGCCGCAATGTCATGCTCACCATTTTTCTCGTCGGCTGTTACGCTTTTGTCAATTCAATGGATTCGACCATTCTGACCGGCTTTCTCCAAATCGTTCAAGGCCACAAACCGGAACAAATTGGCTGGGCCATGCTGCCGATTCCGCTCTTGCACCTGTTTTTTATTCCCATTGCGATTCTGCTGTCACGGTTTTTGGATGGCCGGCTGGTTTTCGCGCTGGGTGCTTGCTGTTTTGCCGTGGCCTACTGGCTGGGAACATTCGTGACGATTGATTGGGTGGAAGCGGATTTTTTGCCGCTGGTCATTTTGTTTTCGATGGCCATTCCGCTGAGTCATCTCGGCATGACGAGTTTGACGTTTCTCAATTTCCGCGCGGAGCACCGCCTTGGTATTTTGGCGTTTCTGCAAGTGGCGAGAGTCACTTTTCCCGCTCTGTCGACCACGCTGATTGCTTGGATTGAGCGGGTTGGACGCGATACCTACAGCGTTCGTTTGCAAGAGCATTTGATTGCCAACGATCCTTCCGTCTTGGTCAATGAGAATCTCTTTACGGAAAGTGCGTCCACGGTGCAAAACATGGTGACGACCGAAGCGTCTGTTCGCGCGTTTCAGGATGCTTTTCAAATCGGTCTGGCCGTTCCCGTCGTCATTCTCGTGGCCTTATTTTTGATGCGGCCCTCCAAAGCGAATCCCGTCTTTCCCATCGGGATTTGACACACCGGAGCCGGGGACTGTGACCCCGGTTTTTTACGTGGTAGAATGACGCCTCCGTTGGTTATGTCTTTTAGCCGCCGAACGTGAAAAAGAGAGAAAATGACAGCGACGAAACTCAATGACGTGGCCGTCGATAACACGCCGGAACCGAAGTCGGAGCGAGAAGAACCGGGCTGCATAACGGCGATGATTCCTTATCTGCTGGCCATGACCGCCGCCGTGTGGACCTGCAACATGGCGGAAATGTACGATGTCAAATTGCCGTTTCCGAAGGCAGCCACTTGGACGGAAGAAATCATCGAAATTGTCGTGTTCGTTTTTCTTGCCATGCTGTTTTGTGAGATTTTCACGCTGCTTTTTCAAAGAGTTGTTCCCGGCTCATGGAACGAAAAACGAAAAAAATTGTTTACCGATCAAGACATCAAAGGTGCTGTTGCCTCGTTTGTAGTCTGTCTCTGGGCCGCCCTGCCGAGGGTGGGGTGAAAAGCCAAAATCAAATTCAAGCGGAGCTCATGCAAATCATTCCCGCCATCACCTGGTCGCTGCAAAAGAAATTCTTGGATTTTCCGTGGAAAATTTACAAGGATGACCCGTATTGGATTCCGCAGCTCCGCGTCGAGCAGAGCGGCTTGGTCGGCTTCAAAACGCTCGGCCACGGCGATCCGTTTTATGACGACAATCGCTGTCAGGCTTTTTTGGCCATCGAGGGTCAACACGTCCTAGGCCGAATCGTGGCGATTTGGAACAAAGGACACACGGATCGTTACAACGACGGCGTGGGCTTTTTCGGCTTTTTCGACTGCGTGGACGACGTTGCCGTGGCACGCGAACTTTTTGCGGCGGCGGAAAATTGGCTCAAACAGTTTGGTTGCATAACGCTTCGTGGGCCGGTGAACCCGTCGCTGAATCACACGCTGGGCCTGTTGATCGACGGTTTTCAGAGTTCGCCGTACTTTATGATGACTTATAACCCGCCCTACTACGAAAAGCTCTTTGAGGAAAACGGCTTTGCGAAATGTCAGGATTTGTACGCCTACTGGGGCGAAATCGAAATGCTGCCGAAAATCCGGAAGAAACTCTTGCCCATCTGCGAAATGATTACGGAACGGACCGGGGCGAAAATTCGTTCCGTCGATCCCAAGCATTTTGCCCGCGACGTGGAACTTTTTTTGAACATTTATAACAAGGCCCTGATTCACACTTGGGGATTCGTGCCCATGTCGGACCGGGAAATCAAGGAAATGGCCTTTTTTCTCAAATACTTGATTGTGCCGGAACTGACGGCGGCGGTGGAAGTTGATGGCAAGGTGGTCGGGGCCTCGTTTGCCTTGCCGGATTACAATCCGCGTATCAAAAGTATCGGTGGTCGGATCACGCCGTGGAATTTGTGGAAATTGTTGCGTCGCAAGCAAGACATCAAGGCGATTCGCATTCTCAGCACGAACGTGTTACCGGAATACCAGATGAGCGGACTGGGGCTGTTGCTGGTCAATGGTCTCGTGCCCAAGGTTATGGAGACGGGTATTCGCGAAGCGGAATTCTCCTGGGTGCTGGAATCGAATGTTCACTCCCGCGGCAGCTTGGAAAAGGGCGGGGCGATCCGCACAAAAACGTACCGGGTCTATGACCGGGCCTTTGTTTCAAAAAACTCGATGACCGAACTCCTGACTTCTGACTCCTCTCCCCTCACCCCTAATCCCTAACTCTTCCATGAGCCTATTCGGCGATTTACGCATTCTTTATCACATGGTGCTCCGACCGATCCGTGGAAAAAGCCACGCCGAGCGGATGGACGACTTTTATCGCGGACAGGCGGCGGATTACGACGATTTCCGCAAACGCCTGCTCAAAGGCCGCG
>QMCE01001291.1_pt1 | contig 13684 bp, 12 predicted proteins | sample 1821851 | NCBI WGS metagenome assembly QMCE01 (sample SAMN09453174, study PRJNA476694) | Termite gut metagenome, whole genome shotgun sequencing project. | isolation source: worker | host: Odontotermes sp. | place: South Africa:Pretoria | collected 2016-01-28 | reverse complement strand
CGCACCGGCTACGCCGCCCTACGCCTCGCTCACGCGATTTGAAAACTTGAAAAGTTAATCGCATCTTTCATAACTTAAATCCGTGAATATCTTAAAAATCAACGTCATCTGCGTGCGAAAAAAATCTATCACAATAAGCACACGGATAACACAGACAGAATTGATCTTCACTGATTTTTCATCCTTCAATAGTTCAATCAATTCTTTGCTTTTTTGCATTCTTTCTACATAAATAAGAAGCAATTCCATTCTAAATATTTGCACTCTATTCTCCGTTTTTCAGGGAGTTTGCAAGGCAGTTATTTTTTCTTTACTTTTGTCGCGAATTTTACAAAGTAAAACTATCATTAACCTAAAATGTAATCGCTATGAAAAAATCTTCTTTTTAGTAATCCTTTCGCTAACTTATTCTACTTTTGCTCAGACTTGGAATTTAACCGGCAACGCAGGTACAACAACCTCAAATTTCATTGGAACGACTGATAATAAGCCATTTCAAATTAAAACAAACAACAGCTTGAAAATGATTTTCCATCCTGCGGGAATGATAGGACTATTTACCGACTCACCCAATGCCGGTCTTCATCTCCACACTCCCGCATATGTAGATACGGGAATTAATATCGGAGGTCCTATTAAGAAGATAGATATTATGTATCGGAATACTTTTTTGATGACAAATCCTACCATAGGCAATTCGGCTACAGATGGTTTTAAGATAACACAAACCGGTAGCGGAATTACATTAATGCAACAAGAAAATGCCCCTTTTTGGATTGTCGGTAAAGATAATAAGGGATTAATCATAGCCCCGAATGGGAATATTACCATTGGGAACAACGCTTCATACCATCCCGAATTAAACTATCAACTGTATATGGAAGGGAGGTTCTATGCCGAAAATGTTGAAGGAAAAGAATTTAAAATTCTACACAGGGCAACTTCCGATTGGAGTTATGCTTTAAAGATTAACACGAATAGAGGTCTGACAAAGGCTATTGCGGTTTTAGACTCTACCGATACGGAAGTATTTCGGGTGTATGGTAATGGGATTGTTTACGGCAAATTTTTGACCACCCAACGGATCAAAGTGAATACGGGTGCTTCCAATATCTCATGGTATGACCATGTCTTTTCACCTGATTATGAATTGATGCCGTTGCAGGAGGTGGAGCAATTTGTAAAAGAGAACCGCCATTTACCGGATATTCCTTCCGAAGCAGAGATCAAAGAGCACGGAGTAGATGTAGTAGAGATAGAAGCCCTATTGCTCAAAAAAGTGGAAGAATTAACGCTGTATGTGATTGAGTTAGAAAAGCAAATCCGCATTTTACAAACCGAAATAAAGAAAGGAGAATAAAGAATGAAAAAGATAATTTTATCTCTTGTAATAGTTGCATTACTATTCACTGCCTGTGAAAAACAGGAGAAAATAGTAGTAGATGCTCCGCCGGCTATCAGTAAACTTATTGAAGAGTGGCAAAAATCAGAAAAAAAACTTGCATCCGTAGCAGAATACCGATGTTCTGACTGTAACGAAGAAATTGTTTATCGTTTTTCAGAACTTGAGAAAGTGGGACATTGTAATTATTTCAATACACACATATTCGACCAAGAAGGAAATCTATTATGTTCGGCATACCCTCGTTTGCAAGATGAAGATTGTATAAGGAAATATGGAAACTGCGAAGAGGTAAAAGTTATATGGAAACAAATGGTAAAATAAAAAGAAAAAGTAATGAAAAAGATAATTTTAACAACAACAATTATATTATTGCTCGTTTCCTGTACTGTAACAAAGCAGACAAAGTCAGATAATAATTTAGCACAACAAGACAGTGAAATTAACAAGCCAATAAATTCACCAACAGGGCAGGTAACTCAAATAGAAGTCCAAGAAAGTAAAACAGAGAAAGCAACTGTTTCTGCTGTTACAACAGAGGTGAATGAAAGATCAAATTATAATACACCTGATAAAAAAGCCATATTGGAAAAGATCAGGACTGAATTGATTCCGCAAACGAAGGATTATAATCCGTATCAATATGCCAGAGAAAAATATGTTATATCAAGCTTAGAGGTAAAGCAGGAAAATGAGAGTGATGACTGTGAGGCAGTAAAGGGAATAATCAAGGAATTTTATGAAATTGCCTCAACGGCAAGTGAGGAAGAAAAATGCAAATACATAACTTATATTTCACTTTTTCAATGTAAAGAAACGTATGATTTTTTAGTGGATCAAATTAAAAACAGCTTCTCCGAAGCAGTTCGCTGTGATGCTATTAATGCTCTTGCTTGGAGTTTGAGTTCTGATTATCTGCCTTATATCTTGGAGTATGCAAAAAAAGATTCTCTTTCCGTACAAGAAAAATTAGCTTTAGCCAAAGCTTTTTCTACTTTTGGTATTTATACCTCTTATTCCGATTTAAAAAAAGAAGCTATTAAACTTTTAGACGAAATATGTTATCACTCTTCTTCTTATAGCAATCTTGAATATGATTGTGCTTGGACTTACTATAAATTAGGAGGAGAGGCAGCCATAGACTATTATATTTTACTCTTAAACCGAAGAGAAGGATTTAGAAGGGTAGCAACTGCTGTAATGATAGCAGAACTTGGTGAATATGAAACAACATACCCTATGTTCGTAGAGAATATCCATAGTGAAGTTACAAATAATGTTCTTGAATCTATAGATGGTTTAAGAATTATTGGCACAGAGGAAGCATTACGCCTGATTGAAGAACAAGCCCAAAACAAGAATGAAAAGGTTGCAAAAAAGGCTCAAGAGACCCTTAGAAAATTAAATAAGAAAGGGGGGGAGAAGTGAAAAAGATAATAACGATTGGGATTTTCTTAATAATAAGCAGTAATGTGATTGCTCAAACCTATAGCCCTGATAAAGCAGCAGAGTATGCGAGATTTTGGTGTAATAAAAGAAATAATAATCGCAATTCTCCTGATTATGATCAGGAAAAATGGGGTGGTCCTTATTTTGACCATGAACCTAATTGCGCCGCTTTTGTATCGCAATGTTTAATATGTGGAGGATTGGATTTAAGTGCAGGAACAAATGGCAATGGAGCTTATGTTAAAGATGATAGAGTTATTGCCGGTGTTAATGAATTGATACAACATTTAAAGAAATACCAAAATACCACTTATGATGATAAAACAAATTACAATGTTATAGCCGACCATGATTTGGGAGATCCGGCTTTTATGGGAACCGCTACCAATTTTAAAAATCATTCTACAATTTGTTCAACTGTAGACGGAAATACTAAAAAATATTCCGCTCATTCTAATGATCACTGCAATGACAACCTAAGCAGTTGCGGTAATGCCGGTTGGCATTATATAACCTCTTTCCACATCAAATCTTCTATCCCCGAACATTGTGACAATTGCATACAAGATGGCGACGAAACCGATGTTGATTGCGGTGGGAGCTGCCCTCCGTGCGTACATGCTCCCGATCAAAGGCAATTTATTAGCACTACAAGCAACCTTCCCTCCACCGTGTATGCCATTGAGAATATTACGGCAGGTACCGTAGGCAGACCTGCCTCCGTAAAAGTTTTATCCGGACAAAATGTGAGCTTTTTCACGGTCGGCACCATCGACCTGCTGCACGGGTTTGAAGTTGAGGCAGGTGCGGATTTTGAGGGACAAATAAAAGGCAAACGTTTAGATGCTACCGCCGATTGTAATGCTTTTTGCGATCCGGAGATATATAATGCAGTCATCTATAGAATGCCCGGAAATACTTATGTGCAAGAGATCATAAACGCAACCCAAGTCAATCATGTAATTTTGCAGTTGGATAAACATGAGAATTATATCACCTGTTATTCGGGGATAGTAAATCTCACCAACGAAGGTTTAAATACACTCTGGAATTTGGAAGATGGTGAACCTCGCTATGATAAGACAATGTATTACAGAGAGTATGGCGGCTATATAGAACATCAGTTTCTTAGCATATTTAATATAACCGCATGTCAAGGGGATATTGTTGGTCCGTACAGCGCCGTACTGTTAGTGCGTACACCTACCACGAGAAGTATAGAGGTAACCGATGATGACTTGCCCGATACGGATTCGGAGGCGTTTTTAGCCAATATCAATAGGGAAGATCTCATGAAAATGCAAGAATATGCTATGAATCAAGAGGAAACAACTCCTGTCAATGAAATAACCGTTTACCCCAATCCTAACAACGGCTCTTTTACTGTAATTACTCCCAATGCGGATGAGATTAAACACATTCGCGTGGTCAATGTTTTAGGACAGGAGATTTATAGCGTATTGAATCCGTTACATTACACAATTACCCTTCCCGCAGGAGCAAAGGGAACATACTTTGTTAGCATTACTACACAAACGGAAATTGTCACAAAGAAGATAATCGTGCAATAAATTCGCGGTTTGTGCCCGACAAGATACTTTCCCAAACAGGTGTAGTAATATTCCGTACTTAACCCCGTGAATATCTTAAAAATCTGCGTCATCTGCGTGCGAAAAAATCTATCATCATTAGCACACGGATGACACAGACAGAATTAATCTTCACTGATTTTTTCATCCTTCAATAGTTCAATATATTCTTTCCATTTTTGCTGCGGAAATGGTGTGCGAATTTATTTTAGGAAAGCATTGTTTATAAATATGTTTTTATATTTTCTCTATCACACTTCATAACATTTTTTATAATCTACATAATATTTAAGAAATTTTATCTATCTTTGCATTTTATTTTAAGAACCTATTCATAACAATTATTCTATTATTCACAAAAACAACTTTGACAATGAAAAAGAGAATTACAATTTTGAGTACTATAGCTTTAATCAGCCTTTTCTTCATAAATCCGACTTTGCAGGCTCAAGATTACAAGCACAGTATCGGCGCTTCTGTCGGATCTATTAATGGCGTGAGTTATAAACTTTTCATCACGGACTATGTTGCATTCCAAGCAGATATAGGTGTTGGTATGGATTTGATCTATCTGCTTGATAAACGCCTTCCTATGAGTATTATGATTAATCCTTCATTCGTATGGCAAGACTATATTGGCGTATCGGATGTCTCTTGGTTTATTGGAGGCGGGCTTATCGGTGGGTACTATTTTGCTGAAAACTATAGAGGTAGTAGTGACTTCTTTGATATTTGGGATGATTCTCCTCTTGGCTCTAACTTTGATAAAGCCGGAAAAATATCCCTCACCTCCATAGAGGGGATTGAATGGACTTTAGCCTCCGTACCTCTCACCTTTCAGGTAGATTTAAGAACAGGAATAGGGGTACGATTTTCCAAGTCCATGAGGACTATGTTACATTATGAACTTTTATTGTCATTGGGCATTCGTTATACGATTAAATAGTTGAGAATTAAGTTATAGAAACACCAATCACAGAATGTTGAAACGCATTTCATCTATTTTCAATGAAATGATTTAACCTCTTCTCAACTCTCGCCCCTCAAAAGCATTGATCTTCTTACGATAATCTTCTCGAATGGGAATTGCCGTAGATGTGGCGCGGTCAAAACCGCAAAGCACACTTTTGCAGACCGATTTCACTTCGCCGGAATTTTTGTCCCTAAGTTGTTGATACATCAAAATACTCTTATTCCCAATCTCATAGACCTTACTATCACAAACAATATTATCATGATACAAAATCGGGGATTTAAAATCAAGTTCCAAATGGATTAATACCAAGTCTAAAGTCATCCAATTGATATTTTCACCGAAAACCATCTCAAAATAGGAACTTCTCCCATAATCATAAAGATGACACTGCGCGCCATTGTTCACATGTACAAACGGATCCAAGTCACTCATTCTAAGCTGAACATCAACGGCAAATTTACATTTTTCCATCTTTTCTCGTTTTTTGAATTTTATGTATAATTGAGACTGTGAGTACTAAAAACAATAAGAGTATCTATTTTAGTGCTTATGATGCTTTTTGTGAAATGCTTGCAAACCTTTATCCAAAAACTTCAAATAATTATCCACATTCAACTCAAAATAGATAGGACCGACTAAAACAGTTCCGTCATAATCTACAACAAAATAACAAGGTTGAGAAAGTTCTTTATACTTTGTACGTTGAATAAACATATTCTTTTTCCCCAACATGGTAATGGGGTCTCCTTCTTGATCTAAAATATAATCCTCTTCATCAAGTTTAACGACCTTATCATCCACATAAAGTGCCGCCACGATAAAATCCTCTTTAAATACCTTTCTTACTCGAGGATCAACCCAAACAGCGGCTTCCACTTTTCTACAATTCACACAACCATGCCCCGTAAAATCGATAAAGACAGGTTTATTCTCTTTTTTAGCCACTGCCAAAGCTTGATCATAATCAAAATAGCCTTGTATACTATAGGGTAATTCCGTAAACCGATACTTAGGAGTTTCCGTTAATTGCTCCCTCCTTTCGAGAGAAATCACTTCGGAACGAACAATATGGTTCACATCAAAATCTTGAGTCGTAATAGGGGGCAACCAACCTGAAATCGCCTTGAGCGGTGCGCCAAACAATCCGGGTATCATATAGATCGCAAAAGTAAAAACACCTATAGAGAGAAAATAGCGAATCCAACTTTTTTGATAGGGTATCTCATCATCATGCGGAAATCTGATTTTCCCTAACAGATAGAGACCTAACATAAAGAAAATTACGATCCAAAGTGCAAGATAAATTTCGCGGTCTAAAATCCCCCAATGATAAGTTTGGTCGGGAACATTCAAAAATTTAAGCGCGAAAGCCAACTCTACAAATGCGAGGGTAACTTTCAAAGTATTCATCCAACCGCCCGACTTCGGCATCTTTTTCAGCAAATTCGGAAAGAAAGCAAAAAAAGTGAAAGGCACCGCAATTCCTAAAGAGAAGCCCAACATTCCAATGATCGGTTTCAGAAAATTCCCGCCGTCTGCCGAGGTGATCGCGACCGTACTAGCAATGGGCAAAGTACACGAAAATGAAACTAATACCAACGTTAGAGCCATAAAAAATATACCGACCATACCGCTACGATTTTCCATTTTAGCCGAGTTATTAACCCATCTGCTTGGGAGTGTTATTTCAAAATAACCAAAAAGAGAGATGGCGAAAATAAAAAAGATCAAAGCAAAAATAATATTGGGTAACCAGTGAGTACTGATAAAATTCCCAAAATCAGGACCAAAAATAAGCGAGAGAACAACACCTATAATGACAAAAATGAGTACAATAGAGATACCGTAAATCATAGCGTCTATTTTCGGTCTTTTGGATTTCATAAAAAAGGAGACCGTCATCGGAATCATCGGAAATACGCATGGCATCAATAAACCGATCAATCCTCCACCTAATGCGGCTAAGAAAAACATGAACAACGACTGTGTCTCTTCTCCTTTCACTTCAACGGTATCTGCTTCATCCGTTATAATGCTTGTAGTATCTTGTTTGTCGGCAAGTTGTTCTTCCGACAACGAATCCTCTTCTACAATATCACTTGAAATAACATTTTCAAACCCTTTGATTTCAAAAGTCATCTTTTGTTCTAATGCCACACACCTGCTTTCAATACAGGCTTGTCCGCTAATTGATCCTTTAATTTCAAAAGGTTCGGATCTCTTTACTTGCACTCGTTGTTTGAACGTTACATTTTTTTTAAAATAGTGAGATGTATCACCAAACGTGGCATCAATATAGACAATCGGCTTAGGCTCCGTCGTCTTACCAAGCCGTACATAGTTCGCATTAGCTATAAACAAAAACTCTACCGGATACTCTATTCCATTGTGATGCGACATCGCATAAAGATGCCACTGATCTTGAATCGTGGCTTTCATCTGTAACTCCGCCACGGAATCATTAATCTTAATAACATCAAATTTCCATTTTACAGGCTCTTCCGGTTGTGCATTACAAGAAATAAACGGTAAAAGGAAGAGGAGCGGTAATAGATAAAGTAATTTTTTCATTCCTGTTTTATTCATTTTTAAGCGGCAAAGATACAAAACAATCAATAAAAAAACGCCTCAAAAGAGGCGTTTTTTCTTAATCTTCGGTTGATGCTGCTTCCACATTTCGAGTAGTAAGTACCGACACAATAATTTTGGTTGGCACTTCCAAGAACTGAATCTTGTCGATTGAAAGCGAATTCACTTTAATACTCTCATTGATTTCCAAATTAGAGATATCAACCGTGATAACTTCAGGAATATCGTTCAACTCTCCTTTAACTCGCAATTTTCTAACCTTCTTTGACAACTTTCCCCCACGAAGAATTCCGGGAGATGTTCCTGTAATGCGAACCGGAATTTCAATTGTAATCGGTTTTCCGTCAACAACTTCCAAAAAGTCAACATGCAATAATTTATCCGTTATCGGATGAAATTGCGTAGCCTGAACAATCGCCCTACACTCTTTATCGCCCACTTTAAGATCGACAAAAAGCACTTCCGGTGTATACAACAATTTTCTAAACTGCTCTTCTTCTACTGCAAATTGATACTGCTCTTTTCCGCCATAAAGAACACAAGGAATCATTCCGTTGGCTCTTTGTTCTTTTGCGTCTCTTTTCCCTACGTTCTCTCTGGGAGAACCGCTAATAGATACTGATTTCATTGATCTGATTTTTTAATTAATATTATGCTTTTTTAAAAAGCGTGCAAAAGTAGTTAAATTTTCTGAACAATTCATTTTTTAGTCTCAAAAAAAATACTATTTTTGCAACTTGATTTTTTTAGAACTAAATACACATAAAGTAATATAAACAAAACGAAAAAGATATGGCAGCAATTGGCTCAATTCGCAAACATGGCGTGTTATTGATGGTTATAATCGGATTTGCATTAGTACTATTTCTTCTAACCGGACTTTTTGACGGAAATACGCTCTACCGCGTTTTCGCATCCGATCAATACACTATGGGGAAGGTTGACGGAGAAAATATTGATGAGCAATATCGGACTACATTTGAGAAGAGTTTGGCTTTTATGAAAGTAGCTAATCAAAGAGAGAGTTTTACGGAAACGGAAACTTATCAAATTCACCAATACGCTTGGGATCAATTAGTCTCCGGAATATTGTTAGACAAAGAGTTAAGAAAGTTAGGAATCGTCTTTCACAATGAATTAACAGAAAATTTGGTTAGTGATGCTATCGCTTCTTTGACTACCGAACAACCCAATCAATATTTCAATGCTTATGCACAATATATGATACCTTATATTGGAGTTGAAAACGTATTGGGCTTTATGACAAATATTGAAGAGTATAAAAACAACGCTACGTTCCAACAGTTTTATATTGCTTATAAAGGTGTTGAGGAGGCATTTCTTTTGCAAGAAAAGATGAATGCCTATTTAGGAATGGCACAAGGTTCCGTCTATTATGCAAATCCGTTGGCGGAAAAATTGGCTTCGGATAATCAAATGGCGCTGGCAAGTCTGATCACCATCAATCCGAGTATTGATATGTTTAAAGATGTAAATGTTGAGGTAACGGATAAAGAACTAAAAACCTTTTTTGAACAAAATAAATTTAAATATTTCGCGAAAGAAGAGACTCGCGACATAGAACTTGTGGTGCTCGAAATTACACCTTCTTTAGAAGATAAAAACAATATTGAAGCAAATATGAGAGACAAATTTGAATCTTTCGTCTCTACTTCCGTTATAGATTCATTTAATATGAAAGAGATGTACGCTCCATTAGACAGCTCATTCCACAAAAAAGGATCTCCCATTATGATTAATTCGGCAAATGGTTATATAACTATGAATGTTAATGTTTTGGATTCTCTCATTTATGACACCCCGACAGGAACAGTGATAGAACCTTACAATTATGAAGACAATGTGTGGTTTTTCGGCAAAAGCTACGGCGCAGCGGCACGCCCCGACTCTATCTTGGTAGCCTATCTTATTTTAGACCATAAATCTACGGCAAATCAGAATAGTACACGCACCCGAAAAGAGGCTAAAGCCGAATCCGATAGCTTGAAAAATGTAATTTTATCGGGAGAAACATCTATCTTTAGTTTGACTCCTAACTATTCCGGCGGCAGACAGGCTACAGACACCGTAACTTGGTATGAGGAAAACAGAGTGCCGCTAAACCTCTATACGGAGTTGATCAATACACCGATAGGCGGAGTCTATATCGATAAAGTTAATTCCGGTTATATTGTATATCAAGTATTGGCGCAGACTGCTCTTGTTCCCAAAAAACAATATGCACTCTATTCTTTTGATATTAAAGCCTCAGATAATACCGTAAATCAACTTCGTGCAACCGCTAATCAAATATTCTCCGCAAGTTCATCTGCTGAGGAACTAATTACGGAAGGCAATAGTAAAGGAGCGCAAGTTATTACCGGAGAAAAAATTACCGCTATGGCCGCTTCCATTAGCAATATTCAGGATTGCCGTACTATCGTACATTGGGCGTTTGATAAAGAGCGTAAAATAGATGAGATCTCTGATGTATTTAAATTGGAAGACAGGATGTTTGTAATAGCTTCGTTGAAAAAAGTTAATCCAAAAGGAGATGCCAAATTTGAAGATATTAAAGACTTAATAACTACCGAATTAGAAACTAAAAAGAGGATGGAAGCCGTAGAGAATATGATCAAGGGTGATCTCTCTTCTTCCATGACTGATATTGCTAAAAAATACAATGTTTCTGTTTCCGATAGCGTTAGACTGACTTTTACCGGAGAATCCTATCAAAATTACGGAATGGATAATATGGCTGTCGGAAAACTTTTTGCAAATCCCGCAACAGGAAATCGTGAAATAGTATCCGGAAAACATCTAATTCATGTTCTCTCTCTTTATCAAATTGATAACCAACCGGCATCCATTAACCTTGTAACGGAAAAAAATATTTTGAAAAATATTTTATTAGGTTATAGCCGCAATGAAATGCTGATTTTGGAAAACATGAAGGATAATGCAGATATTTGGGATAACAGATCACGCTTCTATCAATAAATAATTGATTGATTAAACCACTGGATACGGAGATGAAATCATAAAACTTCATCTCCGTATTTGTTTGTTTATTCTACTATACCTCTCATCTACTTATTTTTTTCGGATTCAAACAGAGAAAAATTTAGCACTCAAAAGATATTAAAAAGAACATCAACTATTCATTTTCACAAAAATATGGCAACGAATTTAATTGATCACCTTGTATGTATTAAGGAAAAGATTTAACACATATTGTCAATATGCAATGAACATATTAACACAATTCTTGTTTCACTGTCAACAAATAAAAAAATATGATCACATTACCTGAATTACCTTGGAAAAGAGATGCATTAGCGCCTATGATTAGTGCAGAAACCATTGATTATCATTACGGCAAACATCATTTAGCCTATGTGAATAATCTCAATAATTTAATTAAAGATACGGAGTTTGCGGATCTTTCATTAGAAGAGATTGTAAAAAAAGCGAAAGGTAGCATGTTCAACAATGCCGCTCAAGTTTGGAATCACACTTTCTATTGGGAATCGTTAACCCCTAACGCCAAAGAGAGACCGGAAGGAGCATTATTGCAAAAAATTGAAACCGACTTCGGCTCTTTTGATGAATTTAAGAAACAATTCTCTCAAGCTGCTGCTACGCTGTTCGGCTCCGGTTGGGCTTGGCTGGTAGTTAATAAGGAGAATAGATTGGAAATTCTTCAACGATCAAATGCAGAAACACCTATTATCGAAGGAGTTAAGCCTATCCTCACATGCGATGTTTGGGAGCACGCTTACTATATTGATACTCGCAACAATAGAGCAGAATATATTGAAAATTTCTTCAAACTGATCGATTGGAGTAAAGTTGCGGAACGGATAAAATAGTCAAAAGAGTATCTCAAAGCATCCCTTCGGAATCAAAACTGAAGAAAGAGTCTCTGTATAAAATAATATGATCTAAAAGCCTAATATTAAGATATTCGGCGGCTTGCTTAATACTCTCTGTCAATTTTCGATCCTGTTGGCTTGGTTTTACCTCTCCGGAAGGATGGTTATGGCAAATCATGATAGCGGTAGCATTATAGGTTATCGCTTTTTTCATGATCATCCTCACATCCACGATCGTACTTGTGAGACCGCCTTTCCCAAGGTTTTCGGTTCCGAGTATTCTGGAAGCCTGACTTAAATAGATAACCCAAAACTCTTCATACATGAGATAAGCTATTTTATCCTGCATCAACTCCACTAAATCCGAAGCGCATTTGATCTTCTTTTGATGAATAATCTTCTCGGATCTTCGGCGATTTCCCAATTCAAAAGCGGCTTTGATTGTGACTGCTTTCACTTTCCCGATCCCTTCAATTCTTATCAGTTCTTGTATAGACAAATCGGCAATACGGTTCAGGTTATTTTGATGTTGAGCCATTAAATTCCGACTGACTTCAACGGCAGACTCTTTGGATGATCCGCTTCGGATCAATATCGCGATCAATTCGGCATCTGAAAGAGAGCTAAAGCCCTTTTCAAGATATTTCTCTCGCGGACGATCAGATGTGTCCCACTCCTTGATCGTTAGTTTTTGAGGAAGATTTTTGTTCATTACACTGTTTTTTGTCGTTTAATAAGATATGGTAGTAATATTTGGTCAAAACCTTTCGTAATATCAGCCGGAATTAAGTCGATCTGATATTGTCCTGTTTTCAGTGTCAATTCTGAGAAAAAATCACCAATAGCCTGTTTATAATACTCTCGGATATGATTAGCGTGCACCTTCACCTCCTCCCCGGACTCCATATCTACAAATTTATACAATCGATTTTCAAAAGCAAAATCAAATTCCAATTTTTTATAATAGGTATGAAAAAGGAGCACTTCATGTTTGTTATGTTTCAAATGTTGCAGTGCCAACATCAGTTCGTCGGTATTTTCGTTGCTTTCAAACATATCGCTAAAGATAATAACCATAGAGCGACGATGAATCTGCTCTGCAATGCGATGCAAAGCATCCACAACCATCGACTTCTTTTGCACTTCCGTGGAAATTGGTTGAAGAATTTTCTCCAACTCTCTGTAAATCATTTTGAAATGGCTCTCCCCTCCCCGATCTTTTGTGTGCAAATCCACTTGATCGGAAAAGAGCGAAAGACCGACTGCATCTCTCTGATTTTTAAAGATCTGCATTAACGCGGCAGCGGCATAAATTGAAAAAAATATCTTATTCGGATTCTGTAAAGTATATTGAGATTCAATAGGATAATACATAGAGGAGGAGTTGTCAATAATCAAATGACAACGAAGATTGGTCTCCTCTTCATAACGTTTGATAAAAAGTTTATCTGTTTTTGCAAATAACTTCCAATCAATATGCTTCGTGGGCTCTCCCGTATTGTAAGGGCGGTGCTCCGCAAACTCTACCGAGAAACCATGCATCGGGCTTTTGTGCATGCCGGTAATAAAACCTTCTACCACCTGCTTCGCAATAAATTCTATATTATCATATTGCGTTATCTTTGAGAAATCAATCGTATAGTTCATCGTTTTTATTATTAATCTGCAAAATAGAACAACTATTCTTACACAATTTGCTTAATGTTGTTCATATATTCTATTGATATTAAAGTTATTATATTTCAATTATAGTAAAATTTGATTCTGCAAATATATAAAATTTTATTAATAAAAATGAAACCTT
>QMCE01001290.1_pt1 | contig 13689 bp, 13 predicted proteins | sample 1821851 | NCBI WGS metagenome assembly QMCE01 (sample SAMN09453174, study PRJNA476694) | Termite gut metagenome, whole genome shotgun sequencing project. | isolation source: worker | host: Odontotermes sp. | place: South Africa:Pretoria | collected 2016-01-28 | reverse complement strand
AGATGAAGGTGGTGGCCGACGTCGGGCTGGTCGGTTTCCCGAGTGCCGGCAAGTCGTCGCTCATCGCCGCCATCTCGCGGGCGCGTCCCAAGATCGCCGACTACCCGTTCACGACGCTCACCCCGCACCTGGGCGTCGTCGTGCGGGGCGACGTGACGTTCACCGTGGCAGACGTGCCCGGCCTCATCGAAGGGGCGAGCCAGGGCAAGGGCCTCGGCCACGAGTTCCTGCGCCACATTGAGCGCTGTTGGGCGCTCGTCCACGTCATCGACTGTGCCACCTACGAGCCGGGGCGCGACCCGCTGAGCGACCTCGACGTCATCGAGGCGGAGCTGGCGGCCTACGGGGGCTTGGATGACCGTCCGCGCATGGTCGCGCTCAACAAGCTGGACGTGCCGGACGCGGCGGAGCTGGCCGAGCTCGTCCGTGCCGACGTGGCGGCGCGCGGCTGGCCGGTGTTCGAGATTTCGACGAAGACGGGGCAAGGCTTGACCGACCTCACCTATGCGATGGCCGCGTTGGTCGCCCGCCGGCGGGCGGAGGCGCCCAAGGCGCCCGCGCCGCGCATCGTGATCCGTCCCGCCCCCGCGGCGACAGGCCCGGAGTTCACCATCGCGAAGCAGGGCGACGGCGAAGGTGGTTTCGTCTGGCGGGTGCGCGGCGCCAAACCGGAGCGGTGGGTGCGGCAGACCGACTTCGGCAACGCCGAAGCCGTCGGGTACCTGGCTGACCGTTTCGCCCGTCTCGGCATCGAGGACGAGCTGACCAGTCTCGGCGCGCAGGAGGGCGACGCGGTGGCGATCGGCGGCGGGGACGACCCGGTCGTGTTCGACTTCGCGCCCCACATCGAATCGGGCGCCGAGATTCTGTCGCGGCGTGGTGAAGACCAACGTCTCATCACCCAGCGGCCCGCCGTCGGCCGCCGCCGGGAACGAGACGTCGCCTATCATGCGGCGAAGGCGGGCGACGACGATCTTCTGGACGGCGAGGATGACGATGAGTAGCCGCGACGCCGTGGCGGCCGCCCATCGGCTGGTTATCAAGATCGGTTCCTCGTCGCTGACGGACGAGGCGGGCCATCTCGACGTCCGCCACATGACGAGCCTGGTGACGGCCATCGCGGCCTGCCACGAGCGCGGGCAAGACGTGGTGCTGGTGTCGAGCGGCGCGGTGGCCGCCGGCATGGCGCCGCTGCGCCTCGCGAGCCGTCCTCGCGACCTCGCGTCGAAGCAGGCCGCCGCCGCCGTCGGGCAAAGCCTGCTGGTCAGCCGTTACGCCAGCCTGTTCGCCCGTCACGATCTGACGGTCGGCCAAGTGCTGTTGACCGTCGAGGACGTCGCCCGCCAAGACCACTACCACAACGCCCTGCGCACGTTCACCCGGCTCCTGGAACTCGGCGTCGTCCCGATCGTCAACGAGAACGACACGGTCGTCACCCATGAGATTCGTTTCGGCGACAACGACCGGCTGGCCGCGTTGGTCGCCCACCTTGTGAGCGCCGACGCGCTGGTTCTGCTGTCCGATGTCGACGCGCTCTACACGGCGCCGCCGTCCGACCCGTCCGCTTGCCGTATCGACGAGGTCGCCGACGTGGACGAACTTAGGGCCGACCTCGGACGCGCGGGCTCGCAGGTGGGCACCGGTGGCATGGTGACGAAGATCCACGCGGCGCGCATCGCGGCGGCGTCCGGCATTCCCGTGGTCATCGGCGGTGCGCACGACGTGGAGCGCATTCTCGCCGGCGAGCCGTGCGGCACGTTCTTCCACGCGACCGGCAAGCGGCGGCGGCGGAAACTCACCTGGCTGGCCTATGCCTCGCAGACTCAGGGCGACTTGGTGGTCGACGACGGCGCGGCGCGTGCCCTGCGGGAGTCGCACGCCTCGCTGTTGCCCGCCGGCATCGTGGCCACCACCGGTGACTTCCACGCGGGTGACCCGGTGCGGGTCGTCGACGCCGACGGCAACGTCGTCGGACGTGGCCTTGTCCGCTACGACGCCAGCGACATGCCGCTGCTCATGGGGCACAGCACCAGGGAGCTGGCCGATTCGCTCGGTGAGCGCTTCGAGCGCGAGGTCGTCCACCGCGACGATTTCATCCTCAAGGCCCCGAAGGGCAGAAAACCGGCCCGGTAGACGCTGCCGCTTGTCGCTCACGGATTGATCGACGCGCCTCGCGTGAGGCGATCCTGATGATGAGTGTCTATGGTGTCGTCTCCGATCTCGTCTAGTGTGGGCGTCGTGAGTTTTCTCGAACAAGCTAACGATGCGCGGCTCGCCGCGCGGGTGCTCGCCACCGCGACTCGCCTGGTGAAAGACAAAGCGCTGCGGGCAATGGCCGGGGCGCTGTTGGACGCCGGTGACGCGGTGTTGGAGGCCAACGCCGCCGATGTCGAGGCGGCGCGGGCCGCGCGCGTGGCCGACGCCCTGGTGGACCGTTTGGCGCTGACCCCGGCCCGGGTCGCCGACATGGCGAACGGCTTGAAGGCTTTGGCCGCGTTGCCCGACCCGGTCGGCACGGTCGTGCGCGGTTGGACCAACCCGAACGGGGTGCGCGTGCGTCAGGTGCGGGTGCCGTTCGGCGTGGTCGGCATGATCTACGAGGCGCGCCCCAACGTCACGGCAGACGCGGCGGGCATCTGTCTCAAGGCGGGCAACGCCGTGCTGCTGAAGGGATCGTCGTCGGCGGCGCGTTCGAACCAGGCCATCGCCGACGCCCTGCAAAACGGGCTGGCGGAGGCGGGGTTGCCGCGTTCGGCCGTCCAATTGGTGCCGGGAGGCCACGACGCCACCGCCGAGCTAATGGCGGCGCGCGGCTTGGTCGACGTGTTGATTCCGCGCGGAGGGGCCGGGCTCATCAACGCGGTCGTTGAGGGGGCGCGGGTCCCCGTCATCGAGACGGGCACGGGCAACTGCCATCTCTTCGTCGACCAGGCCGCCGACCAAGAGATGGCCATCGAGATCATGCTCAACGCGAAAACCCAGCGGCCGAGCGTCTGCAACGCGCTGGAGACGCTGCTCGTGCACGAGGCCATCGCGGACGAATTCCTGCCGAAGGCGCTCGCCGTGCTGGCGGAGGAGGGCGTGACGGTGCACGGGACGCCGGCGGTCGCCACCTATTCCGACGACGTGGTGCCGGCCGGGCCAGGGGAGTTCGACGCCGAATACCTGTCGCTCGACCTGGCTTGCGACATCGTGCCGTCGCTGGACGCGGCCATTGATCACGTCCGCCAACACACGTCTGGCCATTCGGAGACCATCGTCACCAACGATCGGCAGGCGGCGGAGCGCTTCACCGCCGACGTCGACGCGGCCGTCGTCTTGGTCAACGCGTCGTCGCGATTCGTGGATGGCGGCGAGTTCGGCTTTGGCGCCGAGATCGGCATCTCCACCCAGAAGCTGCACGCGCGCGGCCCGATGGGGCTGCAGGAGATGACGTCGACGAAGTACATCGTCGACGGCGACGGGCAGGTGCGTGAGTGAGTGGCCATGCGGCCGACCGAGGGCGGGGTCGCTGGCCGCGTGGCGGGCCGTCCGCTTCGCGGCGGCTGGCGTTTAGAGGCCTGATCGGCGAGACGATAAACTGCCGCGCATGACTGAGACGCCTATCGCCTGGGAGAATCCGGGTGGCCGCCGATTGCGGCTGGGGGTCATGGGCGGCACGTTCGACCCGATCCATCATGGCCACCTGGTGGCCGCGAGTGAGGTGCAGGCTCGGTTCCAGCTGGACGAGGTCGTGTTCGTCCCCACCGGCGAGCCCTGGCAGAAGGCCGACCGGCAGGTGTCGCAGGCCGAGGACCGCTATCTCATGACGACGATCGCCACCGCGTCGAACCCCCGGTTCTCGGTGAGCCGGGTCGACATCGAACGGCCGGGGCCCACCTACACGGTCGACACCCTGCGCGACATCCGGGCCGTCCGCGGCGACGACCTGGACCTGTTCTTCATCACCGGCGCCGACGCACTGCGCCAAATCCTCACGTGGAAAGGCGCCGACCAGCTCTTCGACCTCGCCTCGTTCGTCGGGGTGTCGCGGCCCGGCGTGCCGTTGGGGCAGCGTGACATCTCCCATCTGCCACAAGACAAGGTGACGCTGCTCGAAGTGCCGGCGTTGTCGATCTCGTCCACCGCCTGCCGCGAGCGCGTGGCGGAGGGGCTGCCCCTGTGGTACTTGGTGCCCGACGGCATCGTCCAATACATCGCCAAGCGCGGGCTGTACCGCGCGGAAAGCTGACCATATGACCGCTAGTCCGCAGGCCATCGACATCGTCCATCGTGCGGCGCAGGCCGCCCTGGACAAACTCGCGACTGACCCGGTGGCGTTCGACGTCTCCGACCGGCTGCCACTCACCGACGCCTTCCTCATCGTGACGGCGGCCAACGACCGGCAGGTCAGGGCCATCGTCGAGGCCGTCGAGGAGTCGTTGGCCGCCGTCGGCGTCAGGGCCGTCCGGCGTGAAGGGGAGCGCGAAGGCCACTGGGTGCTGGTCGACTTCTTGGACGTGGTCGTCCACGTGCAGCAACCTGAGCAGCGGGAGCTGTACGCGCTCGAAAAGCTGTGGAAAGACTGCCCTGTCATCGATGTACCCGTCGGCGCCCTCGAAGGCGTGTGATGATGGCTCATCTCGTCGTCCTCGTCCGGCACGGCGTGACGGATTGGAACGCGGAACATCGCTTTCAGGGGCGCACCGACATCCCGCTGAACGAGGAGGGGCGCGCCCAAGCGGAGGCGATGGCCGTCGAAGTCGCGCGTACGCTGCACCCGACGCGCATCGTGTGCTCTGACCTGACGCGGGCACGTGAGACGGCCGAGGCTATTGGACGGGCCGCCGGTGTCAAGGTGACGCCGGACTGCCGCCTGCAGGAGATCAACGTGGGCGAGTGGGAGGGCTTGACGACCACGGAGATCGATGTCTTCGCGCCCGGCTTGCTCGACGGCGCGGCTGACGACTTTCGCTGGTCGGCCACCGGCGAGACCGTGCGTGAGGCGACCGATCGAGTCGTCCCTGCCATCGTGGACCACGCCAGCCGGGCGGGCGACAGTGATGTGCTGGTCGTCGTCGCCCACGGCGCGGTGCTACGCAACGCGTGCGTGCGGCTCCTTGGCTTGGACGGTCCGATGAGTCTGTTTGGCGTGATGAGCAACTGTGGCTGGGCGGTGCTGCGTCCCAGGGAAGACCGCTGGCGGCTGATGGCCTACAACAAGACGGTGGCTGAGGGCTGAGAAGCCGTCCAGGCCTCGGCCGCGCGCCACGTCTAGGGGTGTTCTTCGTTGTAGAACTGTTTCATGGCGTCGAAGGCTAGCTTGCGACGCGTCCGGCTGGCGTCGACCAACCCTTTGCGGTTGTAGTAGCCCAGCAGGACGTGTGATCGGCGGGGGCAGCGGAAGTCGTACAGAATCCAGGGACTGATGCCCTTGACGTAGTCGATCGTTCGCAGCACGGCGATCTGCTGCTGGTAGAGCGCGAGTTGATGCTCTTCGGTGAAGAACTCGTCGCTGCCGCCGTGGCGACCGAGGACGGCGTCAGCTCCGAACTCGGAGATGATGACCGGTTTGGTCAGCTTGGAGTTCTTGAACAGCAGAGGCAGCCTGGTGATGTCGGGCTCGTACCAACCGAAATACTCGTTCAGGCCGATGATGTCGATGTAGTCGACCAGCCGGTCGTCCAGGCGCGGGATGGACGGGTCGGACAGGCAGGCAGCCGAGGTTGGACGGGTCGGGTCGAGCTTGTGGGCCAGTGCCGACAGCCCCGACATGAAGGCGAGACGTTCGTCGGTGTCGGGGTTCTCGTTGCCGACCGACCAGATGATGACGCTAGCCCTGTTGCGGTCGCGCCGGATCAGTTCGGTCAGTTGGTTGGAGCCGTCGGCGATGGTCACCGGATTGGAGAAGTCAATCGCCCAATAGACCGGCACCTCTTCCCACAGCAACATCCCGATCTCGTCGGCGATACGGGCAGACGCCCGGGAGTGCGGGTAGTGGGCCAGCCGGACGTAGTTGCAGCCGAGGTCTTGAGCCAAGGCGAAGTTGAGCCGGATGTCGGCTTCGTCGAGCGAGCGTCCGCGTTCGATCGACTCCTCGTGCTGGGCGACGCCCTTGAGCATGATCGGCTGGCCGTTGAGCAGGATGTCGGTGCCGTCGACACGGATCTCGCGAAAGCCGATCAGATCACTCCACGTGTCGTCGGCGGCGCTGACGCGCACGTCGTAACGCTTCGGGTGGCCCGGACCCCACAACTCGGGCCGGGCGGTCAGAGAGACGACGCCCACGCCATCGTTCAGTGCGATGCCCTGACGCAGCCCGAGTTCGGGGATCTCGACGACAGCGCTCGCGGCCTCGCCGTCCACCTCGACCCGCACGTCGATGATGCCGAAATCGCTTCCTGGACGCAGAGCCACGAAGACGTCACGGATGAAAGTGGTCGGCAGACGCACGATCGACACGCCTCGGTGGAGGCCGCCGTAGTTGAACCAGTCGGTGTCATCCATCGGCAGTTGGTCGGGGCGTCGGGTGTCGCGCACCACGACGAGCAGGCGGTTGTGTTCCCTCAGCCGCCCGGTCACCTCGAAGGAGAAGGGGGTCGAACCGCCACGGTGCCAACCGACGTATTCGCCGTTGAGGAAAACGTACGTGGCGTAGTTGGCCCCCTCGAAGTGGAGGAACTGCCGCTCTCCGACCGGCCCGGGCAGGAAGTCGACCTCGCGGAAGTAGACCGCGCTGCCCTCGTACCAGAACCACTCTGGTTTCAGCACGTTCCAACAACTGGGGACGGGCACGGTCTCCCACTCGTCGAACGAGAAATCGACCGGCAAGCGAAAGCCTTCGGCGTCGTGGTCACGTTCGATGAACCAGCGTGCGCGCATGCAGGTGTCGTACTGGTCGATGGCGAAATGCCAGGGGCCGTCGAGCGATTGCTGCGTTCGGTCGGACGAGTCGATCAAGGTCTGGGCGGTGGCGATCGGCTCGGCGTAGTGGGCCGGCCAGTTGGGGTCGTGGATCCCCGGGTCGAAGTTGGTCGGTAGCTCGGGCATCTGTTCTCCTTTAAACAAACTAGCCGTCCCGAAGGGGCGATCTGATGCCAGTGTAAGCCCTTCAGTGACCGATACGGTATGTTCATCCCAGAAAATGTTAGATTGACAACATTTCTAGTTCGTGTTTGGATAACCTCAAGGTTGAGGAGCGGAATCAGCCCCTTGGCTCACCAATCGATCCCTAAGGAGTTCGCTCAATGAAGACACGGATCCTCGCGCCCGCAGTAGCGGTCGCGCTTGCCTTGTCGATGTTCTCCGCTTGCTCGCCTGCTGCTCCTGAACCCGGTGGTTCAGCTCCGGCGGGATCGAGCGCCGCGTCTGCCGACAAACCCTACGCCGGCACAACACTCACCTACTGGGCAACGAACCAAGGCTCCAGCATCGACGACGATGTGGCGATCCTGACCCCCGAACTCGCCAAGTTTGAGGAGCAAACCGGTATCAAGGTCGACCTCGAAGTCATCTCATGGGCCGACATGACTAACAACACGCTTCAGGCCGCCATCTCCGGCCAGGGGCCCGACGTCATCAACATCGGTAACACCAACGCCACGACCTTTGAGGCGACCGGGGCTTTCATGCCTTTCGGCCCAGCCGAAATCGAGGCTCTGGGTGGCGCGGACAAGTGGGTCCCCAACGCCTGGGCCACCTCCGGCCCCGAGGGCAAAGACCCGACGTCGGTGCCGCTCTACAGCCAGTTGTACGGGCTTTTCTACAACAAGGCTCTGTTTGAGAAGGCCGGTTTGCAGCCGCCGACCACGTGGGAAGAACTCGTCGCCGCCGCCAAGGCGATCACCAACAAGGATGAGGGCACCTGGGGTGTCGTGCTGCCAGCGGGCACCGTCAATGTGAACATGCACTTGCAGTACATCCTGGCCCAGCAGAATGGCGGCTCACCCTTCTTGGCCGACGGCACGCCTGACTTCACCAACGACGCCAGTTTCCAAGCCGTCAAGCGTTACATCGACCTGATGGCGACGGAGAAGGTCGTCAACCCGTCCGCGGTCCAGTACACCGATGGCACCCAGGCCACGGTCGACTTCGCTCATGGCAAGGTTGGCATGTACATGGCCCAGACCGGCAACGTCAACGCGCTGCAGCAAAACGGCATGGAGCCGGACAAGTATGGCGTCGTCCCGATTCCGTCGCTCACCGGTGGTGCCAAGGTCGGCTCCTTCATCGCCGGCACCAACATCTCCATCTTCAACTTCACCGAGCACAAAGAGGCTTCTTTGGAACTGGTGAAGTTCCTCACCAGCCCAGAGGAGCAAGAGATTCTCAACAAAGCCTTCCGCATGATCTCCCCAGTCCAGGGCGTGCCTGCGTCAGCCTTCGAAGAGTATCCCGATCTGGCGGCGGTCTGGCCGAAGATCCTGCAGGACTACGCGGTTCCGATGGCCATGGTGGCCACGGTTTCTGCCTACCAGACGAATGTCGGTGGCGGCATGGTGGACCTGTTCTCCAAGGCTGCGACCGGTGCTGCTGTGACTGACGACGACATCATGACCATGTTGGAACAAGCCGAACAAGCGATGGCCAATGGCTGAGTCTTCCCCTAAGTCGTCTCGCGGCGACCCGAAGACATCTATCCATTGACGACACGTGAGAGTGGCTCCCGAGCGCCCTGCCGAAAACTCGGGAGCCACTCTCACAGTTAGGAGAATGACGATGCCGACTTCTCTGCCCACTTTGTCTGACAACGCAACACTTCCGGCAATGAAGCCGAGTTTCGGTGTACGTTTCAAGGCGTTCCGGCAACGCATCAACTGGGTCAAAGTGACCCCCTATTTACTCATCATTCCAGCGCTCCTCTTCGAGCTCCTCATCCACCTGGTGCCGATGCTGGTCGGCGTGTGGATGAGCTTCATCAACCTCACCCGCTTCTTCATCACCAACTGGCTGGCGGCTCCTTGGGTCGGCTTGGGTAATTTCCAGGTCGTCTTGGACTTCGACATGCCACTGGGGAAACAGTTGGCCTCGTCCTTTGGCGTGACCTTGGCCTTCGCGGTGCTCACCGTCGGTTTCGCCTTCATCTTCGGGACGGCCGGTTCGATCGCGCTTCAGAAGTTCTTCCGGGGGCGCGGGGCGTTGCGCACTCTCTTCTTGATCCCCTATGCGCTGCCCGCCTACGCGGGCATCATCACCTGGAAGTTCATGTTCCAACGTGACAATGGCATCGTCAACGAGATCTTGGTGAACGATCTGCATATCTTCGATCAAGCACCCTTCTGGCTGATCGGCAACAACGCTTTCGTGTCTCTGGTGATCGTGTCCATCTGGCACCAGTGGCCGTTCGCCTTTTTGATGACGATGGCAGGCATGCAGTCCATTCCGGAGGATCTCTACGAAGCCGCTTCGATCGACGGTGCCAGCGTGTGGCAGCAAATCCGCTATATCACGTTCGGACTGATGCGTCCGGTGAACATGGTGCTTGTTTTGCTGCTGTTCTTGTGGACGTTCCGCGAGTTCAACACGCCCTTCGTCCTCTTTGGGAACGCTCCAGCGGATTCGGCGAACTTGCTGGTAGTCAACATCTATTCCAGCTCTTTCATCCAGTGGAACTTCGGCCTCGGCGCTGCCATGAGTGTGCTGCTGATGCTGTTCCTCATCGTCGTCGCGTCGCTGTGGGCGCTGTGGAACAGGAAGGTGAGTCGCGATGTATGAGTCCAGAGGCTTCAAAATTGCTCGTTGGATCGTGTTGATCCCGCTTGCGCTCTTTGTGATGTTGCCGCTTTACACCATGATCACGTCATCGCTGAAACCGCTGAAGGACGTTCAGGGCGCCTTCTCCTGGTGGCCGACCAACCTCACTATTCAGCCCTATTTCGACATCTGGAAGACTGTCCCGCTAGGAAATTACTTCATCAACAGTCTGATCGTGTCGATCACGGCCATGATCATCAGCGTCATCATCGCCATTTTCGCCTCCTACGCCATCTCGCGTTACCGTTTCCGGGGACGGGGTTCCTTCTCTGGCGTGGTGCTGGCGACGCAGATGTTTCCTGGCGTTCTCTTCCTGTTGCCGCTGTTCATCATCTTCGCCAATCTCGACAAAGCGCTGGGCGTCCACTGGTTCTACCAGACGCAGGTCGGCTTGATCATCACCTATCTGACTTTCACGTTGCCTTTCTCGATCTGGATGCTGGCAGGCTATTTCGACGGCATCCCACGCGACCTAGACGAGGCGGCGCGGGTCGACGGCACCACCGCTTTGGGGGCGCTGGTCCGCGTCATCCTGCCGGCGGCGCGGCCGGGCGTCATCGCCGTGGCGGTCTACTCGTTCATGACGAGTTGGGGTGAGATTCTGTTCGCCTCGGCGTTGACGAACTCCAAGACGCGCACCTTGTCCGTCGGGCTTCAGGCCTACGCCAACGAGATCAACGTCTACTGGAACCAGGTGATGGCGGCCGCTCTGGTCGTCAGTATCCCCGTGGTGGTCGGCTTCCTCTTCCTGCAGAAGTATCTTGTCGCCGGACTGACGGCAGGGGCCGTGAAGTGAATCTGCCTGAGGTTGTTTGTGTCGGAGCGGCAACCGTCGATTCGATCGCACTCGTCGACTCAGTCCCGAGCGTTGACGAGCGTGTCCAGGCTGAGGTTATCGTCACCGCCGGAGGTGGGCCGGCCGCGACAGCGGCTGTCACCTTGGCCCGTCTGGGGGTACCGGTGGCCTTCTGCGGGGTCGTCGGTGCGGATGAGGATGGTGAAACCGTCCGGGCTGGGCTTGAGCATGAGGGGGTCGACGTCCGCTGGCTCCGGGTGGACAGCACCGTGCGGACCTGTCGCAGCCTCGTGTTGGTCGAGCGGGTCTCGGGAGCGAGGACGATCGTCACGGTCGGGTCGGCGCCGATCGCGCCGTCAGACATTCCCACGGTGGGGCGCTGGCTTCACGTCGATCAGGTGGGTTACGCGGCGGCGGCGCAAGCACGGCTCGAGGGCCGTCGGCTCAGCGTTGACGATGGCAACCGCATCAAGGGACTTGATTTCGATGGCATCGATCTGTACGTGCCGACGGCCCGGGTGCTGACAGCGCGCTGCGGCGACGACTTTGAGATGGCGGCGCGGCTGGCGCATCAGCGTGGTGCGGCCATGATCGTGGCGACGGACGGTGCGCGTGGCGCCTATTTGTTGAGCGACGGCGTCTTTTCTCACGTCCCGGCCAAGTCCGTTCCGGTGGTGTCAACGTTGGGCGCTGGCGACGTGTTTCACGGCGCTCTGTTGGCTGGCGTCGTCGCTGGGGTGGATCTGAAGGCGGCGGTGTCGTTCGCCGCTCACATCGCCGCGGAGTCCACCCGTGCGCTCGATGGGCGAAGCGCCGTGCCGATTGGCTTGTCCGCTACGGGCGATTGTTACTGAGAACCAAAGAAAGTTGGAGTATGACCACCCATACCACCGTTCCCACCCGGTTGCTGGAGCGCCTTTTCCTGCCAGGAGGAGGCTTCGCCATGGTTGCCATCGACCAACGCGAGTCGTTGCGCCGGATGTTCCCGTTGCTGGACGGCCAGGAGGTTGACGACGGCGCTTTGCGGCGTTTCAAGCGCGAGGCGACGACCGCTCTGTCGCCGTACGCGTCGGCTGTGTTGCTCGATCGTTGCTATGGGGTCGATCGCAGCAGACCTGCCGGGTTGGCCGAGGGAACCGCGTTGATCCTGGCCGCGGACGATCTGACGCAACCTGCCGGACAACCGGTGGTCTCGTCGAGACTCGACCCGTTGGTGACAGTCGACTACGTCCAACAGGTTGGTGCGGAGGCGATCAAGCTGCTGGTGATCTGGTACGAAGACGGTCCGGCGGCCGAACGCGAGGATCTCGTTCGTTCGTTCGTCCAACTGGCCGACGCTGCTGGAGTCGTCAGTCTGGTGGAGGGCGTCGTCCATCCGTCGGTGGGAGCCGAATGGGCTGACATGGGGCGACGGCATGATGCGATTATTCGAGCGGCAGTGGAATTGTCCAGCTACGGCGGCGCGATTTATAAAGCAGAGGTGCCGGGATATGTGCCGGGAGATCTTTCCTTGGTACGAGAGCAGGCCCGGCAGCTCACGGACATGATCGACGTGCCCTGGGTGGTGCTGTCGAGCGGGGTGGCCCTGGCCGAATTCCCCGGAGCCGTGGCCGAGGCGGTCGCCGGCGGTGCCAGCGGTTTCCTGGCCGGGCGGGCGATATGGTCGGACACCGTTGTGGCGGAACACCCGGCGCAGGCTTTGGCGGAGCTGGCGGTTCCACGGCTGCGCAGCCTGCGAGATATCGTTTCGGATGCGTTTGCTTACGGTAGCAGACGTTGTGGAACTGAATCAGGGGAATGATGAACGCAGCGACAAACGAGGCCTTTCGCTACACCTCTGCCCGTGAGCGGCGCGAGAGGATGCTCCAATTCATCTCGGACCAGGGTTATTGCACGATCTCGGAGCTTTCCGCGGTTTTCGGTGTCTCGGAGATGACGATCCGTCGGGATGTGCTGAAGCTGGTCGATCGGGGCAAAGCGCGCAGTTTTCGTGGTGGTGTCGGCTCTTTGCCGCCGCAGGAAATGATCGGCAGTGACTACAGCTTCCGCAGCGTGGCCAATGCCAAGGCGAAGAACGCGATCGCCCTGCGCGCGATCGAACTCGTCGTCCCTCAGAGCGTGATCGCGATCGACGCCGGCACGACGGCGGCCCGGCTCGCTCAGGTGCTGCCGGACAATCTCGACTTGAAAGCGGTCACCAACTCCTACCCGGCCGTGGCGAGCCTGGTGGCCAACACCGGCGTGGAACTGATCTGCCTCGGCGGCACCTTCCACCGTGACTCGCTGTCGTTCGAAAGCACCCGGACGCTCTCGAATTACCAGATCGGCACCTTCTTCCTCGCCGCGAGCGGCGTGAGCGCCCGGGGGGCCTTCTGCGCGAACAGCTTCGACGCGATCACCAAGCGGGAACTCATCGAGGTGTCTGAACGGGTGGTCCTGCTGGCCGACTCGTCCAAGTTCGCCGCGAGCGCGATGGTGAAGATTTGCGATTGGGAGGTGATCGACCGCCTGATCATCGACGACGGGGTGACGGACGAACAGCGCCGCATCCTCGAGCAACAGGGCGTCGATTTGGACGTGGTCGAGACTGCGGAAGAGCAACCAACGGGGACGGTGTGATGAAGGCTCAGAAGATCGCGGTCATCGCGGGGGACGGCATCGGGCAAGAGGTGATGCCGGCGGGCGTCGCCGCCGTACAGGCCGTGGCCGACCTCTATGGCATCGGGCTGGAGTGGCACGAACTGGCGTGGGGGTCGGACTACTACCACGCTCACGGGCGGATGATGCCGGTGAACGGGCTGGACGTCTTGGGCCAGCACGACGCGATCTTTCTCGGCGCGGTCGGCGTGCCGGACATTCCAGACGTGGAGACTCTCTGGGGCCTGCTGATCCCGATTCGCCGTCACTTCGAGCAGTACATCAACCTGCGGCCGGTGAAGTCGCTACCGGGCGTGCCGTCCAACGTGCGGGGCGAACCGTTCGTGGACCTGGTGATCGTGCGCGAGAACAACGAGGGCGAGTACTCGGAGGTCGGCGGCCGGGTCTATCCGGGAGTGGCTTGCTGTGTTTCCCTGTTATATTTGCTCTTGTAGGTTTCGTTTTTTTTGCTTACGCAGAAAGGGAACATAAATATATCTCCCAAATCGGGTACTCCCGTACCG